>CEUS01283237.1_pt1 | contig 10231 bp, 6 predicted proteins | sample 427031 | NCBI WGS metagenome assembly CEUS01 (sample SAMEA2622837, study PRJEB7988) | marine metagenome | biome: marine biome (ENVO:00000447); feature: marine epipelagic mixed layer (ENVO:xxxxxxxxx); material: "saline water (ENVO:00002010), including plankton (ENVO:xxxxxxxx)" | depth 140 m | reverse complement strand
CAGCCAGCGGCTCCAGCAAGGCGTTATCAAGCAACGCGACCCCGTAGTTGAACAGCACCCCGTGAACCGGAAACGTCAAACCATATGGATTAGGTCGAGCATCCATCATGTCCCAACCAAGCAGCGACACGTCATGATCACGTATAAATTTGGCGCAAGTAACACTCAAACCCGGCCGATCTCCACCAGCATATACCCCCCCGTCCCGCACGAACGCATCCTTGCCGCTATACACAAGGAGAGCATCCCCAGGTTCCATTTCGACACCCTGAGCACGAGCTATCTCCTCAAGCTCCCAACCGTGTACGGGACTATCTGGTGTCACGTACGATACTCCCCGATGACGCGGCACATCGAGCAACACCCCTCTCGTGATAATGCCGTCAGACCAGGCATCGATAGTCCCAAAAGAGGCACCTTGGGTTGTCAATTCCACGTCTGGGTCTCTTCCCTGCCACATCCCGTCGGTATCCCACATGTGACAGAGGGCATCAATGTGCGTAATCGTCTGGCCGTGATAAATGAAACCGTAATAATCGACAACGGAGCCACCTCCGGTTGCACGGGAGCTTTTGCGAATAAAGTGTTGCTCTGGCTCAAAGACCCGACTTGTTGATACCTTCCGTCCCGTCCGTACGAGTCGCGTGGCAGCCACAGTCTTCTCAGGCGTGATCAGATTGATCGCGCCCCGCTGGTCATCAGCCCCCCATCGACCCCAATTTCTGCGATCTGTGTACCAGGATTCAACTTCTTCTTGGGTAGGCATACGAGGATCTTCCTGAACCACAATCGCGGCGCTAGTAGCCTCAGGCTTTGTGATGTGCTGCTTCAGCAATTCTGCTGGCGAAAAGCTGTCCGACGTAATCTGACCCGACTTCGATCCTGCCCATCCAGCCACTCGCCCGCCAAAAGTAGCAGCCCCTCCCGCAGCAGCACCTACCGTCGTCAGAAACCTTCGTCTAGAAGAAGCCATAAACATGTCCTTTCAGTCGCTACACTCAAACCTAGTCCCGTGTGTCATTGCTCGTGGAGTGATGTCGATCATAATCTACCTATCCGATCGCTGATCCGGTTAGCTGTCCAAAATACATCACCAAAATGAAACAGAATGGGACGAGACACGTCGCAAGCCTCTACGCAGAAATTAGCCAGGAAAATGTCAACCGCCCCCCAAAAACTCCCAGAATTTGTGGTTTCTGGAAATTATCGCTACTTGATTAAGCCGTTTCCTGACCTCACCATGCCGAAGGCACCGCCACTTGAGGCCGGTCTCGGTTGCGCTACCACCCATCCTCACAGCTCAAATCTACATGCTCATGGTCGCTGTCTCGTCTAACCGGTAGCATGTTTCACAGCAAATAATTCGGCACAAGACCATATAATCCGACCTGTAGGCTCCCCATCCGATAGGTCTTGAAACTAGAGAGTGAAGCCATGGTAATCCGCCGTTTGTTAGCCTCATTAATTGTGTGCCTCAGTTTCGCCTGCCTCGGGGTCACCGCCTACGGCCAACCAACCTCCGAGAGTTCCGTGCCCGAACTATTGGAAAGCTTCGTGCCAGTCACTGATGCAATGCTGCGATCGCCAGACCCAGACAACTGGATCAGCTTCCGCAATGGCTACGAACTGTGGGGATACAGCTCACTTGATCAGGTCAATGCAGATAATGTTGACCAGCTTCGCCTGGTATGGGCTAGAGCGATGCAGCACGGGTACCAGGAGGTCGAACCGATCGTCTACGATGGGGTGATGTTTCTTGCCAATGTCGAAGATATTGTTCAGGCACTGGATGCTACAACCGGCGACCTACTGTGGGAGTATCGGCGTAATCTTCCCGATAACATTGCGAACGTAACCGGAACCAGATATCGCTATCGTAACGTTTCCATCTACGACGACAAGATCTTCCTTGCCACCAATGATGCTTTCCTTGTGGCGCTCGATGCCCGCACCGGCACACTCATATGGGAAACACAACGCGCTGACTATCGCGAACGTGTGGCGCAAACCGCTGGTCCCACTATTGTGAAGGGTAAGCTAATCACTGGGTCCCGCTGTAACCCTTCCAGTCCTCGCCCAGGCGGCTGCTTCATCACTGCACACGATGTCGACACCGGTGAGGAAATCTGGCGTATTAACACGGCCGCTACACCGGATCAGCCCGGTGGTGACACCTGGGGCGGTCTCCCACGCTCAGCCCGCCGGCATGCATCGGCGTGGATGGTCGGCAGCTACGACCCAGCACTGGACCTCGTCTACTGGGGCACTGGCCCACCAGCACCACTTCCGGAGAAACTCCGCGGGGCTGGCAAAGCAGACCTGCTTTTTACAAACTCCACTTTGGCACTCGACCCAGATACTGGTGAAATGGCTTGGTATTTTCAGCACCTGCCTCGAGACAACTGGGACCTTGACCACGTGTTTGAACGCATGATTGTTGAGACCAATGTATCGCCAAACCCTGAAGTGGTTCCGTGGATTAACCCCAATGTGCAACCGGGAGAGATGCGTAAGATCATCACCGGGATACCAGGCAAGACCGGCCTCGTGTGGACACTGGACGCTGAGACCGGAGAATTCTTGTGGGCACGACCGACGGTGTATCAAAACATCATGACTGGCCTCGATCTCGAGACAGGTCGACCTAGTATCGATGAATCAACAACACCACAGTCTGTGGAAAATGCAGTTCTCGCGTGTCCACACCTGTTAGGTGGCAAGAACCAGCCATCAGGAGCCTACAGCCCGGACACCAAGGCACTCTACAACCCTCTAAACAACGCTTGTATGGATTTGGCAATGTCAGTGGATATTGCTGGACCCAGCGACGGCTATGATATCCGGACCAGAGTTCGTCACGTGCCTGGAGTTGACGCAGACACGGCACCGGTCGGACGGCTAGAAGCGGTGTCTGCCTCAACAGGCGCCACACTCTGGACCTATGAACAACGAGCTCCAATTTACGGCTCCGTGCTCGCTACCGGTGGTAACCTGGTCTTCTCGGGGGACGTCGTCCGGCGATTTAGAGCTCTGAATGCAGAGAACGGTTCAGTGTTATGGGAAACCATCCTTAACGGACCGGTAAGCGGTCGCCCTATGACCTACAGTATCAATGGTCGACAGTATCTCGCCATCGGGTCAGGCGGGTTAACGCAAGGCACCAGTTTCCTACAACTCACCCCTGAGTTGAACACGCCCAGCGGAAGCAACACCCTTTTCGTGTTTGCACTACCAGCACGCTAGACCCAGGATGACAAGCGGAAGCCATTGTAGATATTCTCTCAGAACCCGGAGTCACAGTATGTCTCATCAGCGTCCTGTTAAACACTGCACGCTAATAATGCTGACTGCAGCCACGCTCTGGGCAATTCTTCCTACCGTTGCCCAAGCCCAATCAGGCGTGGATTTCAGACCAGTCACTGACGAGATGCTCCAGGCTCCCCCGCCGGAACACTGGCTCATGTGGCGGCGCACCCTAGACAGCTGGGGTTACAGTCCCCTGAACCAGATTGACCGGGACAATGCGAACGAACTTCGCCTAGTCTGGACTCGAGCGTTGAACCCAGGCAGCAATCAAGGCACGCCACTGGTATATGACGGCATCATGTACATGCCCAACCCAAGCGATGTTATTCAAGCGATTGATGCAGTCAGCGGCGACCTCCAGTGGGAATACCAACGGGACCAGCCAGAAGATTTGACAGACTACGTTGCAGGACTTGCCCAAATCAACAGGAACATCGCCATTTATAACAAGCTAATCATCGACACTAGTGCCGACGACTACGTCTTTGCCCTAGATGCAATATCTGGAACACTGGTTTGGGAAACCCAGATTCTTGATTACCAGAAATTGCCAGCCCACCAGTCATCAGGCCCGATCGTCGCTAACGGCAAGATCATCTCAGGCCGAGGCTGTATGCCACGTTCAGGGCCCGATGCTTGTGTCATCACGGCCCACGATGCCGAGACCGGCAATGAGATATGGCGACGCCGACTCATTCCCGCACCCGGCGAATCAGGTGACGAAACGTGGGGCGACGTACCCTATGAGGAGCGCCGACACGTCGGATCGTGGATGGTACCAAGCTACGACCCTGCACTAAACCTTGTCTACGTCGGCACATCGGTTACATCCCCGGCGCCAAAATTCCTAGTCGGAGGAGTGAATTTCACACACTTGTATCACAACTCCACACTAGCACTTGACGCAGACAACGGCGAAATTAGATGGTATTACCAACACCTCAATGACCACTGGGACCTTGACCATCCGTTCGAACGCCTGTTGGTGGACACTGCAGTCGCACCGAACCCTAGCGCCGTGAGTTGGATTAACCCCAGGCTGCGGACTGGAGAGCGCCGCCGGGTTGTCACTGGCATTCCCGGCAAGACCGGTGTGGTCTACACACTTGATCGCGAAACCGGGGAATTCCTCTGGGCGACGCCGACCGTCAGTCAGAACGTGATTAGTAACATCGACGGCGCCACAGGAACGGTAACCGAGAATGCAGAGGTTGTGTTCACCGCAGAGGGGCAGGAAGTGATGGCCTGCCCGACCTGGCAAGGGGGCAAGGACTGGGAGGCTGGAACCTATAGCCCACTAACCAACAACATGTACATGCCGCTGCGCCATACCTGCGGGAGGATGATGGCCGCCGCTGACACTGGCTGGTACGCATTGCGTGTGCGCACCCAAATCACGCCAGGTATCGACCAACTTGGCACAATTCGAGCCATATCTGTCGAGACCGGCGAAACTATCTGGACACACGATCAAAAGGCCTTCACTATGTCGTTGATGTCCACGGGTGGAGGACTTGTCTTCGGAGGCGATGCCAATGGTCGCTTTAAAGCTCTCGACCACAATACCGGCGAAGTGCTGTGGGAGATCAACCTTGGATCGCCGGTTACCGGATTCCCGGTAACCTACGCGGTTGATGGGCGACAATATGTGGCAATCAGCACTGGTCGATCTCTGAACACAGGAGGACTCCGCCACCTAACCCCAGACCTTCAACCCAGTGCTGGAAATAATTTATTCGTATTCGCACTTCCAGAATAAAGCTAGCTACCACCCACCGACTTCCACTGAATAGCATGGAAGGAATCTCCCAGGAGGAACGTTCGTTCATGCTAGGGCCGACTTGAGGGAGAAACGGAATGATGTCCCCAGACAGCAACAAGAGTAAAAGCCAGTCACCTCTGCCACTGCTAGACAGTCAGATCAAAACAGCGAAGTTAGATAGGCGTTCATTTTTCACTAGAGCAGTCGGCGCCAGCACACTGGCATTTGGCATGAACTTCATGTCCGCCTGCGGGAAGGGCGAAAGAGACGACTGCGACAGCGATATGAAAACCGACTCCGATTCCAACTCCAACCCGCTGACGGCTAGCGATATTCAAGACAGCTGCGACTCTGACCGCTGACTACCGTTTTTCGACAGACTACCAAATCGCCAAATTCTCCTATTTGATCAAACCCTTATCCTTAGCCTGTACAGCCCACTGCATGGACAACGTTCATCCGCACTCAAATAATCCCTAACACGAAACCAAGAGTGTCTCTGACTAATACTGCTCACTCGGCTGCTATCGCCATCAATTGCCAGCCGCTGGCTTAACCGACTAGCCTCAAGCACAAAAACTCAAGAAACATCCGGAAAACTAGCCACTGAACACACGTTGGCAACGCGTCACTAGGGCCGGTCCACTGGTGCTATTTCCCAGGTGTAAGGGCGGTCTGTCACGTATTGTTCAAACCAATCAAGCTCAACATTCATCTTGAAAAGCTGATGACGAAGTTCCCGCCATCCATGCCCTTCTCGGGGAGCAACATAGAGATGAGTCGGAACTCCCAAACTCTTGAGTGCGCGATGCATTTCGACCGACTGCGGCATAGGAACTCGGAGATCATCTTCTCCAACCAAGAAGATCGTCGGGGTCGTTACACCTGACACGTGCTTCAATGGCGAATGCTCCCAGTAGAGGTCAGTCGGCGCATCGACTTGCCAGGGGGTCCCACCGAACCAAGGAGTACGCTGGCTGCGAGTGTCGCTTTGTGCGTACATTGAGATCCAGTTCGCGGCTCCAGCACCAGACGACGCTGCCTTAAAACGACCTGTATGGGTGATGACTTTGTTCGTCATGTGGCCACCGCCACTCCATCCCATTTTAGCCATCCGGTCGCCATCTACTAAGGACGAAGCGATCAGGTGGTCCGCGCCAGCGAGCACATCGAGGTGAGCGTTGGTAAAGTAACCATCGACCATATCGCGTAGAAACACATCGCCATAGCCTGTACTGCCTCGATAGTTGGGTTGCAATACAAAATAGCCCATAGCCGACAGCACCGGTGTGTAATTGCGAGACGACCCAAACCCGAATTTATCAGAGGCTTGTGGACCACCGTGAGTTTGAATAACGAGCGGATACCGACGTCCCTCTTCATAGTCGAGAGGGTAGAACAGCAGACCTTCTACTGACACGCCATCGGCACCGGTCCAATCAACCCCCTCCTGGTGAGGCAAGTGGAAATCACGAGCTAAATAATCAAAAACACGGGTAACGCGCCTTAGCATGGAACCAGTGTCGGTCGCCAGCAGCCACACATCGCCAGGGTTGTTAGGTTCACGGATCGTCAGAATATGCTGATCAGCAGAGGGAACTAGAGTCCAAGAGCCTATCGAATGCTGGCCTTCAGTTAGCGGTTCAGACATGCCTGTCACCGAGTCCAGGCGAAGTAACTCACTGTGAAGCCCCATGTTGGCAACAACGAACAGCGACCGCCCGTCTTCAGACCACTCGGCCGCTGTGAATTCGTAGGGAAGTTCATCAGCCAACATCTGGGTTGTAGTTCCGGCCGCTGAGACCAAGAACACGTTACTGTTGTAGTACTTTTCGAAACGTCCATTGGAACGCGACCGAAATAACACCTGTGACCCATCTGGCGACACCCGTGCGCCCGATTCCGGAACGTCATTATTAGTGAGCCTGACTGGCATACTGCCATCGCTGTTCATCAACCAGACTTCACTTGCATCCCGATATTCAAGCACTGGATTAGGGGCACGATGAAATGCAACACGCCGCCCGTCCCGTGAGAGATTGTAAGCAAGGATGGAATAGCCGCCTTCAGTGACGCGGGTCGTCTTTCCGGTAGACACAGCCACCATCCATAGATGTTGCTGTTCAAGCTGTTCCTCAAAAGCATAAACATCATCGTTTTTTGACTCTCGACTCCGCTGCTCTAGCGACTTCTCATCCAATGCGAGGAAATACAACGAACTGCCATCCGAAGACCATGCAATGTCAGAAACCGCTGTTGGGTGGGCCGTCAACTTACTCGCCTCACCTCCACCATTTCCCAATAGATAGATTTGAGATTCCTCGGTAGGTCCTCTCTTCGCCAGAAAAGCGATGGTCTCACCACTTGGCGACCAGCGGGGGCTCAGCTCACCACTAGAACCATTCGTCAACTGCACCGTGTTTCCCCCATCACTGTTGACCCGCCAGATATGCGTCTGCATCTGATTCGCATTCCAGTCGGCTCGACCCAGCACGTAGAGTAGCTGGCTCCCATCTGGAGACAACTGTGGGTCTGTCAACCGTGGTGTCTCCAACAAATCGACCAAGGTCATAGCTTGTCGCGTCTGGCTAAACACAGTAGCGGCCAACAGCAGACACATCGCAGCAAACAAGACACATATGCGATTCCTAATCATCACTAGCCTCCCTCACTCCTGGCGCCACACAAGACTCTGCAGGTTCCCAGCAAAAACTGACAGCAGTCGATCGAACATGAATACAAGCTGCAACAGTAACTTCGAGTCAGTAACGCTCGAGAACTGTTGAACAGATGACTACTTCGTCATTAACGACGGCCACACCAAGCCAATGGTGTCCCAGGCCAAGATGGTCTGGTTTCAAACGCGCATTACCTATCTCTGAAGAACTGAGTTTGACCCGACTATGCAATGAATGCAACGCACAGCACCATCGACATATACGGCGTAGGAGTGCAGCAATATTAGGCCAAACTGACGCACGGGGCCCAAGGTTGTAGAGGATCACCAACCACCTCAGTGACCCACAAAGTTCAGTCTGAACACAGGGAGGTACGATTAGCCTGAACCATCCCCTACGGACGAATCAAGAACGCCCGCAGGGGATGTTCACAACGCTATGTCTCAGCTTTCTGCCCAGTCAGGCTACCGTCCAGGTCCAGGCTCTGTGGCATCTCTGCCATCTAGCGGAGCCCCTGTTCCGGAAGACCCAGCGAATAAACGCCGCCCGTCGGGAAACGTCACATCTCGACCGTTTGCCCGGAATGCACCGTCTATCGCCTGATAACCCTCAACTAGAACCTCCGTCCCAGGAATAACGGAGGCTTTCGACCAGCCCCGCCGAACCAGTGCCCCTGGAGGTCCAGCTTCAATCATCCAACTGTCGATGGTTCCATCATCATTCTCTACATCAAGATGCATCCACGCGTGGGGGTTGATCCACTCCATTCTCGTGATCTTGCCCTGCAGTGCCACCGGGCGGTTCGCATCGAACTCTGCAGCGAATGCGTGATGCGCCTCTACAGACGCGCCAGCCACAAAAAAACCGACACCAAGACCAATCACAAGTGTTCCTACCATGTATCGCATTACCCTTACCTCTGCTTTCCCTGATAAATCACCTACCGGCCTTCATCTGCTTCTCGAGCCCGCGCACCACTAAGAATGTTGGTCATTCCGTAGTTCCCTTCGTGGCATGCATACTCCACGAGTTCATACTGGGTTTCATCTCGGACAAACGTGAACATGCCGGTCCAAGGCCTCGTCCAAACGGTCGGATCGTTGAGCATGAACTGATACTCAAGCGTGTCCGGCCCGGTCCGAGTATAGCGCTCGGTCATCGTCAGATTATCGCTAGACCCTTGGTATGGCACTTGCCCGTTGAAGTTACGAATCTCAACAACCAGCGTGTCACCGTCCCAATAGCCCCGGGCATCACCAAGCCAGGAAGTAATGTCCGACCCGACGTGTGGACTAGAGTCCGTCGGGATCACCCGTGTTTCATGAATCATCTCACGCTGCAAAGCCACATGGCCTGGACCCTGCACAATCTGCATACCATTGTTGTAGACGCCAGGCGTGGGTACCAGACTTCGCGTGATACAACGCACCCACGGGCTCAAATCTTCAGGACCCTCGGCAATACGTCTCACGCCAGAGGTGTCAACCCGATTCGCGGTGCGGGCCTGAGCCTCAGCAGTCATGGGTGGGAGGCGTCCATCTTGGGGATCGATGACCATCGCGACTTGCCGCGACGGAGTGGACTTCACATAGCCCAACGTCGTGTCTCGCCACTCCGACTCATAGCCCCAAATACTACCCAGCGTCCCACGCTCACGACGCGCCGCCGCTTCTTCTGCGGTCAACGACGAGAGGTCAGTCATGTCTTCCGGCCGCTGTAGCGGAATACCGTGCGCCGCGTCTCCGGTCCAGACTCCCTGAAAATCAGGCGTACCCCACGGCGTACGCGGCACTGTGTACGGCTGCAGTTCCGTCGTAATGTCGACCGGCACCTCAATCTCCGCATCAACACCCGCGAACCCTGCCTCAACCACCGCTAAACTGACATTGTCTGGCCCACCAATAAACGCACGCCTCGCAGCTGTCCGGCCGCCGCTCGGCACCATCGGTTCCTCCAAGATTTCGGCATCGCGCGATCTCAACCCGCTAACGGCCGAATCCATATCGGTCACAGAGAAGGCGATGTGATCGATCGCCCGACCGGCAGTGGCCGCAGGAACCCCATCTTCATACGGCATCGCCAGCAGCCAAATATCACCCATGCGCACGCCGTCGATCCGATTCCGCAGGCTAGCACTCTCACCCCCGAAACTCTCCTGATACCAAGCAAGCGTGGCTGCCGGGTCACTGGCATTCAGGTGGATATGGTGGAACCCGATCGTTTGGTCATCCTCGACCAGTTCGATCCGCGTACCCCATGGATCGAAAATAAAACCAACCTTGAACAGCCCGGGTATATCGCGCAGCGTCGAACCATCCGGGAAACGTTGCAGCCTCACTCCAGAGCCTCCAACGCCCACTGCCTCAAGCTCAGCCATCTTCGCCATCAGATCGGCATACGAGAACGAGATGTGGTCAATGCCCGTCCTCTGGCTGCTGCCGAGCGTGGGACGAGAATCGAAAACGACTTGGGCACCGCCACATTC
>CEUS01282924.1_pt1 | contig 10232 bp, 11 predicted proteins | sample 427031 | NCBI WGS metagenome assembly CEUS01 (sample SAMEA2622837, study PRJEB7988) | marine metagenome | biome: marine biome (ENVO:00000447); feature: marine epipelagic mixed layer (ENVO:xxxxxxxxx); material: "saline water (ENVO:00002010), including plankton (ENVO:xxxxxxxx)" | depth 140 m | reverse complement strand
TGCCCATCTCATAGATACATATTCTGCACTAGTAAAACCTGAGCCATGCACAACAAGTGTACTTCCTGTTGCAGCTGTACCACCTGTAATGCGAGCTGTATTCTCAAATGGAATTTCAGCTACTGGGCCTGTACTAGCTATTGCAACTGGAACTGTTGCATGTGAACCATCAGCGCCTTTAGCAACAAGGTTAACTGCAGCACCAGCAAGTAATGATTCTGAATGTTTAGCTACACCAGCATTCTGGCCAAGATTAGAGACAGACAAAGTCCATGCTCCACCAGGTCCAGCATCAACTGTACCTAAACTAGGTTTATTAGAACCCTCTTCAAGATAAACTTGAACAGGCTCATACTTTAAGAACCCAGAACCCATTACAGTGACTCCACCATCCAAATATAACTGTGTTGAATCCACTATAACATTTGCTTTTAGTGATACATCAGGGCCTTTTGGTCCACGTGGACCAACTGCACCTGGGTTACCTGGATTTCCAGGTTTTCCAGGTTTTCCTGGGTTTCCTGATAATCCTGGTAGACCTGGATCACCTTGCGGGCCTTTCGGTCCCTGTTCACCTGCAGGACCAACGTTACCAGGATTTCCTGGTGCTCCTGAAATACCAGGATTTCCTGGTGCTCCAGCTGGACCACAAGCAATTACTAAACTCATAACAAACAAAGGAACTAGAATTAATCCCAATCTGTTCATTCTCTTTATCCCATGAGGAAGAAATTTTTTCAATATGGACCTCCCTCTTCTATATTAAAAAGCCAATCTACAAAATTTCTATCTAGAAAAGTATAGATAGTGGCTATTAAAAATTTATAAAAATGCATGGTAAAATAACCTTTTACCAGCTGACATATATTATGCGAGGATTGCTTTATATGTCAAGCCCTAACCAATAGAATTTCAAACCTAGTGGGTTTTTTTTAAATATTTTATTTAAATTAACAGTATCAATATCCATAAAAACCATAAATATAGTGTTAATAATGATATTTTCTAGTAATCTAAATTAAACTTTCAAAAGTTTATATGCCCCTGTAGCTCAGCGGATAGAGCATTGGCCTCCGGAGCCAAGTGCGAGGGTTCAATTCCCTCCAGGGGCTTGAAGACTATTCTTACCTAAAACCATTGATTTTTATCAACGACATTGTTCAATTTTGTCTTCTTATTAAAATTAAGACAATTATCAAAAAGTAAATCCTTACGTCTCTGATCAAGAAATGGTCCATCAGCAGCCACATGAGGAGTAATAATCATTCCTTTTTGTTTCCATAAAGGATGATTATTAGGTAAAGGTTCCTGTTCAAAAACATCAAGAGCTGCTCCTGCAATTGCTTTACTTTCTAGCGCAATATGTAGATCATCTAAACTTACAGTTGCTCCTCTACCTATATTAATAAAATAAGCACTGGGTTTCATTAGCTTAAATTTCCCTAATGAAAATAGTTTTTGTGTTTTTGGAGTTTCGGGTACAGTCGACACAACAAAATCACCTTGAGATAAAACTGCATCTAATTCATCGTCTGAACAAATTGTATTGATACCTTCGGGAGCTTTACTTACTCGAGGATCAACCCCAATAACTTTTAACCCAAACTGAGAACACAAATACCCTGTTCTTGCACCTATACCTCCTAGTCCAACAATAATAACAGTGGCTTCCGGTAAATAAGTAGATATCCCAAAATTAGGATCCCAAACAGATTTTAGTTGATTGGGCAAATAGTAATGCAACCCTCTTGCAAATAAAAGTATAAATGACATTATATGGGCGCTAATATGGTCATTAAATATACCTCTTGTATTTGTTATAGTTACATTGCTTTGTATTAACTCAGGATAATAATAACCTGCTTTTGGTCCAGCTTGTGAACAACATATCCATTTTAAAGAAGCTGCTTTTTCAAATAGCTCTTTTTCTACCTCACCATAAACTGCATCTGCGTCAACTATTTCTTTTAATGCATCATTGCGTGATTTACAAACTTTAACATTTATACCTGGAATAATATTTTTTAATTCATATGGCCAATTATCCACATCATCAGGCATTGCTTCTATATGAGGGCATTCATACTTTGTAATTACTAATTTAAAACTCAATCTATTACCTCTTTCTAACTCTACTATTTTACAATTTATTTACGGTACAATCTATTAATAATAATTAACAAAATTAATCCAGTCTAATGAATTTCATGGTCATTATAATATATAAGAACTATGTATTTGACTTAAATACAAATATATATAAGATTGATATGAAACAATAATAATAACTTTAAACTATGACTAATATATTACATACCCCTGTAGCTCAGGAGGATAGAGCACTGGTTTCCTAAACCAGGTGCCCCGGTTCGAATCCGGGCAGGGGTACATACATATTTTTTATATAACAATAATCGAGGCGAAAATGACAAAATTACCTACTACAAATTTAGGAAGAACAGGAATCCCAGTTACTCGACTAGGTTATGGTGCTGCTCATAGAAAACCAATAAATAATGCTCAAAGAAAACAGATTTTAACTTCAGTAATTACTTCTGGAATTAATTTTGTTGATACCGCTGGATGTTATGGAAGAGATAAAAATAATAGTGAATCGTTAATTGGAAGATATATATCTAATGTTCAGAATGATTATACTATTGCTACTAAATGCGGATGCCAAGATACTGCAAATCGCTGGACAGAAAAAAATATATTTACTGATGTATATACGAGTCTAGAACGTATGAAAATTCAACAAATACCAATATTGCAACTTCATGGTCCATCAGTCAAAAAATGTGAAGATAATCAAGTTGTAGCTACACTACAGAAATTACAATCAGAGGGATTAGTAAAATGGATTGGCATCTCTACCTCCCTTCCTGACTTAGAAACTTTCTTTAATTGGGATGTTTTTGATGTTTTCCAACTTCCTTATTCTCTTTTAAATAGGAAACATCATACATGGATTACAAAATTATCTGAAAAAGGGCATGGAATTATTGTTAACAATGGGATAGCGCAAGGAGAGCCCCATATTGGTACAGGTGAAACATCTATATGGGAAAAGTTTAATCAGGCTCATTTAAATGATTTACTAGCTGTAAACGAAGATCCTACTCAATTCGCATTACGTTTTGCGTTTACACACCCATATATAGATACCAATATAGTGGGAACAACTAATGTAAATCATCTAGAAAAAAATATACAAACAATTTTGTTAGGGAAATTAGAACAAGATATATATAAGGAAGCTAATCAGAGACTTGATAATCTTGAAACTAATCCGACCAAAACATAGTAATTATAATAGTAAGTTTGTAATTGAAAATAAATTTTATCTTTTTTCTACTTCACGAGCATGCATCATCGCTGCAATAGCGACTTCTATCTGAGCATCGTCAGGATAATCTGTAGTTAAAGACTGTAGTGCTAAACTAGGTTTATTAATAAAACGACCAATTAAATTAGAACTATTAAGTGCTGCAAAATGAATTAATTCATAACTACATCCAGCAATAGGTAATATAAGAACAATTCGAGACAAAAACATCCACCAAAGTGGATCGTGTCCAACAAAATTAAAAACTATAAAGGAAATTATAAAAACAATTAACAAAAAAGCAGTCCCGCAACGTGGATGTGCGAAAGCATATTTTCTGACATTAGATGGAATCAAATCTTCATCATGTTCATGTGCATGAATAGACATATGCTCAGCAGCATGATATTGGAATACTCTCCTTACATCTTTACTTTTACGAATAAGGAGTAAATAGATTATGAAAAAAGAAACTCTTAAAACTCCCTCTATCAATGGTATCCACATAGGACTCAAAAACCTTGAAATAAATGATGCTGCAAACAATGGAGTTAGAAAAAAAACTATTATAGCAATCGATATTGAAAGAGTTAGGACAATTATCATATCTGAACTTCTTATGCTATCACTAGATTCTCCAGTACTAACAGCGGAAGAATATAATAAACTTTTAGTACCTATATAAAGAGTCTCTGCTAAAACTAAGATACCTCTTAAAAAAGGGATTTTTCTATAAGGGCTTGTCCATTTCCATCCAATAGAATCAGATTTAATATTAATAGACCCATCTGGACATCTAACAGCAACAGTATTATACTGCCTGCCCCTAATCATAACTCCTTCAATAAGTGCTTGACCACCAAACTTGATTGACATAATAAACTAGTCACCTATCACTTGAAAAGATTCCTGCAATCAGGAGAACTAGTTAAAAAATCTGAAAAATACATCCACTATTTTTCGTCAAGATTAAATCGTCGTTTTATACGATCCACTCTACCTTCTGTATCTACAATCTTCTGTTCACCCGTATAAAACGGATGGCAATTTGAGCATAACTCAATTCTCGAATTTTGTTTTGTAGAACCTGTTTTATAAACTGTACCACAAGAACAAGTGATCACAGCATCAGAAAAATATTTTGGATGTATTCCTGTTTTCATTTTAAATTCACCAATACACTAAAATCTTTAAGGGTAAACACTAGCTAATTTTTTGCCAGATTTACCTTGCTCAAATTTAACTTTACCTGGAATAAGTGCATATAAAGTATGGTCTCTCCCAATACCTACATTAGTTCCAGGAAATATTTTGGTACCTCTCTGCCGAACAATGATTGTACCTGCATCTACTAGATGAGTATCGTATCTTTTTACTCCTAGTCTTTTACCTGCACTATCACGACCATTCCTAGTACTACCACCACCTTTTTTATGAGCCATAATTGAACACCATAAGTCCTTTTTTGAAAAATAAATAAAATATCTCCCTAAACAGGAGTAACAATTTCTTTAATACGAAGTGCCGTATAATTTTGTCGATGACCTTGCTTTCTACGATATCGAGTTTTATTTTTATACTTAAAAACAATCAGTTTTTTATGTTTCCCATGGCTATCAACATCAGCTTTTACCTGGGCTCCATCTACAAAAGGATCACCTAACCAAACCTTATTATCAGCAGTTACCATTAAAACTTGAGGGATATCTACTGAATCACCAACATCAGCATGCATTAACTCAACTTGAATTAAATCACCAACATCAGCCTTATATTGTTTAGAACCTATTTGAAATACAACTGAACCGGTAGTTTTTTCCATAATAATAAATATTAACTGAAAAAAGACTACCGGGTCAAGAAGAATTCGTAGTTATTGATTAGAGTTATCTATTTACTTCCAATCCTAAATACTTTTGTACCATCTTCAGCACAAGTACCTTTAGTTGCAGGACGTCCATTTTTTAATGTGACACTCTGTGCATCAACGATGTCAACACGTTTTCGACATTTGAAACAATATGCTTGATTAGCCATAGTTACACCTTCCTAATATTGAAATATAAATTTTTGTACTACCAATAAATCAAAAATAATACGTACAATGCTATCTGTCAACTCCTAAATTGCTAATTAATTACCAAAAAGCTCGATCAAGTACCCATTTTTTAAGTTTTTTACTATAGGATGCTATACCTAATAAAGATTCATTTTGAGAATACAATCGATATATATTCTCTACACTATATGAATTAGAACTAAGATTACCTAAGAAAGTAATCGCACCTTTATTCTTTAACTCCTGTTCATCTTTAGGTTCTAAGTAAATTATCGGGAAATGCATTATAGCAAAATCAATTTTATGCAAAAACTTAAGCCATAAATCGTTCTTATTGTGTTCTGATAATACTTCTAAACTAATAGCATCTTCGATTGAAAAACCTCCTCCTTTCAACCTAATTAAACTTTTTAAACTACCTCCACACTTCATAATAGAACCCAAATCATACGCTAATGATCTCATATAAAACCCTCTCCCACACTCAACATCTAAAGTTAAATATGGAGACTTCCAATCAATTATCTCTATGTTATAAACAGTAACTAAACGAGGATCTCTATCTATTTGAACCCCCGCTCTAGCTAAATCATATAAACGTTTACCATTATATTTTAAAGCACTATACATAGGTGGTACTTGTTTAATATTACCTACAAATGATTTTAATACTTGATGAATATCAGATTTTTTAAAATCATCATGGAAATCAATTTCTCTAATAATTTTTCCAGTAGAATCATAAGTGTCAGTTTCAACTCCAAAATGAATTACAGCACGATATTTCTTGGAAGTATCAAATAGATATTCAATCATTTTAGTTGCTCTACCTAAGCAAATAGGAACTACACCTGATGCAAAAGGATCTAAGGTCCCCGCATGACCAACTTTACGTTGATTGGTTATACGCTTCACATTCCGAACTACATCCATAGTTGTAATCCCGGAAGGTTTATTGATATTCAAAATACCATCAAAAACAATAGTCGGCATCTAAAATAACCTATATATTATTTTTCCCCAGATATAGGATATGAAACTTGTTCAAGAATATCTAATATTTTCATACCATCATTTATACTATTATCAAGGGAAAAAGCCAAATGCGGAACTGTTTTAAATTTAATTTTACCTTTTATCTTCTTAGATATGAATCCTGATGCCCCATTTAAAACAGCCATAATTTCTTCTACAGTATCTTTGGCGCTTGAATCATCAAGAATACTTACATAGATTTTAGCGTACTTTAAATCATTTGAGGTCTGTACCCTAGTAACTGTAATTAGCTTAGCTAACCTTGGATCATTCAAGTCAAACAACAAAACATCGCTTACTTCTTTTTGTAAAACACCATTAATACTTTCCATGCGACGCATCTTGCTACCTTTCGTCAATGGTAATTTTATACAAAATTTTACTTGAGAACTTGTGAATGCGCTTCAATGAAATCACCTTCTACATATTCATTGAAACCATCTAAAACAAGTCCTCCTTCTAATCCTGCATTTAATTGTCCAACATCATTTTGGAAATGTTTTAAACTATTAATTTTGCCCCGAAAAATCTCTTTGTCTTGGCGTATTACACGTACATAAGATTTCCTGGTAATAAATCCATCTCTTACATAGAGGCCAGCAATAGTTGTTCGATTTTTAATTTGGAACAATGCCCTTACTTCTGCGACACCTTCAATTACATCCTCAGGTTCATCATTTTGCTGACTTTCAATAACTTTATCTATATACTCTAACAGCTCATATATAACATCATAACTTTGAACATTTATTTTTTTCTTTGTTATCAATAATTGAGCTCCAGATTCCACATAAGTATTAAATCCAAGTATTATTGCATTAGAAGTCTCAGCTAAAAGAACATCACTCTCATTAACACTCCCTGAAGAAACATAAATAATTTCAATAGGAACTTCATCAGTTGATTTAGCTGAAATTGAATCTTTTAATGAATCCACTGATCCACGTAATCCAGCTTTAACTACTAATTTTATAACCTTATCTGTATCTACAAAACTAGCAACCATATTATGTTTAGACTCTTGTGATATCTTTTTAAAATTTTTGCTGTTCTCATTACTCTCCATTACTTCAAATACAACACCAACTTCAGGAACAGAATTTAAACCTAAAACTTCTACCACGCCCCCAGGCAAAACTTTATCAATATTTTTTGCTCTATCTGAAGTCATTGCTCGAATTTTCCCATAAGTATTGTCAAGAACAAGTTGGTCTCCAACTTTTAAAGTTCCATCATGAATGATTAATGAAGCAATAACACCACGTCGTTTATCAACGGTACCTTCAATAACTACACCATTTGCTTTTTTATTTGGATTCGCACGTAATTCTAGTACTTCTGCTAAAACAAGAATGCTTTCCATTAGTGTATCAATACCATCTCCATTTAGAGCAGAAATAGGTACCGCCATTACGTCACCACCCCATTCTTCTATAACTACATCTTGATCAACTAACTGTCTTTTTACTTTATCAATATCAGCTTGAGGTCTATCAATTTTATTAATAGCTACAACTATTGGTAAATTTTCTCCTTTAATGTGGCTAATTGCTTCTATAGTTTGAGGCATTACTCCATCATCTGCTGCAACAACCAAAACCGCAATATCTGTATGCTTCGCTCCACGCGAACGCATTTCAGAAAAAGCATAATGACCAGGAGTGTCTAATACTGTTATAACTGACTCTTTATATTCACACTGATAAGCACCTATCTTTTGAGTAATCCCTCCTGCTTCTACCTCAGTTATTCGGGACTTTCTAATATAATCTAATAATGTTGTTTTCCCATGGTCAACATGACCAAATATAGCTATAACCGGTGGACGTGTTTCTAATTCTTGTAAGTTTTTTGAGTTTTCATCAGAATCATCAATCTTTTTCGTTAATGGGTCACCGCTTTTAAGATAAGTCTTCACACTAAATTCTTCAGCCATTTTAGCAGCAATTTCAAAATCAATGTATTGATTCAATGAATACATTAATCCACGACGCATGAATTGTTTAACTAATTCAATAGGATCAACATCAAGTAGAACGGCCAATTCCTTAACCGTTAAACTCTGCGGTACTTCTATACTAGTTAATTCTTTTGACATCAAACCCACCTTATTAAAGTAAATTCAAACACAACTAGACTTACACGTCAAAACTTCATTAATAACCAAAACAATGGAAAATTTAAAATTTATTTCTTACTTTTTCCTTTGCGATTTTTACTCCTATTTCCACCACTTTTTGAAGTTTTATCTTTCTTTTCGCCACGACTAAATTCAGCTATATCTTCCGCAAACCGAAGGCCACCGTCATTAGATGTTTCACCTCTACGTCTCCTAGGAATATCCCAAACACTATCGGGTACATCAATTAAAGATTCTGACTCTTCTACTTCCTCTTCTACTTCCTCTTCTACTGACTCTTCTACTGACTCTTCTATTTCCTCAATAACCTCAGCAATTTCCTGTACATCTTGAACTTGATCAGATACTTCTACTAATCCTTCTGATTGTTCAGTTAATTCTTCTGTAGTTTGTTCTGATTCAGACTCTTGAGTTGGTACCTCAACAGACATATCCGAGCTTTCAACATCTTGAATATCTTCATCAGGCTCAGGTGTTGGGATTCGTTCATATTCTTGATCACTTTTGATATCTATAGTCCAACCAGTTAATTTCGCAGCTAATCGTGCATTCTGGCCATCCTTACCAATTGCTAGAGATAACTGCCGATCTGGAACAACAGCAATTGCAAGATGTTCATCTTCAACTAAATCAACATACACTACATCAGAAGGACTTAAAGCTTTCGCAATATATGCCTTAATATCAGTTTTCCATTCAATAATATCAATTTTTTCACCATTTAACTCATTCACTACATTTTGTATTCGTGATCCTCGAAAACCAACACAAGACCCTACTGCATCAACTCCAGACTGAATGGGTCTTACTGAAACCTTAGTCCGAGAACCAGCTTCTCTGCTAACATCAACGATTTCAATAGCACCATTATAAATTTCTGGAACTTCAAGTTCAAAAAGTCTTTTTACTAATATTGAAGAAGCACGAGAAACAATTATTTCAGGTCCTCTACTAGAATCACGTACTGATTGAATGACCACTTTTAAACGCTGACTAACCCTATACTTTTCTCCAAATGATTGTTCGTCAGTAGGCATTATTACTTCAGCTCTACCCATCTCAAGTAGCACTACTCCAGGATCAACTCTCTGAACAAGAGCAGGAAATACATCTCCTTCTTTATCTTGGTATTCTTCAAGAACCAAAACTCTCTCAGCATCCCTAAGTTTCTGCGCAACAACTTGTTTTGCTGTTTGAGCAGCTATCCTCCCAGCCGCATGTTCTGTAGTTTCTGTAATAATAACATCACCAATTTCAGCATCACTCTTAATTTTCTGAGATTCTGTTAAAGATATTTCCCTTTGATCATCATTTATTTCAACAACAACGGTTTTTAAAACATCAACTTTTACAATCCCTGAATCAGGGTTTAAAGTAACTGATATCTGCTGACCAGAAGCATTACTATCTTTTTTAAAAGCCGCCACCATTGCTGCTTCAATAGCAGAAACAACCACTTCTTTAGGTAAATTTCTTTCAGCTGCTAACTGCGTAACAGCGATAATAAAATCGCTCTTCATAATACCTCGCCTTTATTAAAATACCACCATAATAAAATAAAGTGGGGACACCCCCACTTTTCTTCCCACTTTTCTTTTACATTGAGTATAGCATTGTCTACGTATACAGACAAGCATTTTTACAAAGTATATCCTTATAGGGAAAGATAT
>CEUS01052783.1_pt1 | contig 10237 bp, 8 predicted proteins | sample 427031 | NCBI WGS metagenome assembly CEUS01 (sample SAMEA2622837, study PRJEB7988) | marine metagenome | biome: marine biome (ENVO:00000447); feature: marine epipelagic mixed layer (ENVO:xxxxxxxxx); material: "saline water (ENVO:00002010), including plankton (ENVO:xxxxxxxx)" | depth 140 m | reverse complement strand
GGCGAGCCGTGTCGAGATCAAGGTGGGTTTTTGGCAATTCCGTGTCAGCTGGAATTTGAGTGTTCGACAATATATTGATCAGTTTATTCACCTCTGTCTTTCCCGATAAAACTAACGATTTTAAGTTATTTTTTCCCATGACCGATTTTGGCCAGTTATTGTCAAGATGGGTATTGGTCAGTCCGTAATAGCCTGGTTCTAAGGTACGAATTTCATCGACTCGGTTAGTGGTGTAGGCAAGATTTTCTCCATCATAGGCTAGGAAGTTAAATCCAGCGTAATTCGATCGCTTAATTGTCGTGATGTATTGACTGGAAGATAGTGAGGATCTCAGAAATCGTGATACTAGTTCACCTCTTGAGCTTGGGTATTGCGGTTCTGGAGGATTTGCAGTCCAATTGGTGACAGCTGCAAAACGTCCATCCATAGATACCCCCAACCAAGTTCCGTGGGCTTGTATATCTCGTCCGCCAAATATGTTGGGAGCTTCCTTCCAAGAATGTGCAGAGAGAGTTGGGCGAGCGTAAAATTCGTCACGATTTGCCGCAATAATGAGAGGACGTTTGGGATCGCATTTATAAGCGACGAGGATTAGACACACAGTAAAAATAAAACTACATACGAAGTAATGTACGTTAGTTTACCAGTAAATTTGCAGGTTAGAGGAAGGGATTGCGTTGAACTATCCAATAATTGATCCGGAAATTGTTTCCCTTGGATTTGTTTCTATACGTTGGTACGGAGTCATGTACCTTCTTGGCTTTTTACTATGCTATTTATTGGGTGGTTATAGGGCACGAACATCTGAATCCGGATGGACTAGGGAAGAGGTCTACGACATGGTTTTCTATGGGATTGTTGGAACCATTGCTGGAGGCCGGATTGGTTTCGCCGTTTTCTACGGTCTTGATAATCTAGTCAACGATCCGCTTTGGATTTTCAAGGTTTGGCTGGGGGGAATGTCGTTCCACGGCGGTCTGCTAGGCGTTTTGGTTGCTCTGTGGCTATTTGCACGAAAGACGAACAAACCGTTTTTTGACGTTACGGATTTTGTAGCGCCTCTTGTTCCCTTGGGCTTGGGATTTGGTCGAATTGGTAACTTCATCAATGCTGAATTGCCTGGACGTTTGACCGATACTCCTTTTGGAGTGCACTTTCCCTGTGATGCTGTATTTGGTTTAACAACCACATGTATTGGATCTTGGGAACAAGTGACTCGCCATGTGTCTAGTCTGTATCAAGCGTTTGGTGAAGGTATAGTATTGTTTGGGTTGGTCTGGTTGTTTTCTGTCCGAAAGCGAAATCTTGGAATGGCGTCGGGAATGTTTCTGCTAGGATATGGAGTCATAAGACTTTTTACCGAACAATTTCGGCAACCGGATCCCGGTCTGGATTTTGTAGCTTTTGGATGGTTAACGATGGGGCAGCTTCTTTCTCTACCGATGGTAATTTTAGGTATCTGTTTACTTATTCCGAGAACTAATGGATTCATAGTAGAAATCCGGAAATAACAGAGAGTTCGATGCGACAATATCTAGATCTACTGCGTTATATACGAGACTTTGGTGTCGAAAAATCTGATCGAACGGGGACTGGTACCAAATCGGTATTTGGTTACCAGATGCGTTTTGATCTGACAGATGGGTTTCCACTCGTGACGACGAAAAAAACCTATCTCCGCGGGATTGTTTACGAGTTGCTTTGGTTTTTGCAGGGCTCGACTAACGTTGGATTTTTGCAGGACCATAATGTGCATATTTGGGATGAATGGGCCGATCAAGATGGAGAGCTTGGGCCGGTCTATGGATCACAGTGGCGGTCGTGGCCTTGTCCAAATGGAGGCACTGTGGATCAGATAGCGAAGGTAGTAGATTCAATTCACACTAATCCAGATTCGAGAAGACACATTGTTTCGGCGTGGAATGTAGCTGAGGTAGATGAGATGGCACTACCACCTTGTCATGCGTTATTCCAATTCTATGTGGCGAATAACAAATTGTCTTGTCAACTATATCAGCGCAGCGCGGATGTGTTTTTGGGTGTGCCGTTTAATATAGCCTCGTATGCACTATTAACACTTATGATCGCACAAGTTACAAACCTCGAACCAGGAGAATTCGTTCATACTTTCGGGGATGCTCATTTGTATCTCAATCACTTGGAGCAAGCAGATCGACAACTAACAAGAGAGCCAAAAAGCTTACCAAGTATGCAATTAAATTCAAAAGTTCGAGATATATTTAGTTTTACATACGAAGACTTCTCGCTTGATGGTTATGATCCACATCCCGGAATTAAAGCCCCGATAGCGGTGTAACTTTGGAACTTGCGCTTATATGGGCCATGTCGAAGAATCGAGTGATTGGTCGTGAAGGAACTCTGCCGTGGAAGCTTCCAGAGGATTTGCAATTTTTCAAAAATACAACAATGGGTAAAAGCGTGGTAATGGGAAGACGGACCTATGAATCTATTGGCCGTCCCTTGCCTGGTCGTACGAATATTGTCTTGTCCCGCAAAAATTATAGAGCACCAGGAATTCTAAGTGCTCCGAATCTAGAGGATGCCATAAATCAAGTCCGTACTCTCCATGGTGATTTGGCGCAATGCTTCGTCATTGGTGGAGCGGAGGCGTATGCTCAATCGTTACCTATGGCGGATAAGCTCTTTTGCACCCTGATAGAAGAGGAAATAGAGGGTGATACTTTTTTTCCGGAAATCGATTTTGAAAAATGGGTTTTACTCACGGAAAAATCGTTTCAAAGCGACGAGCGACATGAGTATCCGTTTGTCATTCGCACATATGGTTCGTATTGACCACGGATTGAGCAATCGTCTCACTAGTATTTTTTAAGGACTTCCTTGATTAACTAAACGTTAGTCGCGAAGCAGCTCATTTATCGAAGTCTTTGATCGTGTTTGGGCGTCAACGGTTTTAATGATTACTGCGCAGTAGAGACTTGGCCGAGGGCTTCCGGTAGGGTCTAATGACTGTGGCAACGATCCAGGAACGACTACAGAATAAGCGGGTACTCGCCCAGTGATGATTTCACCCGTTTGCCGATCGATGATTTTTGTAGAAGCCCCTATAAATACACCCATCGATAGAACAGCCCCTTCTTCGACGATGACTCCTTCAACCACCTCTGATCGTGCGCCTATAAAACAGTTATCTTCCACTATGACTGGGGCGGCTTGAAGTGGTTCCAAAACTCCCCCAATGCCAGCGCCCCCGGAAATATGGCAATTTTTCCCAATTTGGGCGCAAGAGCCGACAGTCGCCCAAGTATCAATCATGGTTCCGCTGTCGACGTATGCACCTAAATTGACAAAACTCGGCATCAGTATTACGCCCGGTGCAATATAAGCTGAGTGCCGGACAAAGGCAGTTGGGACTGATCGAAAACCGGCTTCCTGAAAATTCGCGTCATCCCAGCCGTCGAATTTTGAAGGCACCTTGTCCCACCAACTGGTCCCACCAGGAGCGTTACTTATGCGTTTCATTGGATTCAAAAGAAAGCTCAGGAGTACGGCTTTTTTGAGCCATTCGTGGACTATCCAATCGTCAGGCCCTTTTTGCGCGACTCGGTAAGTTCCTGCATCTAGGCCGTCGAGAGCACTTTGCACTGCATCGCGAATTGATCCGTCAGTATCAGGACCGACTTGGTCCCGATTATCAAAGGCTTCGTTAATTACGGTTTCAATCGACATGTAAAGCTTCCTTTTTATTCCAATCTATTATTACTTTTTTGGCCATTTGGTTGGTGTGAAAATATCGGGTAGTCGACAGCTCCACTATTACTGTAAGAATATATGTGGTTATCCAATTTCTATTTGATAGTTTGTCGCACTTCGCGCACACGAAACAAACACACATTATAGAAGATTTGTGATCAGCAGAACGCTATTTGAGAGCTATAGGTAAATCATGAGCCAAAGGCAGGTATCTCCTTTGAAGAAAACTAAATCTAGTATAGCTATTGTGGTTAATCCGATGTCCGGGAGAGATGTTAGAAGAGTAGCTGCACGGGCGAGCAGTATGACTCATGAACATAAGCGAGATATGGTTGCACGGGTGGCCGCTGGTGCAGACTCGGCAGGTGTAGAAGAAATTTATGTCGTTAAAGAACCCTTTCGCATAGCCTCAATGGCGTTGGAATGGATGAAATTAAACGCGAATGTAATTGAATTAACTGTACCTCTGGAGCACCGAGCAAGTGATACAGAGCTTGCGGTTGGTGCTTTTTTAGAGCACGGCGTTACTAGTTTTGTGTCTCTCGGAGGCGATGGAACCAATCGCATTATTACTAGAGTTGCGAAGGATATTGACTTGATACCGATCTCTACAGGAACCAATAACGTTTTCCCTTCTTTGATTGAGCCGACTATCGCGGGAATCTTAGCGGGGTTGAATGCCCGGAGAAGAGTCGACTTCGAATCCGTTAAGGAGAGAGCCAAAGTAATGCATGTAAAAACAGCTTCCGGCGTCGAAGACATAGGCTTAATTGATGCGGTTTTATTGGAAGACGATTTTGTCGGTAATTTTTTGCCCTTTGATGCAAAGAAGATTAAAAGAGTGTTGTTAACCCAAGCGTTGCCAGACTCGGTAGGCATATCTCCAATCGGAGGTTATTTAGAGGTTGTGACCTCAAAGGAGAATTATGGACTACTAGTCGAAATGGGTAGAGCGAAATCCTATCCAGTGCCAATCTCGCCGGGGTTATTTCAAACGGTTTCGGTTGATTCTCATCAGCGCATCAGTTTTGGCGAAGAGATTGTTTTTGCCGGTAGTGGTGTTCTCGCTCTAGATGGAGATCGAGAGCATGCCATAACCAGGGATACCCCTATATCAGTGACCATTAGACGTGATGGGCCCTATGTAATCGATATTACAGCGGCCATGCGGCATGTTGTTGCGGAAGGTATGATGTTGGTTGCTAAATAGTCGGTAATTGTTTTGATGCAGGTAAAACCAAGAATCCGTGGCTACATATGTACCACAGCGCATCCGCAAGGATGCGCTCAAAATGTGAGCGAGCAGATAAGTTACATAAGGGATGGGGAACCAATTGTTGGTGCTCGAAATGTCATCGTTCTTGGATGTTCTGGTGGTTATGGATTGGCGTCTAGAATATCAGCGGCTTTCGGCTGCGGAGCAAAAACTTTAGGTGTTTCCTATGAGAAGGAGCCTACCGAAAAACGTCCTGGTTCGTCTGGATGGTATAACAACTTAACTTTTGATCGCATTGCAAAAAAGGACGGCCTCTATGCGAAAACAATCGACGGGGATGCATTCTCGGAGAAAACAAAGAAGATAGTAGTCGATATTGCACGTCGTGAGATGGAGCCGATCGACCTATTGATCTACAGCCTTGCATCTCCTGTACGGCAGCATCCTAAAACGGGCAAATTGCATCGATCCGTTATCAAGCCATTAGGATCCTCTTTTGAATCGCGCACGCTCGACCTCAATCTCAATACAGGAGACGCTCGAGTTGTTGATGTAACAATAGATCCTGCGGATTCCAAAGAAGCGGAAGAAACCGTAGCCGTTATGGGGGGAGAGGACTGGCAGTTTTGGATTGAGACGTTGTCGGAAGCTGGTGTCTTAGCTCAGAACTTTAAAACCGTTGCCTATACCTACATCGGCAATGAGCTTACTTGGCCTATTTATTGGGATGGAACGTTAGGAAAAGCCAAAGAAGATTTAGATAGGACCTCTAAACAGATCCAGGTGCAACTAGAGAAAGAAGGCCTGAATTGTGAGGCTCGAGTAGCAGTTTTAAAGGCTGTAGTAACTCAAGCCAGTACGGCGATACCGGTAGTTCCCTTATATTTTTCAATTTTGTTTAAGGTGATGAAGGATCAGGGGACACATGAGAATTGTATTCAACATATTCATCGTTTGTTTCAAGAGGAATTATACGGGACTAAAGAGAAGCGACTTGATGAGAAAGGTAGAATTCGAATGGACAACCATGAAATGGACGAGCAGGTCCAAGCTGCGGTTTCAGAAGCGTGGTCTTCGATTGATAGTTCGAACGTCAACGCTTTGGCTGATATTGAAGGGTTCCGGTCGGATTTCATGCGTATTTTTGGCTTTGGAATAGAGAATGTCGACTATGATGCGGACCAAGATTTGGGTTCAAAAGAACTGTCTACGAATTTAACGACTTAAATCATATGGGTATTTTTCTAGATGCCTGTCAGGCTAAAAAAACGAGCTATACGCCAATCTGGCTAAATCGCCAGGCGGGCAGATATATGCCCGAATATCATGCTCTAAAAGGATCTACTAAGAGTTTAGATTTTTTTAAGACTCCCGAGCTTGCTGCAAAAGCTACCCTTGACGCTCAACGAATTCTTGGTGTGGATGCAGCGATTATGTTTGCGGATCTACTTCCTGTACTAGAACCGATGGGAATGAAGCTCGACTATTTGGAAAAAATAGGACCAGTATTTGAAACTCCAATACGGACAAATGAGCAGGTTGACGCATTATCAGTGGTTCCAGCAGAGGAGGGCGTTGGCTACATCAGAGACACTATTTTGGGCATCCTTTCGGATTTACCAAGCGAAGTTGACCTAATTGGTTTTGCTGGCGCACCTTTCACCTTGGCTTCATATGCCATAGAGGGTAGGGGCTCAAAAAACTACGTACACGTTAAGAAGTTTATGTACGGTAATCCAACAGGTTGGAAACGGCTAATGGATAAATTGGTCGAGACTATTTCCGATTACGTCAGACTCCAATATAAGTCGGGAGTGCAAGCCGTTCAGATTTTTGATAGTTGGATCGGATGCCTTTCCCTAACTGATTATGAGCAATACGTAGAGCCTTGGACCACGAATCTGATGGGGAGAATTCATAGTCAGTGTGGAACTTTGCCTGTCATTTATTTTGGTACAGGGAATTCCCATCTAGTAGATGCGATGTATAGGTCCGGCCCTGACTTTCTTGCCTTGGATTGGCGTACGCCGCTTGTGCCTACGTGGGATAGGCTCGGTATGCCAGCCATTCAGGGTAATTTAGATCCTGTCATTTTGTTTGCAGAACCTGAAGTTATAAAAAAGAAGGCCAAACACATTCTGGATCAGGTTAATGGGAGATCAGGTCATATTTTTAATCTTGGACATGGTATTTTGCCTAACACCTCACCTGATAACGTAAAGATGTTGGTCGATTTTGTTCATGATCACGATCAAAGCCTATAGTGAGCTAGAACTAACAGTCGTTGTTTGTCGGGATAAGCTTTAGGAATGGTTACTTGAACCAAGTCTATATTTGTTTGTCGGTTTGAACCCAGATATTTCGGGGTCGCGTGGGTCGCTAACCCAGAGCTTACGGTCGGGATGCATTCCTGCTCCATAAATAGCCGGCACTGCCGACCTTCTCATTCGATTGAGCAATCTTGTGTTCACTTCACCACAAGCGGGATGTATTCCTCCTGCGGCAGCAACGGTCTCCTCCCATTGTTTTTTCCGAGTATCCATTGTTGATTTGTTATCAAGCTCTACGCAGTTTAGAACATTATCGTTAAGGTCGACGACGATCGTATCGCCGTTCTCAATCAGCGCTATTGGCCCGCCTAAGGCTGCTTCGGGACCGACATGACCGATTACGAGTCCGACAGAACCCCCAGAAAAACGTGCGTCCGTCATAAGCCCGATCACAATATTTTTTTCTCGGCAAAGAGCGGTAATTCGTGACGTGGGATCAAGCATTTCTGGCATCCCAGGAGCCCCACTTGGTCCTTCATATCGGACGATTACCATATCGTGATCTTGAAAGCTCTCTGAGCTGTTTTCGAGGGTTTCTAGCAATTCGTGTTCCGCATTAAATATTCTTGCGGTTCCGCGAAATACGTTATTTTCCAGGCCACTCTCGACGCCCGCCAATTTAAGCACAGCGCTATATGACGGAGAGAGATTACCGCCTAACAATCGGAGCCCTCCAGTAGGTTTATAGGGTGTTTTGACGCGATAGACAACTTTCTCGTCCGGCTCTGAAGGATCTATTCTAGCTATTTGTTCAGACAACGTTTCTCCAGTACATGTCAGAGTCTCACCATTTAGAAGTCCAGACTCGAGTAGTTCTTTGACGATAACCTGCACTCCGCCTTTGTCATCAATATCAATCATAGAATATTTTCCGTAGGGTCGTGCATCTGTGAGAACCGGCACCACGAATTGCGAAAGGTGGTTGAATTCTTCCGGCGACATGATGTCTTTCGAAAAGTCTCTGAAACCGGCTGCTCGTGCAATTTCAGGAGCGTGTAGCAATACGTTAGTTGACCCGCCTACAGCCATAGAGACAATCATTGCATTTCGTATCGAATCACGAGTTACGATATCTCTCGGCGTTATGTTCTTGTCAATACATATCTTAAGGTATTCAACTAATTGCAAAGGAAATTCTGTTATTCGACGAGGATCGTCCGATGGGGGAGCGATCATGTGGAGAGGTTGCAAACCAATGACGCCGATGAAGGTTTGCATGGTATTGTAGGTGAACATTCCTCCACAGCTACCGTATCCAGGACATGCTTCGCAGGCGATACGTTTCTTGAGATCTTCGTCTTGAGAACCTGCTATTTGGAAACCCGAAATTATATCTATGGGTTCGTTAGTTTCCGAGTCGGTGCCTGGTTTCACTGAGCCGTCAGACATGATGATCGCTGGACGATTGTGCTCTAAGATTGCAGCTGTAGTCCCGACGGGAGGCTTGTCGCATGCAACGATGGCAATAGTTCCCTCGAGACCTGAGGCGCTGAGGTGTTCGCAGACACTATCGTGAGTGACTTCTCTACCGATGAGAGAATATCTCATTTCCCGGGTGCCGTTTCTCATTCCGTCGGAAGTAGCTATGGTGTACTCAGGCTGCACGAGTCTCATAGCCATTTGTTCCGGGGCGTAACCTAGGGAATCGAGAAGGACTTGGTGTACTGCTTCAACTTTCCGTTGGACGCCGATGTAGCATTGGCTATCTCCCTTGTTTCCGATAACTCCGACAGAAGGTTCGTGAATAAGATCTTCAGATGTCCCCAATTCACGGGCGATCCCAAATGTTTGAGCATTTCGCCCTGGGTTGGTATCTATGAGAATCGACTTGTTACTTTTACTGTTCATTTCGATAGTCCTCTCGTAAATCAGAATCGTTAGAGCATTGTTGGTCCATGGTACTAAGTCGAGGGCGGAACGAACAGATTAGTTTGAGTGAAGGTGCTCATATCAATGCGCATAAAGTTCTCAAAGAAAGAAGCGAGAAAAAAAATTTTACGACAAACTTTTTAAAAGTACCTTTGAGTTGCGTTGAGCATCATATGAGTTGACTCGGGTAGATGGCAGATCGTCAATCTTGCCGATAGCGAAGCCATTTTCTATAAACCACTCTGTTGCTTGTGTGGTTAGTGCAAACAACGAAACCGCGTTTGCTTCTCGAGCGGACTGCTCAACGGCCAATAATAGACGACGTCCTAATGCCTTAGACCTATAGCTTTCTGCGGTGACTAGGCAACCTAGTTCAAAGTATCCGTCTTCAAACTCATACATTGCAGCACAACCGATTATCAGGCCATCGAGTTCCGCTACCCAATAGCTGTCAATCTCGTTTTCGAGTTGGTCTTTTGATCGGGAAACGATACTACCGTTTTGTTCGAATGGGCGGATCAATTCGACGATGGCGGCCATATCGGTGACCTTTGCTTGGCGTATGGTTCGGTAGTCGTCTTCTGATATTTGTGTACCTACTCCATCTGGTGTAAATAATTCCTGTAAGAGTGCTCCGTCTTGTAGATATGAAATAGCATGTGTTCTAGGCACTCCTCTCTGAGCGCTCTCCAGTAAACAGCGGAGTATGGAGTCATTATTGTGCGCGGTGCCTTTGCTACTGATGAGTGTTTCAAGAATTTCGATCCGGATATCACTCAAGCCATTTCCTTCACCATCCTTGATTTGCGCATTTGCGTCTAAAATAATCAATTTGTCTGCTGCAAGTGCCACCGCAACTTCAACAGCCAAGTGGTATCCGTCCAGGTAGTAGGCGGCTCCGGCTGCGCTGAGTCCGATGGGTGGTATGAGAACAAGATTCATTCCGTTGAGTAAACTGGTTATTTGGTGTGCATGAATATTGCGGACTTTTCCTGCACGTACGTAATCGATCCCGTCAATCACACCAATAGGTTTCGCCGTGACTAAATTACCTGACACGATAGGGATATGCCGTTCGCGAAGATTGCTT
>CEUS01273640.1_pt1 | contig 10242 bp, 9 predicted proteins | sample 427031 | NCBI WGS metagenome assembly CEUS01 (sample SAMEA2622837, study PRJEB7988) | marine metagenome | biome: marine biome (ENVO:00000447); feature: marine epipelagic mixed layer (ENVO:xxxxxxxxx); material: "saline water (ENVO:00002010), including plankton (ENVO:xxxxxxxx)" | depth 140 m | reverse complement strand
GGGTCGTCTCCAAATGTCTCCCAGACCCATTTTGCATCACATAGCCGATAGACCTCCTCGGGTGTCTTGCAGATGTTTTCGTGCTCCACGCAGGACTCTTCGGCAAGATCTACCCTGATGCAAGGAAGGATGAACCTTCCTTGCTGACCCATTCTTATCGAACGCCAGGGGTCCAAATTTCGAAAGTGATCATCGTCCCATATGTTGAGCATCACGTACTCGGCAGGCGTATGCGGCTCAACGACCTTCATTCTGCGGAAGGCCTGATAGACGCTGAATCCGCCAATCCCGAAATTCTTGACTGGTTCCTGGAGGTGAGCCGCCAGATACTCCTGCCAGGTTTCACCATCACTCACCTGATCGCAGTGGGTGAAGCTGTTGCCATAGGTGTTGATTCGGCAGGGCCGGTCGGGGAAGTTCACAACCCTACGCGCTCCGTCTTCCTCATATGCGTAAAACCCTCTTGAGCCGTGCACGCTGCCTCCGCGCATCCCATCGCAGAGCAACCACCCCAACTCACCGTTAAACGTAGATTTCGCATTGTTACACATGACGCCGCCGATCTACCGGGATATCGGTCCGGTCATCGTGGGGTTGGACGAAATGGTCGACCATCTCTCTGGTTGGCAGTATGGATTCGAGGTAGGATTTGGCCTTACGAAATTCCATGGGGGGTCCCCTACCAGTTCGTGAAGGAGCCGTCTTCGCGTTTCAGCCGCGGACCATGCTCCCATTTGAAGCTGTATTCGGCGGCAGCTTCTTCGTTAAATTCTATTCCAAGACCTGGAGCGTCCGGTGCCAATAGGTATCCGGCCTCATAGGATACCTGCACGGGAAAGAGGTCCTCCATCACGGTTCTGCCGACAAGACCACCTTCCTGAACGGCGAAGTTATCAGTCGCCACATCAAGATGCAGGCAGGCTGCAGCCGAGACGGGGCCAAGGGGGTTGTGCGGGACGATCTTGATGTAATGTGTCTCGCACCAGTTGGCCACTTTTCTTGCCTCGGTGAGCCCTCCTACGATGCACAGGTCGATTCTGGCATAATCCGTGAGTTCTTCCTCGATGATCTGCCTGAATTCCCATTTGGTTGCGTAGTGTTCGCCGATTGCAAGAGGACAGCTAATATGATTTCGAACCAGGTGGTAGGTCTGTGGATTCTCGCATCGTAGGGGGTCTTCGATGAAGAATGGATCGTACTGCTCCAGCTTGCGTCCCAGCCTGATGGTGTCGGGCGGATCGAGTCTGGTATGGACGTCGATACAGATCTCGGTTTCCGGCCCCACCGCCTCGCGGACGGCCGCGAAGTGCTCGACAGAATCCCTCACGGCTACAGCAGGTTCCAGGACACCCTCTCTGTCCATCACCGACATTCTCAGATACCTCCACCCGTTGCCTACACACCTCCTGGCCGCCTCTGCGGTTTCCTCCGGAGTCCTGCCGCCTATTCCGGTATAGCAAACCACCCTGTCTCTCATTCTCCCGCCAAGGAGCATATATACGGGCTGATTCAGGGCCTTGCCTTTAATATCCCATAGTGCCAAATCGATTGCGCTTAGCGCGGCCATATTGATCCGCCCACCAGGGAAGAAGTCGCCCCGAAACAGGACCTGCCAGATCTTCTCTATGTTAAGTGGATCCTGTCCAATCAGATCCGAAGTCATGTGCCTTATGGCCCCGATTCCGGCCTGTTCCTTCCAGGTAATTCCAAACTCGCCCATACCGTATAGCCCATCATCCGTTTCGATTTTCACAAACAGGTAATTCCTGGAGCCGTGAAAGATAGGAAAGGTCTTTACCTCTGTAATGATCATTGGTGTAGTCCTCAGTTCGTGTAGGTAACGGCACCTTTTTCGCCCACCTCGAACCCAAACTGGTCCAGGTGGGCCAGAGCAGGATGAAACGCATCATTTCGTTGATCCAAGAGTTCGGACAGCCGTTTCTCAAGGGAGGATTGCAGGTCTGCTGCTTCAGGGGTGTCAATCAGGCAGTCGTCGTGCGTAGGTGTATCGCTCAGTCCGGACACCACGCCAGGAAAGTTCCTGGTATTCCGCAAACGGAGAAACACACATTGTCAGCGCGTCGTCGTTGCCGTTGAACTGCTCGCCCCGAATTGCAGGGGAATGGTCGAGCCCCTCGACCGTATCGGGAATGGGAATGTCCGCCAGACCGAATAATGTAGGCATGATGTCGACGACGTTGAGCGATGAGTTGATGGTGTGTCCCCCCGCGACCTGATCGGGACACCTGATTATGAATGGGAACAGTATGGATTCATCCCCGGGGTGTTGTTTCCTCTGAACGCCCAGGGCTCCGAGCATATCACTGTGGTCCGAGGTGAACACGAATACGGTGTTCGAAAGATGTCCGGATTCATCCAGTGTCGCCATCAGACGACCCAATTGATCATCGAGTGCAGATACGTGGGCGTGGTAACCCGACAGGTCATCCGGGTTGGGATCGGTGCGGTTCGGTTGGGGTGAGACCTGCCCCTCGGGATACATGCCAAGATACCGATCGGGAAGGTCGCGGTAGGGATTGTGTGGAGGAGCCCAGGACACGACTAGAGCAAATGGTGAGTTACTCAAATGATTGTGGATGTAATCTATGACAAGGGTTGTCTGGGCCTCCGCCTCGTAGCCTTGCCAAAACAAGGGATCGGGGGTGTCTCGATAGTAGAGCGAGTTGGTATAATTGTGAGTACAGTTTCCCACCGCCCAGAATTCGAATCCCTGTCGACGTGGACCAGGCGGCGTGAATCCACTCTGCTCAGGTCCGTCAAGATGCCATTTGCCAATATACCCCGTTCGATATCCAGCATATCTAAGCACAGTGCCGAGCGTGGGTGATTTGTCCGAAAGTCTGACATCGTTGATAAACACACCATTGGTAAGCGGGTATTGGACGGTCAGGAAGGCTGCCCGCCAGAGTGTGCACACGGGGATATTTGACACTGCCGTGTTGAATACTACACCCTCACTCGCCATACGATGCATGTTCAGTGTGTAAACTTCGGATTGCCGCCAAATCCCGCTGTCTGGGCTCTGTGCTGATCGCCAAAGACAAATACAATATTGGGTCTGATCACGGCGTTCTCTGGTGCTAGAAGGCTGAGGGTCTGCCCTGGGCGCCGTCCACTGGTATGTTGGCACCATTGATCCAATTCGCCCGATCGGATGAGAGGAATACGACCACATCGGCCACCTCAAAATCGCTGCCCAGTCGCCGCGACGGAAACTCTCTTTGAGAGAAGGCTTCATATTTCTCCGGATTTTCGTTCTTGAATCTTTCCCAACTCCCACCTGGAAAAAACAGGGATCCAGGAGAAACTGTGTTCACTCTGACCCGGTGAGGGCTCAGCTCCATTGCCAGGGCGCTGGAAAGAAAGATTTCCGCAGCCTTGGTGCACCCATACTGGGCTCCCATGGGTGCCGGTTTCCAGCCGGATATCGAAGCTATGGTTACAACGCTCCCGCCACCGCGTTTCTGGAAATGCGGCAGTGCCGCCCGTGTGGACCTGACTGCGTGAAAGAGATTCAGATCGAAAGTCTCCAGCCAATCCTCATCAGTAGATTCACTGAATTCCCTTCCGGATGACCCTCCCACATTGTTGACCAGCACATCGATGCCGCCCAGGCTTTGTGTGGCAGAATCTATGAAGCCCGAAATGTCCTCAGGAACCGTGACATCGGCTGTCGTGCCAAACACCTCCACACCCAGATCTGTCAACTCTCCCAGGGTCTCATCGAGTTTCTCCCTGCCCCGCGCGCAGATACCAACTTTGCATCCCTCTTCAGCAAATCGGAGCGCTGTTGCTCGACCAATCCCGCGACTTCCGCCGGTCACGAGTGCTACCTTGCCCTTCAGACTGAGATCCATTTTACCCTCCAAATTCATAGTCGTGTAACTTTTTTCAGACATATGGAATACTCGATCGTGGACAATTCTAGTCCGGATACAGCCAGGGAACGCGGCTGATCAGGTGATCGCGTTGATCCTGCATCATCACTTCGATAACGCTGGGACCCTCCAATCCGATCATGTCCGAGAAGACTGCCGGAAAGCGGTCCGGATCGTCTACCCGTATTCCTCTGGCCCCCAAGGCGCGCGCCAGATCGGCGAGCCGTGGTGTTTGCATATCCGTGTCGATGGTTCGTCCTTCGAATGTCTTAGCCTGTGAACCCCGGATCGCACTGAGGCTGCCATCGTTGATTACGACGCAGACCACCCCTATGCCGTGTTCGGCGGCGGTCGCCAGTTCATAGGCCGTCATCTGGAATCCACCGTCACCGCAAAATGCGGCCACCTGGGTTTCCGGGCACGAGAGTTTGGCACCAAGCGCCGCAGGCAGAGCGAACCCAAGCGTGACGGAATGGCAGGGATACATGAAGGTGCGAGGCCTGTCGACCGGAAACTCATCGAACGACCTGTAACCAATCGAGGTCACATCCACCGATATGATCGCATCTTCCTCAAGAACATCTCGCATTGCCGAAAGCACCGGCAGAGGCGGACGATCATTTTGGATTTCCGATCGTGTGTTGTGTAATACGTTCCCCCAGACGAAGCCTGCCGCTTGCTTGGAGAGTGCTTCGGTCAAATCCGGAATGGTGTTTTTCAAATGCCCTGTGATCCCAGCATCTACCTCATACTCGCGACCGACCTCGTCTGCTTCCGGATCGAGCTGTACACGTATCGACGGCAGGGGAGTGGTCCAACCCGATGTGTCGATCTGGGTAAACCTGCACCCTATGGCCAGGACGCCATCCGCCTGGGTCAGGACCGTTCTGCCAAGCTTTCCTCGGCAGTGCCCTGCGGAGAGGGGGTGGCTGTCTGGAAATGCGCTTTTGCCAAGTCTGGTGAGGACAACCGGGGCACCCATCATCTCAGCCAGCCCGATCAGGTCTTCAGATGCGTTTGCCTCCAGGACATTTCCACCTGCCAGTATTACCGGGCGGCTCATTCTGAGCAATGCCTCCACGGCCAAAGCCAAATTTCCAGCAGTGTCCGCGGTCTGATGCTCTACACGAGATGGGATCTCAACTTCACCACTCTGTGCGGCGATGTCGGTTGGAAGCTCGAGAACTGCAGGACCAGGACGGAGCGCGCGTAGTGCCTTAAAGGCAGCGGTAACCGCATCTGGAATTTCCTCCAGGGACTCCGGACGAGCGAAGAATTTGGTGATCGGGCCAAAGAATGCGGATTGATCGAGACCGTGAAAACACTTGGATCGAGCTCTGCCATTGAAGGCGACTTCGGTCCCGCCTGTGATCAGTAAGACCGGAACACAATCTGTGTGGGCATCCACAATGCCGGTGGAGGCATTGGTGGCACCCGGACCAGGTACAGTGAAGGCGACACCAACACGGCCGGAGGCCCTGGCATATCCGTTGGCCATCAAGGTTGCGCCCTGTTCGTTCCTAATCAGGAAGTGGTCTATGCCATCTGTCTGAAGCAGGGCGTCGTATAGGTGAATGTTCTGATTCCCAGGCATACCGACTATACAGTCGACGCCCTGCGCTTTGAGGCATTCGATCAGGATCTGAGCGCCCGTCATCATGAACTCCCGCCACCTGGCATAGAGATTATTGGAAAAACTGCCCTGGTGGTCACAGGGAAGTCTCCCGGCTCACAGATTTGACAGATCTGCACATCTCCCCGTGCGCTCATCAGCATATAGGCTTCGTGGAAGCTGACATCAAGTTTGTTCATCAGCAGTCTGCACATCTCATCCGCAGCGATTCGCAGGGCCTGAGCCGGATCAACATCGTCACCTGTGGTCACCCAATGCTTTGCCGTTTCGATCCATGGCCGGTTGATCCTGACGTTTTTGTGGAGATGTATTCGAACGGTCACCTCCGCGCAGATCTCCAGCCCAATCATGGTGATCTCACCATCGCCCATGGAGGCGTGAACATCACCGATACCCAGGAGCGCACCCGGTATCCCCACAGGCAGGTGGACGGTTGCGCCAATAGTGATGTATCGGTTGTCCATATTGCCACCGTGTGCCCCCACCAGACCTGTATCAATGCCCTCACCGTCAGGTGCTGTACCGATGACGCCGACCATGGGTCTTGCCGGAAAATGGATATCGTTGCTGAAACACACTCGTCCATCTCTCACGGGCACAATACGAGTGGTGTATCCCTTGGTCTTGTGGGCGAGCAATCCAACCCCGTCCTTTACCGCTAGGAACCCAGAATCTGCAAGGTCAATTTCAAGAATCTCAACAGAGAGGCTGTCGCCCGGTTCGGCGTCTGCAACAGCTATCGGCCCGGTAGCCGGATTGTGCCCCAGGGGATGTCTATGGTCCAGAAGATCAGTATTCGATCGAATTGTCCCCGATCGAGCGTCAAATGTCTGTAGACGAACCGTTTCACCCGACTCGATGGTGAGGGCGGGGACGTGCCCCTTGTCCAGGCTGTAGACGATTTGTTCGCGGGTAAGCTCTTGCAAGAATGACCTCCCCAATTCCCTTCATGAAATTCCTATAGCGTGCGGGTTCAATCCGGTTCATTCACTCTGTACCTGTCAATCGCATCTTCATCCAGCTCTATACCCAGACCGGACTCCCTGCACATTAGGCAATTCTTGCCATATCCAAGAACCCCCAATCCGAAGGTGCGATATTGACTGCGTCTACAGCCTGATGGTGAATCGCCTCCATCACGTGCAGAGGTGTCTGGAGATGAGGCGCGAGTATGATGTCCGCCCCCTACTTGAGCTTTCGGTAAGCCTCCCAGTCGGTCTTCGGGAAGGGATCTTCAAATACGATGTCCAAGCTCTCAACCTGTTTGGCCAGGCCGAGGGCGGTCTCAGGTTGTCGAACCGTTCGTTTGGATCAAGCACGATACGTAACTCATGCGCCGCCTCGTGGACTGCAAAGGTTCGATCGACCACATTCCCGTCCTTCGCCGAACACTTCATCTTAATTCCGTGAAATCCCTGAGACGCCGCTAGTTTGGCAGCGTTTGCAGAGTCCTCAGGGCTCATCCTGGATGTCCAATAATCGACAAGTATCCTGTTCTGGAGTTTGCCTCCAAAAATTCGACAAAGCGGCCATCCGATGGCCTTGCCAATGAGATCATTCGCTGGCGCGGGTGGCGTGCCGTAGTAGGGCATTGTCATGCCAATCCCGACAAGTCCATCATCGTTGTGGATTTCGAGCACATCCGGTCTTCTTTTATTTGTGGATTCAGGATAAGCCTCATTGTACTACTCAAACTCGGAAAATGGCAGAATCCCAGGTAGGAATGGCACACAAACAGCTGTCCTTTCCAAGTGGGTGATTTTCATTGTGGTTCACTCGCGAGAGAAATGTGGCGGATAATGGAATTGAGATTCTCGGTGGGGGGTGTTTTGGTTATATTACAGGTACCGGAAATAACCTGATCCTGGAGAGAAGATATGAAAATTCGAAGGCATAGAAAGTGTAAATTTGTCTGGCATCAGCTATACTGTCTGGGGGTACTCTTTCTCGTTTCCGTGATCATCGCGGGGTGTGGCTCAAACCCGCTGGAGACTACTGATGAGCGTTTTATTCAACGGCCTGGCGTTCACCGGCAACTGCTTGCACCCCAGAACATGCGGTATACCATTGGTATCCCTCCCGGTTACGATGGGAATACGCCGGTACCTCTCGTACTGGCTTTGCACTACGGTGGCGAGGTAACACCGTTTTACGGTGGAGACTATCTAAACCTGCTGGTCGGTCCGGCACTTCAGGAGCTTGGCGCAATTATGATCGCACCGGATGCCTCTGGCTCTGGTGGTTGGACCAACACACAGACCGAGTCAAATGTTATCCAGCTTCTGGACGCAGTTGAAGCGAACTACAATATCGACCCCAAGAAGCGACTGGTGACCGGTTTCAGCATGGGCGGAAGGGGCACATGGTATATGGCATCTCGGCACCAGGATCGGTTTACTGCCGCGATCCCGATGGCCGCGAGGCCTGATTCCACAATGCTGGACGTGGATTGGCGCATTCCTTTGCTGGTGATCAACTCTTTGGCGGACGAAGTTGTGCCATTCGCTCCGGTACAGGAACTGGTTCTGGCGATGAAAGAAAAAGAAATTCAGGTCGAGATGATCATCGTTCAGGCGCTGACCCATTTCCAGATGGAAGGATTTGTGGGTCCTCTCGAGGCCGCAGGGACCTGGCTTCAGGAACAATGGTCCGAGTAAGGCCTCTCAACCCTCGCGCATCCGGGGTGTAGACATGTCGGTATTACTCGTGGGATACGATGTAGAGTCTTTCGCAATAGGCGAAGGATTGGCAAGAATTGGTGATCATGGATTTCGGGAAGCAACCGAGCCAGCTTCTACGGCGACGGCCCTCGATATTATCCGGCGTAATCACGAGCGCTACGACCTTCCCGCGACTCTTTTCGTCTGTGGAAGGACCCTGGTCCACTCGGTGGATGTGTTCAAGCCGTTCGTTGACCACCATTTATTCGATATACAGCAGCATACCTATAGCCACACCCTTTTCAAGGAAGACCATTGGAAAGGGGGGACGTTCATCGCTTCCTCACGGGAGGCGATCGAGTTCGAGATTCAAATTACTTCCGAGGCATTCAAGAAATTTCTGGGTGTTGAAGTAATAGGATTGCGAACACCCCATGGCTACTACCAGGGGCTGACGGACAAGCCGGAAATGCTGGGAATCCTTTCCGATGCAGGGATTCGATACGTAAGTTCCTGGGCACGCAATGCGGAAGGCGGGAACCCCACACCGATGACTGTTCAGCCATTCTGGTATGCAGACCAGGGATATCCCGACCTCTTGGAGATCCCATTCCAGCACTGGCTAGATGCGGTCTGGTTTGAGGCGAATGGAAGAGAGCTTGGCCGAGAATTCGGCGAGGTCCTCAAGAGCGGGGTTGACGAGGCCATAGGAGAGGATCAAATATATGGAGCGTGTTTCCACGACTGGACCATGCTGAGATATCGCGAGGAAGAAACCGGGTGGGTTTCCGCGATGCTGTCCCACGCAAAAGCTTCGGCGATAGAGGTGCTGAGCTACAGCGCCTACTACAATAGGATGTGTTCCGCCGTTGGATGAAAGCCGGTTGGGATTTGAAAAACACGGAAGCTGCACTGCAGAATCTAAGTGCGGCTTCCGTGTGCCTGGCCTAGTCGTGTGAAGGGACACACCTGGAGCCCTACAATGATTTCTGGAGAACTGTAAGTATCTTCAGCCCTTGAAGTCTTCCGGATGAAGCCTGGCGCGCAGCTCCTCTTCGGCGTGGTCCCAGTCTTCGCTCGAGTCAAGGGCTTTTACGGTAACACCTGGTGAGGGCGCTGGGTAGAGAATTCTGGATGCGTCGGCTTTCTTGAGTTTTGCGATCACCGCTTTCGGATCGTGAGTAAGTGCAATAATGGTTCCGCCACCTCCGGCGCCGGCCAGTTTGGCACCCAGGGCACCTCCATCGAGAGCGGCCTGGATCAGTCGCTCGTTTTCGGGGCCCGACCCACCGAGGTCCCGCTGGATATCGTGGTTTTCCACCATAAGCTCGCCCAGCATATCCCATTCTCTATCGAGGAACGCCCGCTTCGCCATACGGGCGAGGTGGGCAATCCGGAGGTATTCTCCAATCACTTCACGATCTCCCTCGAGCCACCGCTCCCTGATTGGGCGGTGAACCATTCCGGAGCTCCTCTGGACACCCGTGTGGGCAAGGACAAAAGGGAATTCGTCAATGTAAGGGGTGAGGGACTCCATAGTTGCGTAGGGCTCATCGCCAAGAGCGCGATAGAATTGCTTTTGTCGGAAGTCCATATAGTTGAGCCCACCCAGCGTGCACATGTACGCGTCCTGATACCCACAAAGCACCAAATAGTGCAGTTCGATGTGGCGCGCCATTTCGGCCCTGAAAAATATGTGCTCTTCCCTTCCAATGTATGTAAGTACTGCGTTCAGAATGGCCACGATCATAGAAGATGAAGAGGACAGCCCGGCACCAAAAGGAACATCACACGCCCAGCGAAGAGAGAACCGGGCGTCTGCCAGGTTCAGGAAGTCTATCACTGCTTTCGCCACATCAAAGTAACCACCGTCCAGTTTAAGATCAGACGGAGTTTCTACCACGTGCTTCCTGCGTGCGACCTCAAAGCTAAGCTGCCTGGACGGCTCGATCAAAACGGCGGATCGCTCTTTCGTGGAACAGGAAATGACACTGCCCCCGTACATGTCCGTAGGGTTACCGACAATTCCTGCCCGGCCGGGTGCAGTTGA
>CEUS01110944.1_pt1 | contig 10242 bp, 11 predicted proteins | sample 427031 | NCBI WGS metagenome assembly CEUS01 (sample SAMEA2622837, study PRJEB7988) | marine metagenome | biome: marine biome (ENVO:00000447); feature: marine epipelagic mixed layer (ENVO:xxxxxxxxx); material: "saline water (ENVO:00002010), including plankton (ENVO:xxxxxxxx)" | depth 140 m | reverse complement strand
GCATACTTGGGACCGAACTCATCCGGCTGCAGTGCTACGAGGGGCTCGATGCGAACACCGCACTCTACGAATGGAACTATCCTCGTCAGATGCTGGAGCTCAGGCTGGAAGAAGCGCGCGGTTTGGACAAAGAAGAGATCGGCCAGAACATTTTTGGGCCCGAGTTCCTGCTCGAACGTCCCTTGCTCAAGGCGATTCAGTATGAAGGGGACAAACCGCCGGTGCTGCTGATCGACGAGGTCGATCGATCGGACGAAGAATTTGAAGCGTTCCTCCTCGAGGTACTTTCGGATTTCCAGATTACGATTCCCGAGATCGGGACGGTGGGCGCGAGCCAGGTTCCGTTCGTCGTGCTGACGTCGAACCGGACTCGCGAACTGCACGATGCGCTGAAACGCCGCTGCCTCTACCTGTGGATCGACTATCCGACCTTCGAGAAGGAGATGGACATTGTCGAGTCCCGGGTGCCCAAGATCGAAGCGGAATTGTCCGGACAGATCTGCGGGTTTATGCAGCTGATGCGGACCCGGGACTTCTACAAGAAGCCGGGCGTGGCGGAAACGATCGATTGGGCCCTCGCTCTGATGTCGATGCAGACGAAAGACCTGGAGGCGAGCGCGGTCGACGCAACCCTTGGATGTATTCTCAAGTACAAGGAAGACATCGAGAAGGTTCAGGAAGATGGGCTCGCTCAGATCATAGAGAAGGCCCATATGTTGCGCCAGCGGGTGACCAAACAGCAAGGGTAGCAATAGGTTAAAAGCGTGAAGGAAGTCTGCGGGAGAGGGTGAGCTTTGTCTCTACAGATAGATCAATCAACGATGCTCGGCCGGGTGGTGGCCTTTACCCGGTCTCTGCACGCCGCTGGCGTCGAGGTCAATTCCGGTAATCTGATCGACCTTTGCCACAGCGTAGGGCATATCGAGATGTCGAATCGCCAGGACTTCTACGCGGCGGCCCGAGCGACCCTGGTTTCCCGGTTCGACGATATCGAGATGTTCGACCGGGTTTTCGACGCGTACTGGAGCGTCAGCTCGCAGATGGTCGAGGTCGAAGTTCCCCAGCAGATGGACGAGAACGACCTGATGGACGCGCTGGAGGAAATGGCCGAGACGACCGATACGACCGAAGAGGAAGATGCGGAGGAGGGCGAGGGTGAGACCGAGGATCCGGGGTGGAGTGCCGACGAAGTCCTGATGCAGAAGGACCTGGCGGCGATGTCGGACAAGGAAATCGAAGAAGCGCGCCGGGTGATTGCCGAGATCGTCAACATCATCGCGAACAGACGGAGCCGCCGCCGATTCCCCGACAACTCGGGAAGGGAAGTCGATTTCCGGCGAACCTGGCGGCGGAACGCTCTGATGGGGCGGGATGGTGTCGAACTGGCGCGTCGTCGGAAACGAATCAAGAAGACCAAGCTGATGGTGTTGTGCGACGTCAGCGGTTCGATGGACTGCTACAGTCGATTCCTGATTCAGTTCATCTACGCCATCAAGCGCGAGATTCCGGACGTGGAAGTGGGCGTTTTCTCTACGAGGATGACGGTCATTTCCCGAATGCTCAAAACGAAGAGCGTAGAAGAGTCGTTGCGGGAGGTCTCGGACCAGGTTCACGACTGGGCCGGCGGAACCGACATCGGCAGCTGCATCCGTGAGTTCAACGATGTGTTTGCCCGCGATATGCTGCGATCCAAGACGGTGATGATCATCGTAAGCGACGGCTGGGACCGTGGCGACACGGGTCTGATGCGGCAGGAAATGGAACGTCTGCGAAGACGGGTGCACAAACTGATGTGGCTCAACCCGTTGCTTGGAAGTCCCGGGTATCAGCCACTCTGCCTGGGGATGAAAACGGCCTTACCCTACCTGAATTACTTTATGCCCGCGCACAACCTCGAAAGCTTGGTCGAACTCGCCAAGACGCTACGCTCGGTCTGGCGGTAGACGGAATCGGATGAGGGTATGAAAGACGTTTTCGAAGAGGCGTTGAGGTTGATGGCGGCGGGCGAGCCGGCGGCCCTGTCCACGATCGTGTCGAGTAAGGGCAGCCTGCCGATGAGCAAGAAGGCGAAAATGCTCGTACAGCAGGATGGGACGATCGTCGGGACGGTCGGTGGGGGGTGCCTTGAAGGGGATGTCTGGTCGGAGGCCCGGGATGTGATGGAGAAGGGCCGTTCATCGCTTCAGACCTTTATCCTGACGGAAGAACACGCCGGCGCCGATGGTCTGAACTGCGGAGGCAACGTCGAAGTTTTTACCGAGCCTGTCGTGAGTGGGTCGTCTGAAGAGATTTTTCGCGAGATCGCGGCGGTCAGGGCCGACCTGGGATCTGCGGTGTTGGCCACGCTCGTTTCCGCCGACCTGGAGGGCGACCGTGCGCAAAAGCTGCTGGTGAGGGAAGACGGGACATCCATCGGCTCGCTGGGCGAGGACGCTTTCGACGAGGTGGTTCAGTCCGAGGTCAGGGAGATGGAAACCGTCCCCGAAGATCTTCTGAAAGTGATCGATGTGGACGAGCCCGGAGAGAAGCCCGCCCGAATATTCCTGGAGTCGATCTGTCCGGAACCGACGCTCTATCTTTTTGGTGGCGGGCACGTATCCTTCGCCATCGCCCGAATCGCCGCAACAGTAGGGTTCAGGATCGTGGTTGTCGACGATCGGCCGATGTTCGCGAACAAGGATAGATTCCCGATGGCGGATGAGACTCTCGTGCTCGATATGGAGACGGCGTTCGAGCATCTGCCCATCGACGACCTTGCCTACGTCTGTGCGGTAACCCGTGGTCACCAGTTCGACAAGCCCGTGGTGGAGCAGGCGATCAAGACAGATGCGGCTTACATCGGAATGCTGGGGAGCCGCAGGAAGGTCGCTCTGATGTGGAAGGAATTCGAAGATAGCGGCGTATCCAGGGCACGACTCGAAGAGATCCACGCACCCATCGGCCTTGATATCGGGTCAGACAACCCCGAAGAGATCGCCGTCAGTGTGGTCGGGGAACTGATTCGGGTCCGGCGGTCAGGAGGCAAACCCGCCCATCAGGTGGCTTCGATGTTTGCGGCAACCTGAATCCCATCTCACCTGCGAATTCGATGAGGGCCGATGCGTTTGACGCGTCGGCCTTTTCTGTTTGGTGAATCACGCCTCCCCGATGGCGGGATACACCCTGGGTCGAACAGGGGGAGTATTGGGGAATGATATGTAAAATATTATTTAATAATGCTTTATGTGAAAAATGGTTCGGTGCAACCATCTGGTACGGGGTGTGCGAAGCGTTGTCGGCGAACGCTGAGACCTTCTTAAAAGGAGTTACCAATGGCCGGAACCATTAGCGGGATGAGCCGAATCGTGCGGGCGGAAGTGGAGAACGTTGTCAGTCGATTCGAGGATACCCCGAAACTCGTGACCCAGATGGTGATCGATATGGAAAGAGCCCTGAACGCGGTGGTCGCAGAGACGAGCCGGGCGATTGCCAACCACCGGATGATGGAACGGAGGTTGATTGGAATGCGCAGCCGACCCGCCGGATTTGAAGCGGAGGCGGAACGCGCTGTGCGAGCGGGTAACGACGAGGAGGCTAGGACGCTGCTGGAGCGGAAGCTCGCATTGGACGTGTCGATCGATCGACAGTCCTTGGCGGTTGCAGAAGCTGCCAGCGTGTCAGAACAGCTCAAGACACGCCTGTCCGAGCTTCGCGTCAAGCTCAAGGACGCCAAAGCCAGAGGGCCGGCGCTTGCGGCCTGTCGGGCGAAGTCGGATCGCCGTTCGGAAGGTGGTCCTACGTTCGACGCCGAACCGTTTCAGGCCTACGACAGGTTGGTGGACGACGTCGAGCGGGACGAGATCGCGGCCGAAGTTTATGAGGAAATCACGGATCCACCACCGTCGGACGACTACGAACGGCTCGAAAGAAACCGTCGGGTCGAAGAGGAACTCACCGCCCTTCGCAAGAAGGCATCCCAGACGTAGGAGGGAACGATGATCTCGAAATTTTTTGGAGCCCTGATGATTGTCGCTGCTGCGGTGGTCGGGTTCAGCGTGCTGATGATGCTGGTCGGGACCGTGATCGGGTTGCTGTGGTTCGTTGCGAAAGCGGCGGTCGTTGTCGGGCTGGCCTACCTCGGATACCGGCTGATGTTCGGAAGACCGGAGTCGATGTCTTATTGAGGCAGAAGGCAGGAGTGAGAAGAAAGGCAAAATTCAAAAGGTAGCCCGTTGGGCCGGAGCCTCCTGACACGCCGTAGCTTTGGCGGAGGCCGGAAGGCAAAATGAAGAAAGTTGCGGGTGAGATCGTGGGGGGGGAAGAATGTTCTGGCGTCTGGGGATGGGAGGAGAGGCTCGGAATTGTGTAAAGTTTTTATTTTTAGTGAGTTGAGCGAATTGGAGTGATCTGGTCTGGTGATTGCTCATCTGTTGGGCGTCCATTCGAAAAACGTCCAGGAGGATGAGATGAACCTGCCCCGCCAGAAAGCTGCCACCCCGAAGTTCGGGACAGAGCTCAAGTCGAAACACAAACTGCTGGCAGCAGCTAAACGCTGCCTCGAAGACGAAAAGTGCTATCGCTTCTTTACGCTACTCGACGCGCTCTCCCAGCTGCCCAAGGAGGATAAAAAGGCCTATCTCGAGGATATCGAGATGCACGGAACCTACGATGACGAGGAGATGGGAGCCCTGCGACGGCTGATCGTCGACGGTGGTGCCCATGCATTCAAGAATCTCGTCGATGTGGTCCGTGACATTCGGGTGCATCAGGAGATCGATGTGATGTTGAAGTGAGCGACTCCTGCAAGCCGCAGGATCGTAACCAGATTAGCTGGGGAGCCCCGAGGTTGCTCTTTTTGAGTGACCTCGGGGCTTCTTTTTAGCATTGCCACGTCGGCCGGCAATGACCATTTTCGAGAGCAACGATATGCGTTTTCGAGAATGCGGTCAGTCAACTTGCAGAAGGACGGAGTTAGTCGAATGCTGAGCGAAGAACAGGTCGATACCTTCCATCGAGAGGGTTACCTGAACGGGGGAGCCGCCCTGGACGATGACGAGGTCGACGTCCTGCGCGACGAGCTCGATCGAGTGATCGCGGATCAGGATCGTGAGGGCGTCCCACAGCCGGTAAGGCTCATTAATATGAATCGATCGAAGCCGGAGGAGCCGGTCTGGCAGGTCGTGAACATCTGGGAGGCGAGCGAGCCCTATCGGGACCTGTTGAGTCACCAGAAAATTACAGAGGAGATCGCTCAGCTCACGAGGGCCAGCCGGCTGAGGATCTGGCACGATCAGATTCAATACAAACCTGCCCGTACGGGCGGTGTGAATATGTGGCACCAGGACGCACCGCTGTGGCCGATCATCGAACCAATGACGGAGGTGAGCGCCTGGGTCGCGATGGATGACGTCGACGTGGAGAACGGGTGTATGAGTATGGTGTCCGGGTCCCATCAGTGGGGGAACCACATCGAGTTCATCAAAGGGTTGGACGGTTACGACGGAATGCCGGACCGGTTCGAGGATCACGACGTCGAGATTGTGACTCGTCCAGTTCGGAAAGGTGAGGTCCACTACCATCACGCGCTGACGTGGCACGGTTCACACGCCAACAAGAGCGAACGGCCCCGACGAGCGATCGCCATTCACTATATGACCGAAGAGTCACGCTTCGTGGCCAGCGGCAACCACGTGATGAAGCCTTTCGTGGAAGTGGGGGATGGGGAGTTGATGCGCGGGGAGCATTTTCCTCTTGTGTGGGAGCAGGAGTGAGAAGGCAGAAGGCAGAAGCAAAAAGGCAAAATGGAAGGCGCTCTGCTCGAATGACCGAGGAGGGCGCCTCTGCTTTCGTTATCGTCTACCGCCTCTATATCTTCCTGTCGCTCAGAGGCATCGCGTAGTGGATCTGTCTTGCGACTTCCTTGAAGCCGGCATTGGGATAGAAGGTCTGGCCGACGTCATTCTGGTCGAGGGTTTCGATCTTGGCCACCTTCATTCCCTGCTGCTCGAAGTAGTCGAACGCACGGTTCATCAGGGCCTTTCCGATGCCCTTGCCCTGATGTCCGGGGAGGACGGAGATGTTCGGAATCTGACCGATCAGGGCGTCTCGGAAGATGCGGGTCGTGATGTAGCCGATGACGACACCGTTCTCTTCATAGACGAAGATGCCGCCTGCATTCGCAGCAACGTCGTCGTCCATATGCGTGGCTTTGCGCGCTTTCCAGTCCGTCTCAGCGAATTGTCCGAAGGTTTTCTCGATGTTGTGATCGATTGAGACCCCTTCGAAGCAGATTACGGTGATTTCCTTGATGCGGTCCAGGTCGCGGGGTTCATAGGGTCTGATCATTGAAAAACGATCCTCAAAAGGAACGCGGGAGTGGCAGGAGGGAAATGAAAATAGGCCGACGAGGAAACGCCGGCAAGGTGGGAATCCGTCAAGCGGGCTCGAGCGGGCCGGGGAGACTTTCGGCATAGTCGCGGATCTCGTCTCTGACCCGACGGTAATGCCGCAGTGCGTCCTCTTCAGTCTCCGCGTCTGCGGCGAGGCTAGGTGGATCGTCGAATGGCCGGTGGATAACGGCAACCTCGCCCGGAAACACGGGGCAACGCTCCGCGGCGTGATCGCAGACGGTGATGACGAAATCGAACGGAATCCCGGACAGGTCGTCGATGTGTTGCGACTGTTGGTTGCGGATATCGACACCGGCCTCGGCCATCACCCGCACAGTTCTCGTTCGGCAAGAAGGAAGAGGATCCGGAGTCGCGTCTCGTCGGAAAATGCCTTGAAGATATGGAGATCGTGTTTCACGGGCGTCTCAGGATGTGGGTTGGGGCTCGGCCGTAGCGAAGTAGGTTCGCTCGAATCGTTTCGCCACACTGACCAAGCCTACGAGGACCGGGACTTCCACCAAAGGACCGATCACCGCAGCAAAGGCGACTCCAGAGTCGATTCCGAATACGGCGACGGCGACCGCGATGGCCAGCTCGAAGTTGTTACTCGCAGCTGTGAAGGCGATGGTCGTGGTCTGACCGTAGCCGGCGCCGATCTTCCTCCCCATATGGAACGAGACGAAGAACATCAGGACGAAGTAGACGACGAGAGGAATGGCGATCCGTATAACGTCGAGGGGGATGGTAACGATGAACTCGCCCTTGAGCGAAAACATCACCACGATCGTGAACAACAGAGCCACCAGCGTCAGGGGACTGATCCGAGGAATGAATTTCGATTCGTACCAGTCGCGATTTTTGACTCGGATGAGGACCAAGCGGGTCAGCATCCCACCAAAGAAGGGGATGCCAAGGTAGATCAGGACGCTCTCCGCGATCTGCCAGATGGTGATGTCGACAACGACGCCCTCCAGTCCAAACCAGGGGGGCAGTACCGTGATGAAGACCCACGCATAGATCGAGAAGAACAGGACCTGGAAGATCGAGTTGAAAGCCACGAGGCCTGCGGCGTACTCTGGGTCACCCTTGGCCAGGTCGTTCCAGACGATCACCATCGCGATGCAGCGTGCGAGGCCGATGGTGATGAGGCCGACCATATACTCCGGGTAGCCTGACAGGAACAGGACGGCGAGGCCGAACATCAGGACGGGGCCGATGACCCAGTTCTGAACGAGAGACAGGGCGAGTACCCGCGCGTTGCGAAAGACCCCGCCCAGTTCCTCGTATTTCACCTTGGCCAAGGGAGGGTACATCATCAGGATCAGGCCGACGGCGATCGGGATCGACGTGGTGCCGACCTGGAGATCGGTAATGACGTTGACGACACCCGGGGAAAAGAAACCGATGGCAATGCCGACGGCCATCGCGAGGAAGATCCACAACGTCAGGAACCGATCGATAAACGACAGCCTGTTGTCTTCCATCACCCCTCCACAGATGTATGTATACGTTTATACGAAAATATTCTGGTGGAGAGAGACGTCAAGGGCGGGAGGTCGGGGTACATCAACGATGATCGATCATCGATCTTCAATGTCTACGCCCCGATCTGGGCGATCACCATCGTGAGGACCATAATCGCGATGACGCAGACCCAGGCAACGATGAATCCGATGACGGTCTGTCGGTTGGGCTTCCTGATTTCGAGGTCGGACATCGGTTCCTCCTACTCCAGAACGACAGTGATACCCGCGTCGCGAAGCTTTTGCTCTTCGCCGACGGGCGTGTGCAGGATGGTATAAAAGCGATTCAGCTTTTCTTCAGGCAGCGGTGGGGTGAGCTTGCTGGCGATCACGAGGGCGGCGAAACCGCCGATCGTGTAGAGCAGGTACTGTGCGGGCAGCTCCCACTCCCACACGGCGTCGGATATGTACCAGAGGAGGCCGGACACGAGAATGCCCGCCCAGGCGCCGTGGCTGTTGCAGCGTCGCCAGACGATGCCGCCCCAGAATGCGATGCCGAAAAATGCCACGAAAGACCAGCTGAACCGGATGATCTCCACGACGGACACGAACTGATCCGCGACGAGCAGCCCGCCCGCGACGATAATGAGCGAAACGGCCCGGCCCACGTTGATATAGTGCCTGTCTGTTTCGTCCGGGCGGAAATGGCGCTTGTAGAGATTCTCCACGAACAGCGCTGCGCCGTCGACCATAAAGGAGTCGCACGTGGACATCACGGCGGCGATCATCGATGCCAGCATCACGCCGATCAGCCCGATGGGTAGCAGGTCGCGGGACGCGAGTCCGAAAGCGTGCTCCGGGTCCGTGAGCCCCGGGTAGAGGGCGATGCAAGCGATGCCGGTGAAGGACCAGGCCACCGTGCACAGACGCTTTATCATATTTCCATAAGTGAAACCGATGCGGCCTTCGAGCTCGGTCTTACCGGCAGACGTGCTCTCCAGAATGTGGGGTTGGGCCACGATTCCGACAAGAGCGTTGATGACGATCATCAAAATGAAGAAGGGCGTGATACGGTCGTAACCGGGTGGTGGGTCGCCGGGGGCGATCAGGCTGAACATTTCGGCCGGGACCTGCGCGTGAAGCCCGCTGAACCCGCCCACCTGCTCTAGGACGTATGGACAGAGCAGGAAGGAAAGCACGATGATGAAGATGCCCTGGATGAAGTCCGTGACGATGGCGGCGGGCAACCCTCCAAGCAAACCGTACGACAGAAACAGCAGAGTCATTACCCAGATGGCTTGCCACTCGGTAACGCCGCCTCCCGTAATCGCGGATGCCGTCTTGCCTGTTCCGAGCAGCATCGTCCCGATCTGCAGGGCGAAGTAAAAAAGCCCCCAGAACGTGTAGAGAAACTCGAGTGAAGGACTGAACCTGCCGGCGAAGAAGTCGGCGGTCGTGATGCAGCGGAGTCGACGGAAGATCGGTGCGATGATCCAGTAGAACGGGGTGGCGAAAAGGTAGAGCCACTGATACCAGATTCCGCCGAGGCCGAGCTTGTAGCTGGCGCCGGCAACCGTCACGGCCTGGTCTGTGTGCGTGCCGGTGCCGAAAGAATGCATAATCATAAACGCCTTGCCGAAGGCCCGGCCGCCCATAAAGTAGTCGCCCACGCCCTTCACCTTTCGCGCGGCCCAAAGACCGGCGATGACGATTCCGATCAGGTAGATGCTCAGTGTGGCGACATCGAGGATGTGAAGTCCGAACATACGCGATCCTTTAAACGCAAGGCTCGAAGGAGCGCTAAGTATAGAGCCCGGTTCAGGGGCTGTCAACGCGGGATCTGCAGACAGAAGACCCGTTAAATGGCTGTTTTTTCTTGTCTACCGCGGAGTGTGGATTTACCTTCTGGCGTTCGCGAACGAGTCCGGGGTAGACGGGCGACCGGTTGAGGGGGGACAGGAATGCCGACGCAGATTCACGGGATGGACGAACGGAAAACGACTTGCAAGGTGACCTTCACGCCCGAAGGCAGAACGATCGAGTGCGCGCCGCACACGAACCTGCGAGCGCTGGCGATCGAAAATGATATCGACCTCTACAACGGCATCGCCAAATACACGAACTGCGAGGGAATGGGACTTTGTGGCACGTGTACGGTTGAAGTCAAACCGTCCGGAGCCGTATCGCCAAAGGGTGCGATCGAGAAGTTCCGGTTCATCCAGCTCAAGGGAAACCTCCGGCTGGCGTGTCAGGTGTCGGTCGAAGGCGATATCGAGGTGAAGAAGTACGAGGGGATCTACGGGACGAAGGGATATCGACAGGACGTGGCGGGCAGCGACGTTGCGAAGGCTTACCAGGAGGGCAAGACGGTCGAGGAAATTGCGTCTGAAAAAGAGTTACATCCTGGGAAG
>CEUS01090276.1_pt1 | contig 10247 bp, 13 predicted proteins | sample 427031 | NCBI WGS metagenome assembly CEUS01 (sample SAMEA2622837, study PRJEB7988) | marine metagenome | biome: marine biome (ENVO:00000447); feature: marine epipelagic mixed layer (ENVO:xxxxxxxxx); material: "saline water (ENVO:00002010), including plankton (ENVO:xxxxxxxx)" | depth 140 m | reverse complement strand
ACACTTTAAGCAAGAATCCACGGTTAAATTATAGTACAAATCCTAAACACAAGGATCATCACCCACACACAAGGAACTGATCAGGGAATAATCACGAAAGATTAAGGATTGCAGTCTCAGGAATTCGCAGTCTACCACTGGACGAACATAGGCATAATGACGTGTGCAGACTGATCTGATCCTACGGGTTTAATAACACCAGGACTAGAATGGTCTGTCATCTCCAACGCGACTCTCGGGCTATTAATTGCTGAAAAAACATCCATAAGATAACGGCTATTGAAGGCAATTTTTGCTCCTTCGCCCTCCACAGTTGCGTCGATTTCACCCCGATTTTCACCCACTTCTTCGGTGCGAGCTGAAATTGTTAGTTTTCCCTGAGTTAAGCCAGACTCAGTTCCAAACTGGAACCTAACAATATTACTTCCGTCTTTTGCAAAAATAGAAGCCATTTTAGTAGCCTGTTGCAATTCCTTAAGGTCAACCTCAACACGCGTAGTGAATTCCACAGGTATGAGTTGGCTATAATTAGGGAATGTACCTGAAAGAAGTTGAGTCGTCATCTCGACGTCACCAAACTTGAACTGCAACTGATTCTTTTGGGGAGTAACAGAGATTTCGACTGGCTCATCTGTATCGCCAATAATACGAGCTAATTCCATAAGATACTTGGCCGGAATAATGACATCGATAACATCAGAAGCATCTTCCACTAATTTTCCGTAATATACACCTAATCTAAAACCGTCTGCTGCCGCCATAATCATTGAGTTTTGTGCTATTTCAAGCTTGACACCGGTCAATACTGGACGATTATCGTCTGATGCTGCTGCAAAAGCTACTTGGTTAATGCCGGATTTTATTGCTTGTGAGGAAATTTGAGCAACCGTTGATTCCTTGATTGTTGGAATTGGTGGAAATTCACTGGCATCAGTACCTTGTACAGTTGATTGAAAGCGAGCAGATCTGACAGTGAGACCACGATTTCGCGAATCGGTTACTAAATCGACAGATCCATCAGGTAATGTGTTGACTAGGTCAATCAATAACCGAGCAGGAAGAGTCAAATCCCCTTCCTCATCAACTTGTCCACCCACCCAAGTACTAATAGCTATTTCAAGGTTTGTGGCCGTCAGTTTCAGGCGACCTTCTCCTGCAGATAGTAATATATTCTGGGTAATAGGTAGTGTTGTTCTTCCAGCAACAGCCCTACTCACAATCGCCAAACCTGAATTTAAGTTTTCTTTTAAGCAAGTGAATCGCATGGTAACCTCTAAATATACGTCAATTATCGACTTGTATAATTGTAGTCATAGCCATCGAAACAGTCAACGATATCAAGATTCTCTAGTATAACTCCAAGTTTGACCCACCTTATGAATGACTGTTATAGTTTCCGACGGTCCCAGTAGCTCAGGGGACAGAGCAGCTGCCTTCTAAGCAGCGGGTCGCAGGTTCGAATCCTGCCTGGGACGCCAACTCAAATCTTGATCCTATTTACTTGGTCTACGCCACAAATAGAATGTTCCCACACAAGCCAATAATACCGTTAACACCTTTGCAAAGGGTGCGAGACTATATGTTTCAGGGATACCCACCAACACGGCAAAAGTTGTAAAAAGCCAAATTGAAGAAACTGATAACACCTTGGCACGTTTATTAACAACTCCCGTTTCTCGAAAGTTTTTCACTAATGGTCCAAACCAACGATTTTGAATTACTAGCTTGTAAAATCTATCAGAAGAACGAAAGAAACACGCTGCAGCCAAAATCAAAAATATCGTTCCAGGTAAACCAGGTAAAATATAGCCCAAAATTCCCAGTATAAAAAACAATATTCCAGCTATAAACAAGCAACCTCTAATTACTTGTTTTCCATACCTTACATGAAGACCCGCTTGTTGTTTTTCTCTATGCTTATTCACGACTAATTTTTGCCAAACTTCTACTCATCTAATCCTCGGTAGCTAGGCAATATATACCTTTAAACAAAAACCTAACCCCAGACAAGAGTCCCAGCAAAAAGACTATAAACTCCCTTCAAAAATGAAATCTCCTGAAGGGTAGTTCTTCAGCACATTTTTAGCTATTAGCAGTTTCTGTATCTCATTCGTTCCTTCCCCAATAATCATTAATGGGGCATCTCGAAAGTGCCGCTCAACTGTTAAGTCCGTAGTATAGCCATAACCCCCGTGTATACGCATCGCATCCACGCTAACTTCAAGGCAAATTTCACTTGCAAATAGTTTGGCCATACCTGCTTCAAGATCAGCTCTTTCTCCTCGATCAAATTTTTCAGCCGCACTCATCACTAACAAGTGAGCTGCCTGGATTTTGGTACTCATATCCGCAATTTTGATTTGAATTGCTTGATGCCGCGATATTGGCTTGCCAAAAGCCTCTCTCTGAGACGCATAAGTTACCGCATCTTGCAGGCAAGCCCGAGCAACTCCGACTGCTCTAGCAGCCACGTTGATTCTCCCAAGCTCCAATCCACTCATAATATGGTAAAACCCCTGGCCTTCAACATTGCCAACAATACTTGTCGGTGAAACTTCATAATCCTCGAAGGACAGCTCACAAGTGTCAATGCCTTTATAACCAAGCTTTTTAATCTCCCGAACTACATTAAACCCTGGTCCTTTCTCAGCAATGAACAGTGAGATGCCTTTATAAGCAGGATCAGCCTTTGGATCAGTCTTTGCAACCAAAGCAAACGTATCTCCGTGAAGACTATTAGTGATAAACATTTTTGTCCCATTTACAATATATTTATCACCTTTCATCCGAGCTACCGTCTTTATAGCTTGAACATCTGAACCAGCATCGGGTTCAGTTATACAAATCCCCCCACGTTTTTCACCACTAGCGAAAAGAGGTAAATATTCGTTTTTCTGTTGCTCAGTTCCGTGTTTCTCAACAATATAGGCCATGATCAGATGGGAATTTATTACTCCACTAAGGCTCATCCAGCCTCGGCAAATCTCTTCAATAATAAGAGCATATGTTTTCGTATCTAATCCTAACCCACCGTATTTTTCAGGAATAGTTGCACCAAACAAACCCAATTCCTTAAACTTTTCCACTAATTCAGCTGGGTATTTGTCCTCCCGCTCTAATGCAGGAGCAACAGGAATAATCTCTTTATTAACAAAATCTCGAATGGTTGCCAGCAGACTTTTCTGGCCTTCACTAAGAGGTGCCATGCAGCTCCTTGTCATCTGATTTGTTCGAAACAGTTTTTTTAGGAACCAAGAATTTTCGTTTCATAGTTAAAACAGTCACGCTATCTTGATTATATGCCTTTGTCTCTATAGATACCACTCCTTGGGTAGGTTTTTTACGGGAAGTTTCAACCGAAAGAACTTTGCTTTCTCCGTAGATAGTATCGCCTATAAAAACCGGAGCGTCATGCACTATTGATTCGTATTGAAGATTAGCTATAGCCTTTCCGCTAGTATCCCTAACGGTCATACCTGTTACTAAACTCAACACTAGTGTACCTACTACTAATATTTTCTTATATTTGTGCTCAGAGTGAGCAAAATTCTGATCAATATGCATGGGATGATGGTTCATGGTTATAAGACTAAATAAATGATTGTCCATTTCGGTAATTGTCTTCCCAGGCCAATGCTTGAAAACATCTCCAACACAAAATTCATCAAGATAACGTCCATAATTCACCCGAGCATCATAAATTGCCATTAGTTACTCCTCCTAGTGGAGATAGGTTACAAAGATATACCGAATAAAATAAGATTCTAACGACTCAAAGTAAGCATCGCAAGAAGAAATCATACACAGCGCAAATACCTGACGGCAAAATCATCATAATTTCCAGCATCAATTTACATGTTAACGATCATACAGTAAATTGGATAGAACTCCAGGGCACGCGTTGTTCGTTCATATATAGAAAAAGTGTGCCAGTGATAAACTAGGAATTGTGGTGAGTAAATTCAGTAGATGCAACTTATTTATAGTTCGGCATGGTGAGAGCCAAGGTAATGCACTAGGTCTTTGGCAAGGTCATAAAGACTACAATCTTACCAAAAAGGGAGAACAGCAAGCACTTTTAACAAAACAGTATTTCAGTGCGACATATTTCGATAAACTTCAAACTAGTGATTTAACTCGTGCTATACAGACTATCGAAATCATTCGTAGTGACTATCTCAAATCAATAGAAGTCGAATCAAGTTGGAAAGAATTGAGTTTTGGCAGTTGGGAAGGGAAATCATCACTAGAAATAAATCGAGGTGCAGAGCTACTAGACTTCTGGTATCAAAATCCTACTAAAGCCAAAATACCTGGAGGCGAAACATTTATACAACTCCAACAGAGAGTTTTAAAAGCCTACAATAGCTTATACAATCAAATACAGTCGTCAAAGTCGGAAAACGTTCTGCTTGTGGCGCACGGCGGAAGCATACGGGTGTTAGGCTGTTATCTGGCCGGGATTCCACTATCTAACTTGTGGCGGCTAGGAGTTAAGCACTGCTCCGTCTCAAGAATCTTGATTACACCTGAAAAGTCCACAATAGTGTCGTGGAATCACACTAGCCATCTAAAATAAATGATCCGAATATATTCTCTAGCTGAAACAGGAAGCCCCAAGACTTGGAGCAAAAAAAGGAAACGTACTAAAAAGTCAGAGCGACCCAAGACTTATCCATATCCCTTGATTCTGAATACAAATAGCCAGAGCCGCTCAATTTACTAAATATGGTACTCACGTACCATTTAAATATAAATACTAAGCTTTGCCAATGCGGAATATCTTAGTCCCGCAGGTAGGGCACGTACCTTGTGTTGCTGGTCGTCCGTTCTTCAAAGTGACCTGTTGAGCATTTGAAATTTCTTTCTTTGCTCTGCACTTTACACAATATCCTTGGGCCATTTTTGTCCTCCTTGCAAGTCCTTCTAAAATAATCACACTTCAGGCACACCACCGCCACGGATTTATACTAGCTATCTGAAGCCATCATGTCAACCCCTAAGCATCAGATCAACATTACCTAAAACAAAATCTTCCTAGTTACTAAGATTTATTTTCAACTAGATACATGCTATCCTTAGACCATGAGCTGGGTCAGTAATATCATAGCAGGACTAAAGAGCAAGAATATAAATGTTATTTCTTATGTTCCAGACGTAGTTACCTGGAAAGTCTTGAAGGAGTTAGAGGCTGATCCATTTTTCACGGTCATCCCGGTCGCTCGTGAAGAAGAGTCTCTAGGTGTTGCATTTGGTGTTTATGCTGCCAAAGGTAAGGCAGCTGTATTCATGCAAAGCAGTGGCCTTGGCAATAGCATTAATGCACTTACCACACTAGCAATCCCATACAGCGCACCGTTCTTGATGTTCATTAGTTTAAGGGGAGATCTTGGCGAATTTAACCCTGGCCAAGTAGCCGGTGGTAAAGCAGTTCGCCCCATATTAGATGCTCTAGGTATTCAACACTATACCTTGGATAGAGAAGAGAAAGTAGAAGAAACCATTAAAGGTGCAAGTGAGTTATGCTTTAATGGGAAAGAACCTCTCGCACTATTAATCCCAACAATATTGACCGGAGGAAAACGTGGATCGTTCTGAAGGCATCAAACTTATCCTATCAAGAATAACCAATGACTTGATAGTAGCTAACTTAGGACCTACGACGTTTGACTTACATTTCTTGGGAGATAGGCCTGAAAACCTCTACTCATGGGGAGGAATGGGATTAGTTTCATCTATTGCCCTCGGGATTGCTGTAACAGCACCTTCGCGAAGAGTTATAGCATTGGATGGTGATGGGTCCCTGCTAATGAACCTTGGTTCATTAGCCACTATTGCACGACAATCTCCCTCTAATTTGATCCATATCGTTTGGGACAATCAACAGTGGGGAGAAACAGGAGGACAACCAACACACACAGCGTTTAACACAGACCTGAGTAAAATAGCTGAAGGTGCTGGTATACCCAACGTATCAAGAACATCCACTATTGAGGAATTCAGCACAGCATTCGATTTAGCCCTGTCTTCTGAAGGACCGTCGTGTATTGTTGCAAGGATAGTAGAAGCAGGAAAAGCAGACAGACCAGAAGAGGTTGAACCAAATGCTAACTTGATCCGTTTTAGGAATAGTTTGGATTAACCAGCTAGTATAAGCAACAGCATTATGAGTGTCTTAAGCCGTGAAGACATACAATCAAGAATGGTAGCCCCTGACCATCTCATCACGGAATACCAATGTCTCGAAGAACAACTTCAACCCAACGGATTTGATCTCACTGTCAAAACTATTGACACCATTGTATCAATAGGTACGATCGGGAAAAGCAACAAAGATAGAGTCCTCCCTAAAATGAAACCCGTCAAGTTCTGCAGTGATGGCTGGGTGGAATTATCAACTGGCACATATCTTCTAACCTTAAACGAAATAATTAACCTCCCATCTGATATATGCGCAATCGGGCGGCCTCGTTCCAGTCTTCTTCGTTGTGGAGTCACTGTCAACAGTGCTCTATGGGACGCAGGTTACACTGGCAGGTCTCAAGTACTAATGATAGTTCATAATAATAATGGATTTTGCCTATATAAAAACTCGCGTGTTCTCCAGTTGGCATTTATCTATCTCGCTCATCCAGTAGCTGAAGGCTATCAAGGTCAATATCAAAATGAAAATATAGTTATGCGCGATAATCTATGATGAAATCAACAGATGTCATCATTGTAGGCGGAGGGGTAATTGGATCACTTATAGCCTATTACTTGCATGACTATGGTATCAGGTCAACCATTGTGGAAAGAGATGGCATTGGTAGTCAAGCATCCGGTGGTGCTGCAGGGTTATTCAATCCAATAATGCCAAGCGGAACCCCTGAATTCTTTACTGAATTCGCTATTGAATCACACAAATTGCATTCTCGACTTGCCGAATCACTAATAAGTGAAACTGGTGTTGACTATCATTACGGTCCGATTTCGGTGGTGCGCCTAGCGTTTTCAGATAATGAAATCCAAGAACAAATTAACGAATACAAAAGACTAGAATCACTCTCGCTAAACCCACGATTGTTGAACGGAACTGACTTATTTAACTACAGTGAATGGCTTTCTCCTGATGTTAAATCACTTCTGATTACCGACTATGAAGCACAAGTTGAACCCTATCAATTAATGATTGCTCTCGCACAGTCACTGGAAAAACGATCCTGCAGACTTATGACAGGAGATGTTATCAAAATCCTTACAAACAATACCGGAAGCAATGGAATTAAACTAAAGAATGGTAATGTACTCTACGCCGACAGAGTTGTATTAGCCAACGGCCCTTGGATTAATTCCTTCAGTACATATATAGGAAGCAATCTCCCAATTAAACCAATCAGAGGTCAAATCTTAAAGCTGCGCACTCCTATAAAGTTACCACCCTATTGGATCTCTTACGGTAAAGGATATATAGCGCCAAAGCTCGCAGGACATGTCATTGCCGGGACGACAGAGGAGGACGTTGGATTCTTTCGGGAAACAACAGAGGAAGCTAGCCTCTCCATAATGAATAGCGTTTTAAAAATCTCTCCTGTTATGCACGACGCCACGTTGCTTGAAGCAACTGCATGTCTTCGCCCCGTATCTAGTAAGGATAACCTACCCTTTCTAGGAACTATACCCCATATCCCAAACCTTTATATAGCAGCAGGTCATGGGAAAAAAGGAATTCTCTTAAGTGCAGCAACAGGTAAATATATGGCTCAACTAATTGCTACTGGTACTGCAGACTGGGATTTAGCTCCGTACTCGATACAAAGACTCAACAGCCCGTAACTTTATTAAACTACCCTAGCAGCAACCTGCGCTAGTACGTTTTGCATGGGAGGATCAGCAGAGACAATAATGTCCAACTCAACAATACAGCAATCGGGTTTTAACGTAATGTCAGTTATAGTACCAGAGATCTGGAGAGTAGAGTCGTGAGCAATAACCCGTCGAAAAGTAACATCAAGAGACAGTATCTGTATATTTCTTATATGAGTCGTTACCAAAAACTCAATAAGTCCAAGACACAAAACACCTGGGACTATAGGCCGTTCCAATCCTTGTCTTTTAGCAACATTGGAATCAATAAACTGATTACTGTCACCAGCTTCCCAAATTTGATTAAATTTCAGAACGGTATCTTCAGATATAGTTCTCATCAATGGCCCAATAGAATCGCCAATTTTTAATTGTTTAATGTCAACAATACTCAATATTTGACCCTCAGTTTTTCCCCGCACTTGTCCCAGGCCTTAAAACATACTTTTCTAAGATGGTAGCTACTTCAACCTTTCCTCTGCAAAATAAAATCTCCCAGTCTATGAAAACCATAAAACCTGAACGACCTGTCTTTGGAAACACTTTTCTTAAACAGACAAATATATCTAATTCATCCCCTACATACACAGGAGCCAAGGAATAAAGTTTCTTACCCGCATCTAAATAAGATCCTTGCAAGGTTAACTCTAAATCAGGACGTCTCAAGTTTCTTAAGAAAATAGCTAGAGAGGCTACAGAAATTTCCTGACCATTAAAATCCAAAGACTCCGCACTTTCTTGAGTATTTCCTTGAGAATCAGAGAGTTCAATTAAGGAACGATAGGCTCTGATCCTGCGAGCATCTATTTTGATAGTCTGAGAGTAGACCTTTTTATTCAGATTCTCACGATTATAATCAACTTGAAAATATTCCAACCCTTTATTCCTTCGTATCAAATCCCGGAGCTAAAGCAACTGCTTCATATTTACCATAACGTAATTGCGTAACCAAGGTCTCCTCATTATCGATATCAAAATCAAAATGCGTTAAACATTTACCAATCGCACTCGTTAGATGTGCGTCACTGCCACCGATTCCTCCCCATAAATGATCACTAATCATAGTAAACGCTTTATGATTTTCAGTCGCTGCGCTTGCACCATTCAATACTTCAAGCACCTCTAACTCTTCAGTGATATGATCTGAAATATCATAATCAAAAATACCGATTCTTCGCCTTCCAGGATGTGCAGGCACTGCTATTGCTCCTAGCGACTTTGCAGTTTTAATCAGAGATAATCCATCCATCTGGACATCAGTAAAATCAACTTCATTAAAAAGTTTTTTGTTAATACCGTAAACCAACATGTGCCCGATATTGGTATCTAATTCAGCAGCTTTCAGGATTACTACATCGTAACGGTGAGAAAGATCAGTATAGTCTATAGAAAAATCGAATTGTCGATGTTCTGTAAAAACAACTCCATCAATTCGGTGACCGGTATCACGAAGGTGCTGGATCCACTTCATATACTGCTCTGCAGTTGCCTTAGAATCATCAGATGCAACTGTATGGCTATGCATATCCAGTAACATCTAAGACCCGGTTGCCTGCGTATCTATCCATGTCTTATAGGACATAAAGCCTTCTCGCAAAATTTCTTGAGGAGTGACAAACCAGATATTACTTCCCTGCTTAGCATATTTACTTGCTCGGCCATCTTGACCAAGTTTGACACCAGGATCAGAAACCCATTTTCCAGCTTGAACAGTTTTTTGAATAACAGTATCAATAACTGTTTCCAATTTCTCGGCAGAAGGCCAGCCCATACTCTGTGCAAGGTCACCAGGACCTAAAACAATAGCATCGACGCCATCCACTTCTAAAATGGCATCAATATGATCCAATGCCTTGATTTCCTCAAATTGAGCCATTACTAAAGTCTGCTCGTTCGCATGTTTAAAGTATTCGAAACGATCTGCCAAACCCCAAAGAGCAGGCCGACCTCCAGCAAAATGCCCCCTATTGCCTAAGGGATAATACCGAGCTGCTTTTGATACTTTATCAGCTTCTTCTTCCGTATTAACATGCGGTAACATCACCCCTTGAACACCGGTATCCAAGAACGCCGTGATCACATCCGCATCGTGATTTGGTACTCGAGCCATAGGAGTAATATCAAATGCTTCCGCAGCTCTGGTCATATCAATAATTTGGGGCATGGTTAAACCTCCATGCTCTCCATCCAGAATAACAAAATCCAAACCTGTAGTTCCCAGTACTTCAACTACACCGGGCGCATAGAAACTCACTAAAGAACCATAAACCCTTTCACCTTGCCGCAGTTTGTTCTTAGTTTTATTTTCACGCATTTTCATATCCATCCTCCAATACATTGTTACTAACATTACCTACTAAATCCAAAGTCGCTATTTAGTATTTTGCTCAAATATTCCTAAT
>CEUS01045298.1_pt1 | contig 10250 bp, 9 predicted proteins | sample 427031 | NCBI WGS metagenome assembly CEUS01 (sample SAMEA2622837, study PRJEB7988) | marine metagenome | biome: marine biome (ENVO:00000447); feature: marine epipelagic mixed layer (ENVO:xxxxxxxxx); material: "saline water (ENVO:00002010), including plankton (ENVO:xxxxxxxx)" | depth 140 m | reverse complement strand
GTCGCCTCACCAATACCACCTCGCGCACCCGTCACAATGACCGTTCTCATCAATTTTTCTCTTTAGGTTGTGTGTTAATCACATGGTCCCCGGCAGCCACATCGCAATCATCGGATAATGCACCAGGAGCACCGTCAATCCCAGCACGGTAACGTAAAAGGGTAGCGTGCCATTGATGACTTCCATCACACCTGCCCCCCCGTCCACATACTGTGTGACATAAATATTGGGTGCTGCGGGTGGCGTGAGCAGACCCACTTCCATCAGCATCACCATGATCACGCCGAAGTAAACCGGATCAAACCCCGCCTGAACAACCACGGGAAAGAACAGCGGCACCAACATCATCACCATACCGAAATTCTCTAAAAAGAATCCGGCAATAATAAAAATAACGATGATCATGTAAAGAATGGCCAGAGGTGAATCCACCGTAGCCAAAGCCCAGTCAGCAATGAATTGGGGTAATTGACTCAGCGCGATGGTACTAGCGAACATGACCGCAGCCATAAGGGCCACAAACATGAAGGTAAAAAGTTTGACGCTTTCCGAAAGTGCATCGAAAAACTTGCGCCACGTAAACTTGCCGAGTACAACCATCATCACAATGGTAGCCAATACGCCCATGCCGGCCGCTTCTGCGGGACTGAAAAAGCCGTTGTAAATCCCTGCGATCATGAACACGAAAATGCAAAGCATAGGCAGCGGGGTTCTGAGTCCGGCTAGCCTCTCCTTCAAAGGATATGTCTCGGTCGATCTCGGTGCATCCTCCGGTCTTACTGTGGCCCATATATAAATGACCGCCAGGATCATTACGGTCAGCACCAAGCCGGGTATAAGACCCGCTATGAATAATTTCGCAATCGAGGTCTCAGTGACGACGCAGTATAAAACCGCAGCCAGACTAGGCGGGATAAGATTAGCGATACAGCCATTGACCGCAACCGAACCACATCGGAGCGGTGCACTATATCCATGTCGCCGCATCTCAGGTATCGCCGTGCCACCAATGGCAATAATGGTTGATGAGCTAGAACCACTTACGGTCCCGAACAGTGCACAAGTGGTCGTCGAGACCATCGCCAGCCCCCCGCGGGTCCGGCCCAACAGTTTATTGAGACCATCAAAGGCATCCTCGCCTAACCCTGATTTTGCGATGAGGTTGCCCATGAGTATGAACAGTGGAAACATCGACATCGAGTATTTCGCAGTGTTGCCCCAGGCGCTGGTTGCAATGAATTGAAGGGCGGTGAAGTCCCCGTAGAAAAGGAGCACCATGCCCAAACCGACGATACCCATTGACGCTGCAATGGGGACGCTCAGAAGAGACAGGACCAGCAAACAGGATAGTGCAATAGCGCCCCAAAAAGGTGTGGCTTCTACCATGGGATCCTCCCTTTCTTCCATTCTTCCGAATCGTCTTCTGATTCGTCAGCTCTCAGTGCTCTTGAGGTCGCACCGATGAAGGATCTGATCAGAACCAATATGAAATGAGCCGCCGCGACGAAGAAAACAAATCGAAACGGCGCTTCAGGTATGCAAAACACCATTGAACATTTCCCACGGAAGACCGCATCAGTCGCCGCCCACCACGTTCCAAAAGCCATGGCGGTAGTCCAGCCCAGAAACATGAGCGCGCCGAATGCATCTAGACCAGCTCGCGCCCGGGGGCCACACTTCTCCCTGAAGAACGTAATCCTAATATGGGCGCCCGCGTACCACGTCACAGCGATTCCAATGATGCTTGCAACCCCCATGAGAAACCCTGTTATTTCGTAAGCCGCACCCGACATAAACCCCTGCCACTTTGTTAATCGTTGGCCAACCACCAACCAATTCATAAGCAGTATGAGCAGTATGCTGGAGACCGCGATGTAACTAACCCACTGCCCCGGCTTGTAAAGGACTGCCTCTGAAATGGCACGCTCTGCGGCCCAAAAGCGCTTCCATCGCTCGGTCTTACCTTCGGCTATCTTATAGAACACAGGTCTCTCCTCTTTGCTGGTAGTACCGGTTAATCGACTCTTTAAATCGCTTAATGCGTCCTACCACTGGATCCATCTTGCAAAACCTACTGGTGGCGTTTTTCAAATCCATCGCGACCCGTTATGAAGCCTGTCCCGAACCCCATTGGGCAGTTCCACCAACCGACCCCAACTCTAAACAGTGAGATGGGGTCGGTTGGCGAATATTTCCCGACACGAAACTACTAAAGTGCCTAATACTTACCTTTGTTTTCTTTCAGCCATGCATGCATAGCGTCAATCATCCACTTCGCCGGTGCACCCTCTTTCTTGGCGAAGTCCATTGCATCTTTCATGAGCGGCTTCCACCCTTCCATAAGGCGATCTTTCTCAGATTGTGGCCACTCGGAGATCGTCACTCCAGCGTCTGCGGCTTTTTTCAGAAACACTGCAGAGGTTTCGTCTACAAGTCGGCTTAAATCCAATTGAAATTCCCGCAACAACGGTCCAAATGCTTCCTTATCTTTTGCAGACACCTTCTTCATCCATTTGCTGTTTTTTCTGGTGCTAACGCAGGCAGCACTCACGCCTTGCGGAAACGACCCGGTGACAGTCCAGTATCCTGGGTTGCCGTATTGCCAAATCTCGACAGCCGTACCCCAGTGGTCCGACATTGGTGTTCCATTGAGCATTCCTTTACTCAATGCATCCGGGACTGCGCCACCACCCATAAATACCGGGACGCCGCCACCTGCCTCGATGATTTTATTCATCGCGCCACTGTTGGATCTCAACTTCAGGCCCTTCATATCGTCCACAGTCTTTAAAGGCTGATCAATCGTAAAGACGTCATAGGGCACGACCGGCCAACCATTCCCGCCTGGGCAATCCAAGCTCAGCTTCTCGAAGTCCATGGCCATGTACTGATCGTACAGATCAAACCACATATGGGCCGATGCCTGGGCATTCGGGTAATAGGTGTACATATAGTTCCAGAGGCTCGATAACGCGAATTCGTTCTGGTAGTAGCCTGGAACTACCGCAGCCATATCGATGATCCCCGCACGGACAGCCTCGAGGTGTTGAACAAATGGAACCAATTGACCTGGTTGATAGAATTGAAGCTTAACTCTACCTTCCGTTGCCTTTTCTGTCGCCTCAGCTAATCTTTGGTAGGCTGGCCAGGCCCATCCTGTAGTCGGACCGTGAGATCCCACAAATTTCAGAGTGACCGTACCGGCCGATGCCGTCACACTTCCGAGTAGTAACGATCCCATAAACGTGAGACCAACCAGCAATCTGGTAAATATTTTCAATTGATTTTCCTCCAATGAGTGTTGTAAAGAGCAGACACTTTTAAAAAGTCACAACATAGCGTAGTTCGCACTACTGCATTTAATCTAACCATAGGCATAACTAATCACCAACCACTATTCTCAAAAGGTATTTATCCAAGCGCTGACCTTTCAAGCGCAAAACCGCCATCGTCATCGAGGCCCGTCGGGGAGTCGGCGAAGCGATTTCTTCAACTGACGTGTTTGGCGTGTCGGGCCTAACCGCATGATTTACCCCCATTAATCAATCTGCTCCGTTAGTTGATCTATCTTGACCTTTGCTGGCCCATCTCGGTGGTGCCTCTTGATGACTTCATCCAAACTGCGGCGGCTCGAGTCTGACTTAAGTTCGTCTGGGGCGAGATCTCCGATCGAAGCAACGACCGCGTCGGCCCTGGCAAGCTCGTCGGATTCTGTCGTGACGGCGGCATTTGCGCTGGGTGGTAACGGTGTCGTGAATTGGTAGTCGGGGTCGTTCTGTTGGCGCAGCCAGATGTCACGCATTTCGCGCCAGGCGCCGACTAACGACCGAGGGACCGGCATGTCATCCTTTACGATGCCGTGGAGTTCGCTGAGGTTGTAACAAGGCACCGCCGCAAACATGTGGTGTTCCGTATGCCAGTTCATGTGCCAATAAAGAAACTCAGAGATCGGATTCAAGCGTATCGTGCGGACACACAGACGAAAATCCGGAACGTTGTCGCGGAGTCCGCAATGCATAGGAAATCCGACAAAGTATTTCAGCCAATTGCCGATGAAGATATGGCACGAAAATAAAACTGCGATCATCCAATAGCCTGAGACGATTGCTGCGACCGCGACGATTACGTGGATGAGCAGAACGAGACGCATCCAGCGTACGGCTCTCGCCTTGGCCGTCGGATGCTCTTCGTACAGCTCACTCAGCCACTCTTCCTCATAACGACCGAAACAGGTCATGACGATCTTTCGTACTGTCGGAATAAACCCATTGGATTCCTCACCGCCGAATATGTTGACCGTGAACAGCTGAAGAACATAAAGGATGTGCAGGCTGGGCCGGCGCGGCAGAATAATCTCCGGGTCGACGGGAGGATGCAGCGTATACAAGTGGTGGAAACTGTGACTCATCGAATAGTCGTGGAAATTCCACAACGAGCAGATGGCGTAGAGACGGAGAAAGAATTTATTCAGCCACTTTGTTTTGAACACGGTCCCGTGGCCAAGCTCATGACAGGCTACGCCACGCATAAACGTTCCGACGGTACCGTGTAAGAAAAGGCCCAGCAGGGCCAGCGGCCAGTTGCCGTTGTGGGCGGCAATAAACGTAAGCGTGCCGGTACACAGCCACAATCCAATGTGCCCAACAGCCTGAAATGCACCGCGCAAATCACTGCGTTGCACCAGACGCTGAATTTCTTCGCGCTCGATCGGGCTACGATACCATCTGATCCGAAGATTCTTTCGGACCTCGCTCAGCGGTATTCGGTCGGCAGTCGCGACAGACACATGGGTCTCCGAGAGGTTAGGGCAAGCGGCAAACTCAATGACAAAAGAAGATGCGAATAACAGTCAGTCAAACTGTAAAGACACTTCCAGTACAACAATCACGAGCCAGCCCCACTAGCTGAGGCTGGCTCGCGAACATTTGCTTGGCTATTACTCCGGGTTATCTTTTAGCCACTGATCCATTGCATCCAGCATCCACTTTGCGGGTGCCCCCTCTTTCTTGGCGAACGCTATGGCGTCGTTTATCACATCAGCCCATCCATCCGCCAGACGTTGCTTTTCACTGTCCGGCCATTCGCTGATGGTTATCCCCATCTCTGCGGCCTTTTTCTGAAACACCGCGGCAGTCGCGTTTACCCGCACAGACCTCTGGTATTGCCACTCCCTTAACTCCTCTCCGATTGCTGCCCTATCTTCCGGAGATACCTTCTTCATCCATTTGCTGTTTTTCCGGGTGCTCGCGGCAGAACAGACGACGCCCTGTGGAAACGACCCGGTTACGGTCCAGTAGCCCGGCTTGCCGTACTCCCAGATGGATAAAGCCATACCCCAGTGGTCGGACATTGGAACTCCATTGAGCATCCCCTTCGACAAGGCATCCGGCACCGCGCCACCACCCATAAATACCGGGACGCCGCCACCTGCCTCGATGATTTTATTCATCGCGGCGCTGTTGGATCTCAACTTAAGGCCCTTCATATCGTCCATAGTCTTTAAAGGCTTATCAACCGTGAAGACGTCGTATGCGACGGCGGTGAAACCATTAGCACCAGGGCACTCCAAGCCCAGCTTCTCGAAGTCCATGGCCATGTACTGGTCGTACAGATCATTCCACATTCTGGTCGTTCTCGTAGCGTCCTGGCCGAAAGATGTGAACCGGTAATTCCAGAGGTTGGATAACGCGAACTCGTTTTGGTAGTAGCCGGGCACGGTATCCGCAAGATCCACGATCCCCGCTCGGACCGCTTCGAGGTGTTGAACAAATGGAACCAACTGCCCCGGTTCATAGATTTGAAGCTTAACTCTACCTTCCGTTACCTTTTCTACATTCGCAGCTAATTTGTCGTACTCTGGCCAGACCCATGCTGCAGACCGACCGTGAGATCCCACTAATTTGAGAGTGACCGGACCGGCATAAGCCGCCACACTCCCCAATAACAACGTTCCAATGAACGTCAGGCTTACCAACAGCTTAGTAACCAATTTCATTTAAAGATTCCTCCGATTGATAAATCGATTGACTTCCTAGATAAGAAAAAACTATCAGGCTCGACGAATCTGTAATGAAAACAGCCTCTTGTCAAGTAAACTTTCATTTTTGAGTATTTTGATACGTTTGTGTCAACACTTTTTGAGATACAAACGTATCACCAAACACCGAGAGACTTTAGAAAGCCGCTAGGACGAGGAATTTATCGAGTTCAATGAACGCTAGGAGGTTGTTTCACCAAAATAGCCAAATTTCTCGTGCACCTCCTCTATACGCTTGTGTCGCGCTACCAATGTTTGCCCTTTTTTCAGAGCAATGCCTGCCGCCAGAAAGTTAATCACGCTAACAAAAGCAGTATGGGAATCAAGATAATATTGCGCCTTGCAATGACAGCGGAGCACGATATCCGCGTACTTAAGGGATTCCGTCGCGGTCAGATCCGAGAGAAGAATGACTCGCAGACCCGCATTCTTGGCATGTTCCAACACCGCTTTAAATTGTTTGGTTCGTCGCCGCGCGCCAATGGCAAACAGCACGTCGCCTTCGCGCATAGAGACCGTATCGTAGGCAATATCTCCGCCCCCATCTAGTCGACGTACATTGTCTAGAACAGAAGCCAACGTGGTGTGCGTGAAATACGCTAGTCCAGATTGCGACCGCAGCCCCAACACCCAGATACACGGCGCCATCATCAGCGTTTCGACCGCCAACTCGGCGTCCTGCGGGAGAATCTCCTGAACAGTTTGCGTAAGATTCGATATCTCCAACTGCACATGGGTAGCCAGGGTTAACTCCACATCATCGGCGTCTTCGAGTACGCTCAACTGGTCCAACGGCGTTATTGCCGCGTTATGGGCCCGCCCTCTTTCATACCGCGCATCGCGATAGCGGTGATAGCCCAGATTCTTAAAAAACCTCGCAACGGTTGCCTTGGAAGTGCCAGCGATGTAGGCCAGGTCGTCCAGCGAAAATTGCACTAAATCTTTTTGGTGCAACATAACTGCACTCGCCACCCGACGCTCAGATTTGGTCAGGCAGTCGTACTGCTTCTGGATTCGAATGTCGAGCGTTTGGTTCATAAATGCTTTGTAACTTTATTTATTGGTCAGTGTTATTGTCAATTGGTTAGAAACAGACTTCATTATCCTTCAGCCATCAAGGCGAGAAACGGCGGGTAATTGAGGAACGAGGATCAATGTGAGACACGCGTAGCTTCTCTCACATTGCTAATTACTAACTTGACCTGAACATCGACGAAGTACAATCTATACAGCACCTACTAGAAAGATAACTATCGATGGAGCTTAGTCTCAAGAATAAAACCGGCATCGTTATCGGGGCCAGTCGCGGAATCGGCAAAGCGATTGCTTTGGAGCTTTCACGCGAAGGGGTTGATCTCGTGATTGTGGCCCGGCACGCCAGTGCACTCACTGAATCCGCTGAACAGATCGCTCGAGAGACCGGCCGCAAAGTAATTCCGATGACGGCCGACGTCACTAACCGCGAACAGGTAGAGACAACAGTAGATGCGGCAGCGAAAGCCCTGGGCGGCCTGCACATCCTTGTTAACAGCGGCTCGTTGCCGGGAGGGTCACCGACCGCCGTTGGACACATCGACTCGATCGTGGACGAGGATTTTCTGGAGGATTTTAATGTTAAATACATGGGCACACTTCGCTGCACGCGCGCCGCGATCCCCCACCTTAAACGTTCCGGCTGGGGCCGGATTGTTAACATCAGCGGACTCAATGCGCGGCGCGCAGGCAACCTGAGCGGCGGCGCCCGCAACGGTGCATTAGTGCACTTCACTCGAACGCTGGCACTCCAGCTCGGACAACACGGCATCACGGTCAACTGCATCCATCCGGGGGATACGCGAACCGAGGCCACCGCCGTCCGATTCGAAGAACGCGCCCGCGAGGCCGGCATTACAGCTGCTGAGGTCGAGGCGCGCGACTATTCGCACGAAGCCTTCAAACATCGCAAATCCCAAATCACTCCGGGAGGCCCCGCTGCCAACTCGATCGGCCGACTGATCGATGCCTCGGAGATCGGACACCTGGCGGTGTTCCTGTGCTCAGACAAATCCTGGGCCATCAACGGCGAAGTCATCGCTGCTGATGGTGGCGGCAGCTCATCCGTCTACTACTGACCATCGAGAGAGCCAGCTCGAATCCAGACCCGTGATTCTCGTCCTGTCACCAACTCGTGGAACATCGTTGTGAACTAGTCGGACAAGAAAGATCTGGCAACCGAAATGTAATTGTCTCGATCCTCAACAAATGCCAAGTGTGAAGCATCTGCAAATTCCGCGCATGAAACAGATGGGATAGCCAAAGCATACTCGCGACAGGAGGCCGGGGCTGCTTCGTCATGCTCACCAAAAGTCATAAGCGTCGGGACATCTATCGATGAAAGAGCTGCAGTACCGTCATAACCGCGCAATACACCAGTACACGTAAACTCGTTGGGCCCCCACATGCCGGCGTAGCACTTGTTATTCAATGCCTCGAAGGTATCAGTTACATAGCCAGGCCAGGGATCAGATCGGCAAAAATGGCGTCTATAAAACACATCGACGGCATCTTCATAGGCTTGGCTATTCGTTTGGCCAGCCACTTCACAGTCCACCATGACTTTCTGGACGTCAATCGGAAGTGATTCCCTGTAGAACCGATTGTCAGTAATCCATCGATCGGTATTTAAAAGTGGGCTCGACAGGATGAGTTTTTCAATGCCCTTAGGATGCGAAGAGGTATACGCCGCAGCCAGAGTACCACCCCATGAATTTCCGAAGATTGAAAGTGTCTTGAGATCAAGATATTCGCGAACGACATCGATCTCCGACAGAAACCTTTCAATACGCCAATTTGCCGGATCGTTCGGACGATCTGATAGGCCCGCATCTAGTTGGTCATAGAACACGATTGGCCTTTCATCCGCGAGATCGACTAAGGGGTACAAATAGTCATGCGACATCCCCGGTCCACCGTGAATAGCGAGCAATGGAGTCGCGCCGGCATTGCCCCCGCTTACAGCCCCGTACCAGATTCTTCCACCCGGAACGTCGATGTAACCTTGCTTAGAAAAATTCCAGTCAGTTTTCGGCATCTTACGACTTATATGATTTCTTCGGCGCTATAGAAATTGCTAACACCGCTGCCCTTGCAAGATCGAGTTGGCAAGTGAGATTCAATCCAGCGAGGTGTTAGTCTCGCTCAGCCCGGAGAGTCCGGCACGTGCGGTGTTGGCCAGGTAAATTCGCCCCTGTAGTTCTGCAATACGTGCGTGGAAATCCACTGCTTCCGGTGCCATCGTAGTCTTCGGGACGATCTCTTCTTTGAAGTGGCCAAAGGCGTCTTGACCACTCACCAGGGTCGCATAATCTTCATCGACTCGAGTCTGCCTTGCCGAAGGAGTGATGTAGCGGATTGCAACCCCGACTCGCCGACCGTTGGAGTTATTCGGGCCGGAGGCGTGAAACATGTCTACGTGGTGCAGTGATACTTCGCCCGCCCTTAACTCGATGCAGGTAGTGTCTTCTTCATTAATCTGTTCCGAGATCGTCTGGCCGCGGGTCAGTATGTTGTTCGGACTCCATGTGTCGTGATGGGCCACCATGCCCTTGTGGTGACTCCCAGGCAGCATGCGCATGCAGCCGTTTGCGACGGTCACGTCGGTCAAAGCGAGCCAAATGGTGAGCACTTTGTTGCTATCTAGTCCCCAATGGGCACTGTCCTGGTGCCACGATATGAAACGTCCATCACCCGCTTCTTTGGGATAAAGGTGAGTTGTCCAGACCATCAATTCTTCGCCAAGTACAGATTTTGCTAATGCCAACATCCTAGGATGGCGCATCAGCCGATTAATCCATGGAAAAACGAGGTGAGACTTGTATCGCCACTTGCCGCTGACGGGACCACCGGTGTCACTCTCGTAAGACTCCAGTTCAGCGAGACAGCCGGAGGCTTCGTCAACACTAAGCACCCGTTTCGGAAAGATCAGACCCCTCTCCCGATAAGCGTTTATTTCTTCTTTTGAAAGCACCATGGTCGAGGAAAAACGGTCCGGTGAAGCACAGTCAAACGATAGGTTACTCCATTTCTAGTTAAAGGTGGCCCTGGCGGGTTTTCGGCAATCTGTCGTACATAGGGTGTTCCACGACGACCAACTCTTTAGCCCTGTGCATTTCCCGTTACAGGCTATGAGGTGACCGTCGCCACACCAAGACTGACTTTCACCTGATACATCTAT
>CEUS01050968.1_pt1 | contig 10251 bp, 9 predicted proteins | sample 427031 | NCBI WGS metagenome assembly CEUS01 (sample SAMEA2622837, study PRJEB7988) | marine metagenome | biome: marine biome (ENVO:00000447); feature: marine epipelagic mixed layer (ENVO:xxxxxxxxx); material: "saline water (ENVO:00002010), including plankton (ENVO:xxxxxxxx)" | depth 140 m | reverse complement strand
GGAGGGGTTTTCGAATATGTGAAAGACGTCCGCGATGCTGATCGTGGTGAAATGAACTACCCGTTATCGGAACAAGTTCTTAACGGAGAGATTTTTCCTAAAACGTTATCTCTGAGTTCAGGATCGCTAGTTCTGTTTCGAGGGCGCAATGCAATGCACCGCGTTACACCGGTAAAGGGTGACCGGACCCGAATGTTGGTTGTGTTGGCATACAACACTGAACCGGGGGTCTCGCTTTCAGAGTCGGCAAGGATGACGTTTTACGGCCGGCTAAGGTGAAACAAGCCTAACACTTAATGTAAGCTTCATGAGCAATGCCCTCCAATTTAGAACGACAAAAAAGGGCGACTGTATGGAACTGATACCAATCGCAATTCTTATTACAAGAACCGGCTAGTAGCAGAATCTCAATCTAATTTGTGGTGTTTATGAGCTTCGATCGATGCTCACGGAGATAAATGATGACTAAGCGGAAACAGTTGATTTCATGCTTGGCAAAACCAAGATCAAATATCGTGCTTATGAGGTCATGGCCTGGAACACAAGCTGACACCCGAGGACATGACCCGCTATCAGCTATATATGGAAGTGTTGCTCAGTACGGTTGATTGTCGGCACGTAGTATTTGTACATTGGATAATGTACTTCTAATCTTCTAGAAGTTTCTTTACGTTCCAAGAAACTCTGTTCATGGTGCCGGGATTAAACACTGGGCAGCGAGTACTGTTCTTGACGGGTTCTCAGGCTCCCTCGATCAGAAAAACCCTGCGGTCCACGCCTCCTTCAAGTTTTTTCATGGCAGCTTGGTACGCCTCACTGTGATACGCCTTCTGCGCCGCTTCTACGCTTTCGAACTCCACGATGACCGCCCTTTCAGGAGGTGCCCCTTCGATCTCGGAGATGTCGGAGCCTCGTGCCAGCGGAGTTCCACCATTGGCCATCATCGCCGGAAGCGCATCAGCTCCGTAGTTTTTCATTTTTTCACCATCGTGAATTTTGTCGTACACAGCTACCAGATAGGCTTTTGCCATCGTTCATCTCCGGGTTTGGGTTAAAGCGGGGTGGGAAGGATAAACCCTCATTCAGCCCCGGTTCAACAGTGGTCGTCTGTGGAATTACCCGATGACCGGACTTTATCTTCCGGGACCTGTTACATAGGAAGACCGGGTCGCCGAAGCCATACTCACATCTACCACCTAAGTAAAGTCGTTACTCTTGTTAGTAGTGAAGCTAAATCGTCAGGCCAGCATTGGGATTGATTGGTTTGACAGCCCTACACGAGGCCCTGTTTTGAAGTCGGCATCTCTATAGGATATAGCCCTGGCCGTTATCGATTCCACCAGGCGAGGTCGGAGAATGGGCGCAGATCGATCTCGTGGGTCCAGGCGGAGCGGTGTTGGTGAGCAATGTGATAGTACGTCTCCGCAATCTTGGCCGGGAGCAGCAAGCCGTCGTGCTCCATACCGCGGGTCTCCCGCAGTTCTTGAAATTTCTCCGGGCCGAGTATCTTGCCAAGCGTATCCGGGGCATCGACCATACCGTCGACGAGGATATGGGCGACATGAATGTTCTTGGGTGCGAACTCCGCGTTAAGGCTCTGACACAGCATCCGCCGCCCTCCCATCGCCGCGGCATGGGAATGCTGCCCACGGTTGCCGCGGACCGCGGCAGTGGAGGACGTCACCAGAATCGTTCCGCCGCCGCGTGCCTCCATCAGGGGGCACACAGTTGAGGCGAGTCGAAACAACGAATAAGTTGCGAGCCGCCAACCGATCTCGAATTGTTTGTACGTTGTTTCCTCCAGCGAGCGGTTTCCGATCTGAGCGCCGAGATTGAACACCGCAACCTCGATCGGGCCGATATCGGCCTCGATTGATGTGATCCGTTCCTCCAGGCTGTCGGCCTCCACCACATTAAGAAGGTATCCCGAGGCAGAGCCACCTTTACTTTCGATGTCGTCGACGAGTTGTTTCAATCCGTCCGCATGGGTACGGCGGCAGAGCACTGCGTGATAACCTGCTTTCGCGAATCGCTTTCCGACGTGGCCACCGATCCCGGCGCCAGCGCCTATGATGAGACAGACCGGCTTCATCTTGGGTCAACTCCTGGTTTCACATTCTGCAATCCGTTCGGTGAACGGGACGTATACTACATCAGGGTTAGTAAGAATGTGTTCTGGTACAGAAATCCACGGGGAGACATTATGAAATTAAATATCAGTGGCCATTGTTTATGTGGCTCGGTTAGTTTTGAATGTAGTGCCGAGCCAATATTCCAAGGCTCTTGTCACTGTGATGATTGTCGCCGGTCGAGTGGCAGTCTTTATGGTTCGTTCGTTTTCGTACCGGGAGAAACCGTAACGATCACCGGTCAGACTCACTCCTATCAGCATAAGAGTGACCGAGGCAGTACGATGACCAAAGAGTTCTGCCCGACCTGTGGTTCACAGATGTTTTCGCTGAACACACATTTTCCGGAGCGGCGAGGCATAAGGGTGGGAATCATTGATGATGCCAGTTGGTTTAAGCCGGACGCGTATTTGTACGACTGCAAGAAGTTGCCGCACACGCCGGTCGATGCCGGGATAACCACATTCGAGAAATCGAGAACCACTTAATTAGCCCGGAAACCCCCCTTGCGGTATGGACCATATATTCCGATTTTTCTATCTTTCATAAACAAAGGGGTAGTGTCACCCAATCGTGACCAACCGCAGTCCATTCCGAGGGTTTGTCGGACCCGACGGATTGACTATATCGCCCTAGACTCTGTTATCCTCTGATCCACCAGCAACCTAGCTTTTAAGTGTTATGGAGGATAACGATGAGATTTCCTAAGAGAATGCTTCAGGCAGTGGTAGGCGCCGTTTTTCTTTTTGCGATGTCGGGTGGCGCATTTGCCGGAAACATGACACTCAAGTTTGCGGGTGTCCTGCCGGTGGAACACTATGCGCATAAAATGATGGAACAAGTTAAGGCAGATATTGAAGCTGCTAACGTCGGGCTTAAGGTAAAACTGTTTCCCGCCGGGCAACTGGGGAGTGGCGAGGAGTTGCTCGAGGATACCATCCGCGGCAACATTGATATGGTTCACGCATTTGTCTATGCCCACAAGGATCCTGTCTTAGAGATCAATTCGCTTCCATTCCTGGTGTCTACTTGGGACGAGTTGGTCAAGGTATATGGGAGCAAGGATTCCGCCTATACAGCAATCATGACAGAGACTTTGGGCAAATTAAATCTCCAACTGTTAGGTAATGTTGCAGAAGGTTTCATCGGTGTGGTTTCAACAAAGAGACCCGAGAACCATGCAACGATAGGGCCCAAGGGTATCCACATTCGTGTCTGGGGTTCAAAAGTGGCCAAAGACACTACAGAAGCGATCGGTTTCAAAACCATAACGATGAACTGGGGAGAAGTATTTGCTGCGGTTCAGGCCGGTACAGTCGATGGTGCTATTTGCTGCACACCGCAGGCTACCTATACAGTTTTTGCCCAAAGTGATATCGGTAAGTATTACGTTCCGTACAATGCATTTGTTGAAGCATCCACCTATTACGCGAGCAAGAAAACGTGGAACAAACTCAATGATGAGCAGAAGGCCGCTGTGCAGGCAGCGATAGACAGAGCGGCAGCATCATTCACAAACTGGGCAAGAACGAATGACGCAGGATATATCCAGAAGTTGAAAGATTCCGGTTATGAAGTGCTGGATCTCTCTAGCGCTGAACGGGCCGCCCTGGTTAAGCACATCAAAGACAATGTCTGGCCACAAATTGAGAAAGTCGTGGGAAAAGACGTTATCGATCGGTTAAAGGCTGACATGTAAATCTCATTCGGTGCTGGGTGCTGATGAATGCACCCAGCACCCTATTTACACTCCACTCTGGTCTAACGCGCTCTGCTTATGGAGCTTGTTGAGCAACTGCCTACATCTCTGCAGCGACCCATTCGTGTAATGCTGGCGCTCAAGGGAACGTTTGTCTGTGCCGCTAGTCTCATTATGGCAGTGACGTTTTTTTGTGTCGTTTTTGTTAGGTATATTTTTGAGACCGATCTGTTTGCCTATAACGAATGGCTATTGATGATCTGTTTCTGGCTTTACTTTATGGGTGGTGCACTCGGTACCTATGATGGAAGCCACATCAACGCTGATTTGTTGGATTACCTAACCAAAGATAGTGGATTGAGGCGGTATAGAAAAATTGTTGTGACCAGTATTGAGTTGATCGTCACTATTGCGGTTGTTTATTGGGCTGTACTGATGATCTATGACGAAGTCAGCTACTATCCAAATTGGCAGGTGACGCCAGCACTGAAGATTCCATTTCTGATACCCAGAATCGGTATATTGCTGGGCTTTATTTTGATGGCGTTCTACAGTGCGCTACATGTTTACGTATTGGTTAAGTCACGTCCTGACCATGCAATATTTTCCGAACGATAACAAAGCAATCAGACAAATAACGCCGTGCTAATAATCAGCTGCTTTATCTTACTTAGTGTGCTCTTGGTGATTGGTGTATCAGTACCACTCGCATTTGGCGCGGTGCTGCTGCTCATAGCCACATTTGGCGGTCACGACGTTGCAGGATTTATGCCTGCGGGCCATTGGAAAATGACGTCAATAATACTCTTGGCCATACCTTTATTTATTCTTCTGGGTGGGATCATGGAACGTGGCAAGATTGCGTTGCCACTAGTACGTTTGGCCGAGCTTCTGATTGGACAGGTTAAAGGCGGCTTGAGTGCAGCTGCTGTGATAGCCAGTGCAATTTTTGGATCAATATCAGGCAGTGCAGCCGCAACGCTCACCTGTATAGGTTCCATAATGATGCCGCACCTGCGCAGGGCCAATTATCCTAGTGGGCTCGCAGGAGCGCTGATTGTCAGCGCATCCCCTTTGGGGCTTCTAATCCCGCCAAGCGCTTCGCAGATTCTCTACGCTTGGGTGACACAGCAGTCCGTGCTCAAATGTTTTTTATCTACCGTTGTACCCGGACTGATATTGGTCGTGTTGTTGTGTATCGTGAATTTCATTTTGCTGCGAAACGTTAAGGACCTAAAACTGCCCCCAAGACCTGATCATTATTTTCGCGAATTCGGTGTTAGGTCTTGGAAAGCATTTCCAGCTCTGTTGATGCCAGTTTTTATTCTCGGCGGTATTTATGGCGGTGTAATGACACCAACAGAAGCTGCGGGTGTTGCCGTTATTTACGCTATACCTATCGGACTCTTTGTGTACAAAGGGCTGAACCGACAGAATTTTTGGGAAGGAATGCGGGAGTGTGCAACGACTATTGGAGTCGTTATGGTCATGGTTTTCATGGTCCTTATTGTCAGTCGCTTTCTGATATTTGAAGATATACCTGGGCTAGCGAAAACATTTGTTTTTTCGATATCTGACAATCCAATCGTTATTTTGTTGATGGTTAACTTGGTCATGATTCTCATTGGTATGTTGATGGATGACATCAGCGGCTTATTGTTGTCGGCGCCTTTGTTGCTGCCAATTGTCACGAGTGTGGGAATGGAACCGATTCACTTTGCCGCTGTTCTGGGAGTCAATCTCGGTATGGCGAACATAACGCCCCCGACCGCGCCTCTTTTGTACCTGGGTGCACGGGTTACCGGTACGACAATAAACGAAATGATTAAACCGACCATGATTATGATCTTGTTTGCGTGGTTGCCGACCTTGATGATAACCACGTTCGTGCCCTCGGTATCTCTGTGGCTTCCTGAGTTGATGTTCAGTCGCTGATGCCTTAGAGGCTTACTGAAGAATAATCTGAGCCTCAGGTGTGGACCGAGATAGCCGGGTTAGCTTGGGAGTAAGATCAAATTCTGTCCAGTTTGATTCAAATGCATCTTCACAAACGGACGTGGTAGATGCTTTGTAAAAACATGGAATGCCTGGCGGAGATTCCATCGAATCACTTCAGGTCGAACTGAACTACCAGAATTTTCCAACAACTCTGGGGAACCGAGCAAGCTCGCTGGCAGAATTCAATGAAAGGGTAAACCCAACAGGGTTGCGTGGCTGCAATTCTCCTCGCTATCGACCTACAAGAGACATTGCATCTAGATCGATGTCTGTCGTTTGCCCAGTAACAATTTTGGCAATCAATCTGGCTGAGCCACAAGACATGGTCCACCCAAGGTGACCGTGACCAGTATTCAGATAAAGCCCACTGATTGGGGTGTCACCCAAGTAGGGGATTCCATCGGGCGTCATGGGACGCAAGCCAGTCCATGCTTTAGCCGCCGTTTTGTCGGGATAATCTGGGAATAACTCGAAGAAATACTTCTTCAGGTTATCAATGCGGTGTGGATTGATTGATTTGTCATAGCCTGCGAATTCTGCTGTACCGGCTACTCTGACTCGACTACCCATCCGTACGCAGCCGATATGTCGGCCCGTATCAGCAAATGGAACTTGTGGTGCACCGTTCCATGCACCCACCGGAAACGTGACTGAATACCCTTTTACCGGGTAAATGGGTAATCTGATGCCGAATGGCCGCAACAAAGCTGAGCTCCCAGTCCCCAAAGCAACCACACAGCTATCACTCTCGATTCGGTCCTTGTCTGTAATAACCGCAGCGAGTTGTTTATTTTTCACCTCAAGTGTCCGTATGGTTTCCCCATACCGAACCTCGACACCTATTGACGCACAATACTTTGCAAGTTGTTGAGAAAATAGGTGGGCATCACCTGATTCGTCTTCCGGGTAATGAATCCCTCCCAGAATAGAGTCCTTTTGGGACGCCAACGTAGGTTCCAAGTCGAGGCAGCCCTTAAAGTCTAAAGTATTGTAGGACATGCCCATCTCACTAAGTGTTTCCGCAACACGTGTCGTCTCGTCGATGGAGCCTTGATCCCGAAATAGATGTAGTGTGCCCCTCAGGTTTGCATCGTAGTCGATGCCGGTCTCAGCGACTACTTTGTTTAATGACTCTTTGCTGTAACTACACAACCTGAATATCGTTTGGGTATTCCGTATCCAAGAATTCCGACTACATTGCCGAAGAAACTTCACTCCCCACGTCAATAGTCCAGGGAGCGCACTTGGGCGCACTAGAAAAGGAGAATCTTCTCGCCCCATCCACTTAAGAATAAAGCGGGGGATCTCTGGTGAAGCCCATGGATCAGACATGCTCGGCGTAATCAAACCGCCGTTGGCAAAAGAAGTCTCCAACCCAGCTTCCGGATTCTGGTCGATCAGAGTGACCTGACAGTCTTGGCGTGCGAGAAAGTAGGCTGTAGCAACACCCACGATACCGGCACCTAGAACTGTGACCTTTTTCGGTTTCTTCATCTGAACGGATTTATTTTTCTTGAGTGAAATGATGACTCTAAGTCGATATCGGTCAGTGGGAATACTAATCCCAGTCGGGTTCTTGGTGGTGGGAAGAAAGTTTGTTGACGTCTCTTTGTACTAGAGAAGACTCTATCACCATAATTGCTCAGAAGAATAAGAAATTCAAATTTCAAAGAAAAATATAAGCCAGGGTTAAGTTGGTTCGGGTCGATGTGGGATGATCGATGCACCCAGACAGCCAGCCATGGCCCGGGTGTGTCCAGATTGTGACCGACAGAAGTAGTTGCTATTGATCTGAGCCACATTCAGAGACGATCGGTGTGCCGAACTGGAAGATCTCTCATATTGCGTTAGATTGCCACTGCAGTCGTCAACACAGACATGCTGACGAATCCGAAATGACCGTCACGATCCGCATTTTCAAGCTGCTTAAGCCATAGGCCGACATCATCTTCCGGCATCCCATTCATCATTGCGAATGCAGCAATCGTTTTCGAGGTCCAGCTTGCAAAAGCATTGTCGTGCATCGTCAGATTCAATATGGGTATTGGCATCGAATTAATGCCAGAGAATCCATTATTTGACAAGATTTTCGGTAAACCTAATGGCAGCATCTGATGGGGGCAGTGATCCCGGAACACATGAAGAATTCTGTCATTAAGAGTGGAATCGGCTCCGTGAAATCGGTGATGATCCCATAAGATCGAAATAGTACACAGTCGTCCACCCTTTCTTAAAACCCGTCGGAGTTCAGCAGCCACACCGTCTACATCGTCGATGTAATCTAGAACGTTGGTAGACGTAGCGGCGTCAAAGGTTTCATCATCAAAGGATAGATCGTTGCCTGAGTCCTGTGTAAATACAACGTTGTCTAGATCAGAGCAATACTCCCTCGCGACCTCGAGCTGTTTCAGACTGGGATCAACTCCAACGACACGACCTCCAGGGCCCACCGCGAGTGCGAGGCTGCGAGCCTGGTACCCGCCTCCGCAACCGAGATCCAGAATGCTCTGCCCCGATTCGACGGCAAGAGATTCGAATATGATCTTCCGTCTCCCGATGCCTTCCTGAGTTTGAGAAACTCTACGCTGTAACTCCCCTATATCTTGGTCAAAGTCCATGGTTTATCCCCCCAGTAGCGACTAAATTCGCCTTCAGTGTACCCAAATTGGTGTAAGAATCGTGTGGTGAACCGATCAAAAACTATTTTGTTTTGTGGCTGGCGACAATAACTGCAACGAACGGAATGGGAAGAGGTGTCCCTTATCCGCGCATTCTGGCGTTTACGGGAAAATAACTGCCACCCTCAAACAGGGCGAGTAACGCTGTTAGTGATAGATTGATGGGTGCGGTGGGTATGATAGATGTACCGCACTGCCTGGCATCACTGGGCACGATAGAGGTCGATTACAAATAAATTAACAAAGAAGAAAAGATAACGAAAAAAGTACGCGTGAAGGAAATTTTCGCAAATGAAAAATCAGGAACAAACAAAAGTACGTACCGCACGCACGTTGTCCATGAAGGGCGGCGGCTATTACAGCCAACGTACCCGTGGAGCCAAGGATGTCATCGATAATGCTTCGGGGATGCTCCTTGAAGCTGCCGACGCAATAGCCCCACCGAATGAGGGACACCCGATTGTTCTTGCTGATTTTGGCGCGGCTGATGGCGGCACATCAGAAAGCGCGCTGAGAAAATGTATCGAGAAAATCCGGGCACGCTTCCCTGATGTACAGATTCAGGTGATCTATACCGATCTACCGAGCAACGACTTCAGCGCCTTGTTCAAGAACCTCCTTGGTTTTGGTTCCTTAACACCGCATACCTACTTAACAGACCTAGAGGGTGTTTACGTAAGTGCCTGCGGTGTCGGTTTTCATAAACAGCTCTTACCGGATGCATTGCTGGACATCGGGTTCTCTGCAACCGCGATGCACTACATTTCAGAGAAACCCTGTCCTATCGATAGCCATGTCCACATGGTCGGCGCAAGCGGCGATGCTCTCGCCGCTTATGCCTCGCGAGCTGAAAAGAACTGGAATGATCTCCTTCTCGCTCGTGCCAGTGAACTGCGCCCTGGCGGCAGGCTCGTGATGCTGAACTTTGGAATCGACGAGGAAGGCCGGTACCTGGGCAACACTGGAGGGGTCAACATGTTTGATACCTTCAACGATCTTTGGCGGCAAATGCGTGACGAAGCCAGGATCTCCAGCGATGAATTTATCAATACGGCTTTCCCTCAATACTACCGGACCATCGAAGAGTTCTGCGCACCGCTCAAAGACAAGGATTCAGCGGTCTATCAGGCCGGTCTGAGACTTGTCTCGGCCCATACGGGTGTCGTCAAGTGCCCTTATCGAAGAGCCTATGACGAGTCTGAAGGAGAGATGTCAGCCCGTGCGTTCGCCGAAAGTTATATTCCCACCTTAAGGTCATGGAGCGAGGCCGTTTTTCTGAGTGGTCTTGATGATGCCAGGCCATTAGAGGAACGACACGAGATCGTAGACGCGTTCTACAAGCGCTACGAAGATCGCGTCGCGTCAGATCCGGATGGTCACGCCATGGACTATGTACACTGCTATATCGCGATCCGGAAGATCGCCGATCGGCCATAGACGGAAAAAACTTTCTTAGCAGACCGTCGGAATTCTTTCTCTGGCCTCATGCGCTGAGGATCTCTTCAATGATGTGCTGCACCGACAGAGCGGTTCGAAACGAAGGCATGGTGTGTTCTCTACCTTCCAAAGCATTGCGGAAATTATCTAACATTCGATGGTATCCATCCTGGCGAGGATCGCTCAATTCCTTCAATTCCTCCCTCCAACTGGAACCATCAGTGGACTTCAATTTATTCCAGTCCCAAAGGCGCAACGAGGTTTTCGTGCCCCAGATGGTGAATTCAACGATATCAGGGCCGATTCCACC
>CEUS01142015.1_pt1 | contig 10252 bp, 6 predicted proteins | sample 427031 | NCBI WGS metagenome assembly CEUS01 (sample SAMEA2622837, study PRJEB7988) | marine metagenome | biome: marine biome (ENVO:00000447); feature: marine epipelagic mixed layer (ENVO:xxxxxxxxx); material: "saline water (ENVO:00002010), including plankton (ENVO:xxxxxxxx)" | depth 140 m | reverse complement strand
TGTTAGATGGATTTTTGAATCAATACTCTAGTGGCGAAAGTGTAAGTGATGATAAACAAACAAAATTGTTTTAAACTGTGTATAGTAATTATTTGATCTATGAGACCATTCCATCGTTGTGCAATACCCCATCAAGATATTCTGGATGGCAAATCAAAGATGTCGGAATATGCTGCAAAATTAGGAGAGGTACATAAAAAAGATAATAAAACATCTGATGATTATCTGGATTCAAAGAAATTTTTTCAGAGAACTTTTTTGACATCAAGTTTTGAACAAATAATACAAGATGTTCAAGGTAGATTAAATGGAGAAGACAAAGATCATTTTTTAAATATTAGAACTCCCTTTGGTGGAGGTAAAACTCATACTCTAATTGGCTTACTTCATAAAGCAAACGAATGGAATGCAAAAACCGTAGTTTTAGATGGGCGTAAACTAGATGTCAACAAACAAACTTTATGGGGGGAAATTGAACTCCAGCTTGAAGGGAAAATCAAGAAATTAGATGGATTAAATTCTCATGGATCAACTGAATTAAAAAATATTTTAGAAAAACATGAACCATTATTAATCTTAATTGATGAACCAATGTTTTTTGTAGATCAAGCAAGGGGGATTAAAGTTGGAGATACAAATTTAGCAGAAGGAACCGTAAATTTCTTTACAGAATTAAGTACTGCTGTTACAGAAATGAAAAAAACATGTGTTGTTTTTTCATTACCACAAAGTGAAAACGAATATGGAGATAGTGAAGATAGTGTAAAATTGTATAGTAGATTAAAAAAAATTACAGGTAGGGTAGAAGCTAATATCACCCCAATTACTTCTGAAGAGATTCCAAATGTAGTTAGAAGAAGATTATTTAATTCAACTGATGATGAGATAAAAGATAATGCTGAAGAAATAATAACAAAATTTGTAAATTACTGTGATGATAACAATCTTTTACCTGAAGGAATGACTTCGACACAATTTAGAAAAAAATTTGAGAATTCATATCCATTTTTACCTCATGTTATTGATGAACTTTATGAACGATGGGGAAGCATTCAAAATTTCCAGAGAACACGAGGAGTTTTGAGATTATTATCAATGGTAGTACAAGATTTGATTAATAGATATGGTGATTCAGCACCGCCGTTTATCAGCTTCGCTGATTTCAATTTAGAAAATCCAGGTATTAATGGTGAGTTAGTTAAATTAACAGATACAAGATATTCAGGAATTATTTCTAGTGATATAACAGGAGAAAATTCAGCTGCAAAACGAGTTGATAAAGAAATGGGCCCATATGCAGCTTCAAAACTTGCTGAAAAGAGCATGACTACGATTTTCATGTATTCACATTCGGCTGATGCAAGTGTAAAAGATGGTGCAATTATCACAGACATAAAACGAGCTGTATGTAAAGAAGATATCTATCCAAGCACAATTGATGAGATACTTCAAAGAGGAAAAGAAAAACTTGCATATCTTCATCAACAAAATGATAGATTTCTATTCAAAGTGAAAGGAAATATTTCAAAACTCAAAAATGAATTTGTTGAAGGTTTAAAACCTGAAGAAATTGAAGAAGAAAAAATTCGATTAATTAAAGAAAATCTCAAAAACAGTCAATTTGATACATATGTTATTTCATCAAAAGAGGATATTAAAACAATCAAAGATAACACTGAGCAGAAATTAATCATTATAGATAAAGATCCTGATATGATGCAGGAAATAATTGAAAATCATGGTCAGTCACCACGAATTAATCGAAATACGATAACATTTGTTTGTACAGTTGATAATGAATTATTCTCTTTTGAGAAAAACTTGAAAGATAAAATTGCATATGAAAAAATGATAAATGAATCTAAAATAGATAAAGATCAGAAAGAAGAGGTTAAGAAGTTAATACATAGATGTAGTTCTGATCTACCATACAATCTAATAAAAAGTTATAATTCAATTTGGGGTGCATTTTCAAAAGAAGGTACAGTTGAAATGTTAAAATTTACTGCAGTAACTGATATCGAATCAATAAGTAAAAATGTCTTGGAACAATTACTAGACAATCAAATAATGAGAACTGGTGATTTGGGACCAAAAGAATTAAAACGTAATTTTCTAAATGAAGATTTTGTTGATACAAAAAAAATTTATGATACTATGTGTCGTACTCCAGGGCAACAAAGAGTTACAAATATTGAAATTTTAAAAGAATGTGTTAGGAAAGGAGTTTTTTCAGGAGATTTTGGTTTTGGTAAATTAATTGATGGAAAACCTGTATATGATTTTTGGAAAGAAAATTGTCCAGTTTCAATTGAAGAAGGAGAAATTATCATCAATCCAGAAAAAATTCCTCCCACAAGTAAAGAATTACCACAAGAAGGAGTGAGTGGTGAAACAGAAGTAAGTGGCGGTGAAACAGAAGGAGGAGTGATTGGTGGTGAAACTGTAAAACCTGTAATAACAACAAAAGACAGTTTAGAGATTAATACCAATCTTCCAGATGGAAAGTCAATATATTTATCAGAACTTTTTCCAAAAATCAACAATAGTTTCAAAGATATTCAAATTCACATTGAATGTAAAAATGGGGAAATTTCAGAAGAAAAAATTGATGAGATTAAAAGAATTTTAAATTCCTTAGGTGCTAAATTTGATGTAAATTAATGACTTTGGACGGAAGATATAGAATCAATGTAAAAATTTCAAGTTTTGTCAAAATACAAGAGACAGATGGAGACAATTCAGTACTCATTGAAGGTATCGTAAAAGAAATTATCACAAAAACTCCCTTTCATAATTTAGGAATTCTAGTTGAACTTGAAAATGGAATAAGAGGAAGAGTCAAAGAAATTCCAGAAAAATTACAAGATATTGATGTTTTGAAAAAAACATCTTTTGAGTTAGTTAATCATTTAGAAGTAGAATTACGTAAATTAATTGTAAAGTGCCTTTCTGTACAGGAAAATTGGTGGAAAACTCTGCCACCAGATGTTAGAGAAAATGCAGAACAAAGAGCTGAACGAGATTCTAAGGTTCAAAAAACTATGAGAATGAATAAACATGCGAAAATTGATCAGATTGACTTTGCTGATTTAGAACGAATTTTAATTAAAAAAGACTTTTGGAAATTATATTTTAAAGATATTTTTTTAGATCAAAATGCTTTGTCTGTGAAATTAAAAGAGATTGCAATGATGCGAAATCATATTGACCATTCAAAATCTCTTTCAAGAGAAAATGAAGAAAGATTGAGAATTTATTGTAAAGATATCTTTGAAATGATAAAAAATTCAGATAAATTATGAATTCACCGTAGCATTGTATGCCTCTGTTAGAATATTTTCAAAATCAGAAAAACTAGTAAGATCTAATTTGTCATCTTTATCAATTTCAGCATACCATCGTTTTCTAGATTTGTCAAATGTCAGACTCAAATTTCCTGGCGGTTTTTTGTTTTCATCACGTAACCATCTAAATGCTATACGTAATTTCCCATTAGTTGTTGGTCTGATTGAAACGACACGTCTATCTCCAAATTTTTCACCTTTTGGGGCACGCCTAAAAACAATTCCATGTTTATTAAATTCACGAACCATATTCCATCCTCGTTGATTTGAATAATTGTTTATTGACTCACAAATTTTTTCTACTTGTCCAATTGTTTCTTCTTCCCATCCATGATAATTTGAATAATAGTTCATATCATATTCTTTCTCATCAGATTTAGGAAATTTCTTAAAAGACTTCATCTTCTCTTCTTTTGGCACCACAAAATTTCTTTCTAGTTGCAGTTCCCCAGAAGGAGTTTTATGAAATTTCATTTCTACGCACATGATATTCATTTTATAGGTACGAAGATATTGCACCATCTTACTTATCTGAGGGTCAATTGATTCAACTACAATGTAGAGTTTTTGAGATTCATTTAGTATTGCATCTTCTGTGCCAAACGTAGACTCAAATTTTTTCCAAATTGATGGAAATTTTTCAAGATAATTTTTGTCTTTTGCAATTTCATTTAATCTGTTTGTATCCACGTCTTCTGCAATCCATTGTGCATATTGAATTATTTGTGCAATTACTTGTCGTGGTGTCTTTTCTTTTTTTAATTCTATAATGACAGTGGAGCCATCTTTGTCAATTCCTAACAAATCAATAAATTTTCCATCAATTGTTGCAACTTGCCTGCCAATAATGAACATGTCATCTTGAAGTGTTTGTGGATGTTGCTCTAAGAAATCTTCCAACTCTTTTTCAGAATCTAATGGTTTATCTTCATGTCTTGTTGCTTTTCCAGATTCATCAAATGAGAAAATTGTCATAATGAATATTCCTCATGCTGTTTTACTGTATGAACATTTGAGTGCCATTTTTTGTGATATTCATCATGCTGTGTATGGATGGGAATGAGCGTTTTGGCATTTGCGCCATCAATTATTTGCTTTATTTGTTCTCCATCTCCATGACCTGAGACATGAATTTGATGCCAATCCTTCTCACTAGATGATAATCCAAAATGTTTGTACCAATTTTGTACTCGTTTAAGATCAAATTCCATTTCAATTGAGAATGGTTCTGTACTAGAACGTATGACAGAAGATCCTTCTGATGGCTTGACATCAATCAAATCTTGTAAATGAAAATCATTACAATAAAAAATTAATTCATTTTGATGTTTTGATACATCTCTGTAATCAATTGCATTAGGATAATCAAGAAAGTCACGTTTCCATGTGTCATAATCTTGTCTTAGTTGTTTTTCTGAGAAAATTGCAAGATCTTTGTCAATTAATCCCCAACTGCCTTTTGGCATGTAAATTTTGATTTGAGGATCTGTTGATTTAGGGTATTTTCCCTGTAAAACAGATGAGGAATTAAACAAATCTAAAATGAATGCCTGTTTCAAATCAATAACTAAATTTCTACCAGTTTTTTTTGCCGCTAAATAAAATGATATGAATCTATCTAAATCTCTAACAGGATAGGTACACATAACAAGTTCTTTTGTATTTTCTATAATTTTTGTGACTTCATTTTCAACATCATATTCAGTTAATGATGAAGTTTTTTCTACTCTAGTACCTTCACACAACATTAAATCTAATGAAGACTCGCCACATTTTTCAACAAATTTCTCTGTATCTTTTGAACGTCTTCCATGGAATCGTAAATCAGCAGTATTTGCAATGGAACCAGTTGATGTATGTAAGATAAATGCAGAAACTCCAGGAATAGAATGATCAACGGCTAGGGGTTCAACCTCAATTGAATCAATATTGAAGTTTTTTCCGTCAGTAAAAGTTCGTATATCACGTGGTACTGCTACGTCATCACCAGTACAACGACTAACTTCACCTTTTTTGTTTGTGCGAACCTGAAATCTTTCTTTTAGTGTTACATATTGATCACCACTGCCTGTTTGATCAAAACTTTGCATGATTTGTTTAGATTCTTCTGTACAGTAAATTGGAATGTCAGGTCTAAGATATGATATGTATGCACAATGATCTACATGTGCATGAGTTAACAAGACTGCATCAATTTCAGTTTCTTCATGTCCATCAAAATTCATGTGTTTTGCATAATCAGTTCTATAGAGACCTTTTAGTTTAGGTAACAATCCTAGTTCAAACATATCAATTAGGCTATTTGATGTTCTTTCATGAAGAAATTCAGCAAAATACATTCCTTCTTGTGAAAAACTCATACCAAAATCCATGAAAATTTTAGTTCCATTATCTTCTACCAGAAACTTGTTTCCACCAATGTCATTTACTCCTCCATGAAATGTTATACTAGTCAATATAATAGAAAGTTACATGTTAAATAAAAAAATAATCCTCTAAGAAAAACTTTTAAAGAAAAATCACATCATTATGATCTGGATAATTTTGCCATCATTTCAATTGTTTTAATTATAATTTTACTAGTATTGTTAGGTTTAGGCTATTGGTATAAGGTAGTATTAAAGAAAAAAAGTAGAAAATTTTACACATCAACTGATTTAGATGCCGAACAAACTGCTGCAGTTCAGTATCCATACACAAAATCATTACTAGTTAGTGCTGGTCCAGGTTCTGGAAAGACACGAGTTGTAGCAGAAAGAGTAAAAGATTTGATTTTAGAGCAAGGTGTTGAGCCACAAAAAATACTTTGCATGACTTTTACCACGGCTGGACGAAAAGCCATGCAAGAACGATTACAAAACGATAAAGAACTTAAAGAATACGGCGTAAATTTCCCATACAAGCAAGTGAGAACATATCACTCATTGTGTTATCAATTGTTAAATCGCCCTAATGTCTTTAATGTAAAAAAAACAAATGACAATGATCAAGAATACGAATTCTCAGATGATATGAAAGATTGGGACCAAAAATTTAAAAGAGATTTTGACAAGTTTAACTTTAAAATTTTTAAAGCAACCAAAAAAGAAACTATAGAAGAACTAAGTGATGGTGTATCGTCATTTAAGAGAGAGGATCAAACTCTAGAAGAACTAAGTGAATATTTGAAAAAGAGATCAGATAAAATTGACGATGATGATTTTCTAAAAAGATTAGAAGATTTATCTAAATATTTTGCAGCATATGAAAACCATCTAAAAGAAAAAAATAAGATAGATTTTGACGATTATTTACAAGATACATTCAACAATGTATTAGTTGGTAGTAATTTAATTGAGGAAGAAAAAAAGTATGATCATGTAATTATTGATGAATTTCAGGACAATAATTATCTGCAATTTGAAATAGTAAAAAAATTCACTCCGACAGGTCATATTACAGTTGTAGGCGATAGAAATCAATCAATATATTCATTTCAAGGTGCAAATGCAGAAATTTTCTCAGAATTTAAAAAACATTACAAAAAAAATAAAGTCATTCATTTAAAAAATAATTATAGAAGTACTCCACAAATTGTTGAAATTTCAAATAGATTATTACAAAAAGAAAATAGTGATTCTGATGTATCACAAACTTCAAATGAATCAGGTAGAGAAATTTTTATTTTTAATTTTTGTAATCCAAAAAATGAATATGATTTTTTTAAGGCAAAGATTATTTCAATGATAGGACAAGATTTTCAGTTCAGAGATGGAAAAACAAGGAAAATAAAATTTAATGATTTTGTTATATTGGCCAGAACAAACAAAATTCGACTTGAAATTAACAAGTATTTGGTTGGGAGTGGTATCCCATGTACAATGAAAACATTCACTAACATTCAGTATAAAGAAAAAAAAGTTTCTCGATTTCTTGAGGATTTTTTAAGAGATCATAGTCTGAATCAAAATTCAGAATTAATTGAGTTGATAGATAAACTTGAGATTTACCAGGATGAGGAAAATGACATTTACAGAATTCTTTACAATATTGCAGATGACTTTTTGGAAAAAATGTTGGATTCAAAAATTAGTGATTTTAAAGAATACATTGATGTTACTCCAAATACAAGAAGAGAGAAATTCCCTCAAATAAAAAATGCAATAGAGATTAAAACGGCTCATTCGTCAAAAGGTGAAGAATATCCATTTGTTTTTGTTTCAGCATCCCATCATGGACATTTTCCGTTAAATTTTAGGGAAAGAGAAATCAAGGTTCCACCTGAATATTTGCAATATAAACTAGAAAAATGCCCAAATTGCAAAGGTAAGGTAATCTATGGTGAAAAAAATGTTACGTGTGAAAAAAATCACAACATAGAAGAAGAATTACACAATAATGAAGAAAGAAGATTGTATTATGTTGCATTGACTCGTGCAATGTATGAATTGACAATTACATTTTCCGATAAAGACATGGATGGAGAGGATCAAAAAATTTCAAAGTTTTTGACAGATATCAATTATGATCGTGATGTAAAAAATATTAGATATCAAAATATGTGTGATGATAGTGAACAATCATGAAATTTTGTGAAATATGTGGAACGCGATTATCTAGAGAGCATGCGGGGAAACTGTGTAACAGGTGTACCCGAAAGAATAATGGTACAAATTGGCAAAAGGACAGTAGGAATGTACAGCCAAGAACAAATGCTTCTCCAAAACCTGTAACATCGCTAGAAAAAAAACCACCTCCACCTCACAAGTCTTTACTACCATTTCTTGATGGTGTTGCACAATATAGAAGAGAACTAACAAAAAACCCAAAGATAGAACCAAACAAGTCCCAAAAAGAAATTGTCACAAAAATTGAAGATGCAATTAAAAATAATAGAAAAAATATTGTAATTTCAGCTCCTACAGGATGTGGAAAAAGCTGGATTGCTGCAACTATGGCAAATGCTTATGATGTTGTAGTTTTAACCTCCACAAACGACCTTCAGGATCAATATTGTGGAACTGAAAAATCATTAGATAGCGAAAAAACTGCAGGCGATTTTGATTTTATGAATGCAGTTAGAGGAAAAAAACAATACTTGTGTGAATTGTCTGAAAATACTACAGATTGCTCAAATGCATATTGTACTGATTGTGAATTTAGAGTAGAGAATAAAGATATTGTAATACATAGAGATGGTCTTTATGAACGAATTATTTCAAATTCTCAAAACCCATTGTGCAGTTATTACAAAGCTGATATAGTGGGCAAAAAATCTAGTTTTTCAGTTTATAGTTATGCATCATACATATCGAGAATGAAAGCAGAACAGCTAAAAATATTAGAAGAAGAAAAGCTGCCAAAAAAGACAATTCTAATCTGTGATGAAGCACACGATTATGATAAAGTAGTATCTGATCAATTATCAGTTGAATTAGATCTGATAAGAAACAAAAAAATTGTAACTAGTCAGATGCCCGAAATTTATGAAAATGATGACGATGATGAAAAAATTCGAAAATCTATTGAGATTATTGAACAAGTTGTTGAAAGTTTTGAGAATGCCTCAGATATAGCAAAGACTTGTGCTAAGCATTCGATGATTTTGCGCTCAAAAAAACACCTCGAATTACATGAAGAATGGATGTGTAGAGAACATGGATACAAGTATGTTAAGCAATGTAGCACATGCAAAAGAAAAAAAAATGAGATGGTTGAAGGTTGTCAAAACTGTGATAAACATTTAGACCTAATCGATGGATGTAGTAGAAATCACACAAATGTCATTGAAGATTTGAATAAAGACATACTTTACATCCAAGATCTAAAATTCATACTTCCAGGACTGACAGAATTTCCTGACAATTATGTAATATCTAAGATCGATTCAAGAAAAGTAAAGATTTCTCCATGGAAAACTGCATGGTTTACAAGAAAAATGATGAATCGATTTAATTTGTCAATTTTCATGTCAGCTACAATAAACAGAACAATACTATCAAAAGAAACTGGAATTAGTGAAGAAGAATTTGAGTTCATTGATCAACACAGTGAGATTCCACTTGAAAACAGAAAAATTAATTTTCTGAATCGGTATTACTACAAAGATCTTGATGATGATAGAACACAGATAGTTGAAGAAATAAAGAAAATATTTGACAAACACATGCATGAAAAGGGTATCATTTTATGTACACAATATGAAGATATGGAAAAAATTTTAAATCAATTTGAAATGAATCATCCTGCATATTTTCCAAGACTAACAAAAGATGTACAAGGTACAAAATTTAAAACAACAATTAAAAAAAATAATGAAAAACAAAATGGTGTTATAATTTCAGCAAAAGCAGGAACAGGAATTGATTTGAAAGATGATTTAAGTAGATTTCAAATTATAATAAAAGCTCCATATATGGCAGAATTAACTGATGAAAACGACTTACGTTTAAAAAAAATTCGAGAAACAGACATCAACCGTTTTTTCATAAAATCCATGTTTCGACTAGTACAGTTCTGTGGGAGAAGTGTTCGTGGAAAACAAGATTATGCTAAGACATATGTCTTGGATAAGACAACTAATTCTATGATTTATTATAATAGACAAAACGTTCCAAGATGGTTTTTAGAAGCATGTATTGGATGTTGATCATGATTTAAAATTATCAGTATCTATAGTATGCATACTAATTGCTAGTTCCTTAAGTTCATTTGTTAACTAATTAGTATAAGATGAAATTACAATGGAGAAGGAAAATATCCCTAAATGACAGTATACTAAAAGAACCAAATCAGGATTCAAAAAAAAAATCAATCATTGAAAGTTTAACTGATATTGTGATTGGGTTTGTCATGTATTTGCCGATTAATTTTTTCATATTACCCATGTTTGCAGGAGAAATTGCAAATCAAGAAATTATAGGATT
>CEUS01028921.1_pt1 | contig 10252 bp, 5 predicted proteins | sample 427031 | NCBI WGS metagenome assembly CEUS01 (sample SAMEA2622837, study PRJEB7988) | marine metagenome | biome: marine biome (ENVO:00000447); feature: marine epipelagic mixed layer (ENVO:xxxxxxxxx); material: "saline water (ENVO:00002010), including plankton (ENVO:xxxxxxxx)" | depth 140 m | reverse complement strand
TTAAACCAATTAGGGTAAAAAAAGAAAAAGATCAATCAGTGGGGATCATAGGAGCAGGACCCGCAGGTTTGGCTTGTGCAGAAGAATTAAGAAAATTGGGTTTTCAAGTAACAATATATGATCGCTATGATAGGCCAGGTGGTTTGCTAATTTATGGTATTCCAAATTTTAAACTTGAGAAGTTTGTAGTAGAAAGAAGAACAAAACTACTTAAAGATTCAGGAATAAAATTTAAGCAGAATTTTGAAGTAGGAAAAAATGCAACTCTTGAAGAATTAAAAGAAAAACACGATGCAATATTAATTGCAACTGGTGTTTATAAAGCCAGAAACATTGATGTTGAGGGAACGGATCTAAAAAATATTTTTCCAGCAATGGATTTTTTAACAGCTTCGAATCGAAAAGGATTAGGAGATGAAGTTAAGCTTTTTGATAATGGAACCTTAAATGCACAAAATAAGAAGATAGTAGTAGTTGGCGGAGGCGACACGGCCATGGACTGTGTTAGAACAGCAGTTAGACAAAAAGCAATTTCTGTTAAGTGTCTTTATCGAAGAGATAGAGAAAATATGCCGGGGTCAGCAAGAGAAGTTAGTAATGCTATTGAAGAAGGTGTTGAATTTTTGTGGCTATCAAGCCCGACTAAATTTATTGGAAAACAAAAAGTTGAAGGTGTAGAGGTTGTTAAAATGAAATTAGGAGAACCAGATACGTCGGGCAGAAGAAAACCTGTTACTATTGAAAATTCAAGCTATAAATTTGAAGCTGATATGGTTATCAAAGCACTGGGCTTTGATCCAGAAGATATACCAAAACTTTTTGACTCAGAAAATCTTACAATTTCACGTTGGGGAACAATTAAGATTGACTTAAAGACAATGCAAACAAATTTACCAGGAGTTTTTGCAGCTGGGGATATAGTCAGAGGAGCTTCTCTGGTGGTATGGGCAGTTAGAGATGGAAGAGATGTTGCTGTTCAAATTGAGAAGTATTTAAACAATGTTAATAGAAAAAAAGAGGAAGCTGCATGAATTTATATTTAAAAAATAAAAAGTTATTGGAGAAAAATCATTCTTATAATCCATCTTTTGAACATGATGCATGTGGCGTGGGGTTAATAGCTTCACTAGACGGTAAAAAAAGAAGACAAGTTGTAGAATATGGCATTGAGTCTTTAAAAGCTGTTTGGCACCGAGGCGCAGTTGATGCTGACGGTAAGTCAGGAGATGGAGCTGGTATATGCATTGAAATTCCAAAAGATTTCTTTTTAGAAAAAATTAAAGAAACTGGTCACGAATATAAAGGTGAAGAGGAAATTTGTGTTGGTATGATTTTCTTGCCCAAAAACGAGTATGCTATGCAAGAAAAAGCAAAGACGATAGTAGAGCAAGTTTTGTTAGAAAGTGATTTTTATATTTATGGTTGGAGACAAGTTCCGGTAAATCCGAGAGTTCTTGGAACAACTGCGGATTCAAATAGACCAGAAATTACACAGGTAATTTTTAAAAGTAATAAATCAATAGAGAGAAATGATTTAGAACGTCTCCTTTTTGTTTCAAGAAAAAAAATGTTAAAAATTAACAGAAAGGAGCAAATCGATGATTTCTATGTTTGTTCATTAAGTTCTAGATCCATTATTTATAAAGGTATGTTTTTAGCTGAGGCCTTATCTGATTTTTATCCAGATTTAAATGACAAGAGGTTTATTTCGCGATTTGCAATTTTTCATCAAAGATTTTCTACCAACACTTTTCCCAGTTGGAAATTAGCTCAGCCATTTAGATGCCTAGCTCATAATGGAGAGATTAATACTCTCAAAGGAAATATAAATTGGATGAAGATTCATGAACAGGACATGTCCAGCGATCTTTTTAATAATGTAGAAGATTTAAAGCCAGTGATAACACCTGGTAACTCAGACTCTGCTGCGCTAGACAATGTTTTTGAGCTACTAATTCACTCTGGTAAATCAGTACCACTAATTAAATTGATGATGATGCCAGACGCTTGGTCAAAAAGAAGTAAAATTTTACCTAAGGCTCATCAACAACTTTTTGACGTTCTAAATAGCACAATTGAACCTTGGGATGGACCAGCAGCAATTTGTGCTACTGATAGTAAATGGGTAATAGCCGCAACAGACAGAAATGGATTACGTCCATTAAGATATTTAATTACATCTGATAAAATTCTTTGTGCTGGTTCTGAAACAGGCATGGTCCAAATTCCTGAAAACAAAATAACATCAAAAGGAAGACTCGGACCAGGACAACTAATTGCGGTTAATTTAAAAAAAGGAAAAATTTATAGAGACAAAGATATTAAAGATTATCTATCAAAAGATTATAAGAAATTTCATAAACAAATTATTCATTTTGATAAAAAAATTGTTACCGAAAAAGAATCTGTAAATTTTTCTAATGAAGATTTAAGAAGACGCCAGTATCTATCGGGATATAGCATTGAAGATTTAGAGTTAATTCTCCATCCGATGGTAGAAGATGCAAAAGAGGCTACTGGATCAATGGGCGACGACACTCCTGTTGCGGTACTATCTAGTAATTATAGGCCAATTTCCCATTACTTTAGACAGAATTTTAGCCAGGTTACAAATCCACCAATAGACTCTTTAAGAGAAAATAAAGTTATGAGTTTAAAGACAAGGTTTGGGAATCTTGGAAATATTTTAGATTTCGAGAATTTAACAAAAGAAAATATTTATGTTTTAGACAGTCCAATTTTAACTAATTCTCAGTTCAAAAAATTTAAGAACATTTTCTCTGAAAAAACAAAGGTTATAGATTGTACTTTTGGTGTGAAGGACAACTTAAAAAATAGATTAGAACAAATCAAAGAAGAGTCAGAAATTGCTGTTAGAGAAGGAACAAATCACTTAATTCTTTCCGACCAAAATGTCTCTGAACATAGAGCCAATGTTCCCATGATTTTGGCTGTTGGTGCTGTAAACTCAAATTTAGTTAAGCATTGCATAAGAGGTTATGCATCTATCAACGTTCAAACATCAGAAGCGATGGATACACATTCATTTGCCGTGTTGATTGGTGTGGGAGCAACAACAATTAACCCTTATCTAGCAATAGACAGTATTCATCAAAGGTATGAAAAAAGGCTTTTTGGCAAACTTGATTTTGAGAGTTGCGTTGAAAGGTTTAAAAAATCTGTGAATTCAGGATTATTAAAAATAATGTCTAAAATGGGCATTTCGGTATTAAGTTCATACAGAGGAGGGTGTAATTTCGAGTCAGTTGGACTAAGCAGAGGCTTAGTTGCCGATTATTTTCCGGGAATGACATCCAGAATATCTGGGATAGGAATTTATGGAATAGAAAAAAAAATTAAAGAACTTCATTTTAAGACTTATCAAAAAAATGTGGTCGTACTACCGATTGGTGGAATTTATAAGTATAGAAAATCTGGTGAAGAACATCAATTTCAAGGAAACTTAATTCATCTTTTGCAAAATTCAGTTGGAAAAAAATCTTATGAAATGTTTAAAAAATATTCTGAAGGAATGAACAACCTAAGCCCTGCTAATCTTAGAGACCTTCTTGAGTTTAGAAAAGCAAAGAAACCAATAGATATTAATGAAGTTGAACCAATTGAAAAAATTACACCAAGATTTGGAAGTGGAAGCATGTCACACGGGGCATTATCATCTGAGGCGCACGAAACATTGGCAATTGGAATGAACAGGATTAAAGGCTCTTCATGTAGTGGAGAGGGAGGAGAAGATGAAAAAAGATCCAAACCTCTGAAGAGTGGCGACTCGGCTAACTCAAAAGTGAAGCAGGTGGCTTCTGCTAGATTTGGTGTTACTATAAAATACTTAAACAATTGTAATGAAATTGAAATTAAAATTGCACAAGGCGCTAAACCTGGAGAAGGAGGTCAGTTACCAGGTTTTAAGGTTACAAAAGAAATTGCCAAATTAAGACACTCGACACCCGGCGTAACATTAATATCTCCGCCGCCTCATCATGATATTTACTCTATAGAGGATTTAGCTCAATTAATTTATGATTTAAAACAAGTTAATCCAAAAGCTAGGGTTGGAGTTAAATTAGTGGCAGCAACTGGCATTGGAACGATAGCTGCAGGAGTTGCAAAAGCAAAAGCAGATGTAATTTTAATTTCAGGACATTCAGGCGGTACTGGTGCAAGTCCACAAACAAGTGTTAAATATGCTGGCATTCCGTGGGAGATGGGATTAACCGAAGTTAATCAAATTTTAACATTAAACCAGCTTAGACACAAAGTAACTTTAAGAACAGATGGCGGAATAAAAACAGGAAGAGATGTTGTTATGGCTGCTATGATGGGCGCAGAAGAATTTGGCATGGGAACCTCATCTTTAATAGCAATGGGATGTATAATGGTAAGACAATGTCATTCTAATACTTGCCCAGTTGGAGTTTGTACACAAGATGAAAAACTAAGAAAAAAATTTACAGGTACACCAGAAAAGGTAGTAAATTTTTTTAGTTTTGTTGCAACGGAAGTTAGAGAGATTTTAGCTGAACTTGGATTCAAAACTTTAAAAGAGGTGATTGGCAGAACAGATCTTTTATATCAGGTAAGCAGAGGTTCTCCAAACCTCGATGATTTAGATTTAAATCCACTACTAGTGCAAACAGATCCAGGAAATAACAAAATGCACTCCGAAAGTGATCTTATTAATCCAGTGCCGGACAACAATATTGATGAAAAAACATGGGCTGATATTAGAGAAAAATTGAAAGAAAAAGAAAAAGTTTCTTATGATATCAAAGTACAAAATACTGACAGAGCAGTTGGAACCAAATTATCTCACTATATACTTAAAAAATTCGGAGATAATTTACCAAACAATATTTTAAGTCTTAATCTTACCGGTTCAGCAGGACAATCTCTGGGAGCTTTTCTTTCAAAAAGCATTAAAATCAAACTGTCCGGAGATGCAAACGATTATGTTGCCAAAGGTTTGTCAGGAGGAACTATTGTAGTAAGTCCATCTAAAGACAATAAATTTAAAACGAACGAAAATACTATTATTGGAAACACCGTATTATACGGAGCCACTTCAGGAAAACTATTTGCAGCTGGAAAGGCAGGAGAAAGATTTGCCGTGAGAAATTCGGGAGGAATTTCAGTAGTCGAAGGTTGCGATGCCAATGGCTGTGAATACATGACGGGTGGAGAAATAGTAATATTGGGTAATATAGGAGATAATTTTGCTGCAGGAATGACAGGAGGAATGGCTTTTGTGTATGATCCAAAAAATATTTTTGAGAATTATGTTAATTCCACCTCAGTAGTTTGGCAGAAACCCGAGACAAAGTACTGGAAAGATAGATTGAAAACATTATTGGAAGAGTATAACTCTGAAACAATGTCAAAAATTTCACAAAATATTTTGGAAAATTTTTCAAAAGAGGTTGAAAATTTTAAACAAGTTTGTCCAATAGAGATGTTAAACAAACTAGGAAACCCAATTACTTTGAAAAAAAATATTTTACAGACAGGATAATAATAGATGAGAATACTGATCACAGGTGGTTGTGGGTTTATTGGATCGAATCTTGCAATTTTTTTAAAAGATAAAATTAAAAATGCTAAAATTGCTAGCGTTGACAATTTATCTCGAAAGGGTTCAGATTTAAATCATAAGAGACTATCTCAGAAACAAATAAAAAATTTTAAAAGCGATATTGGAAGATTAAACAAGCTTATAAAACTTCCAAAATTTGATTTGGTAATACATTGTGCAGCTGAACCAGCCATAGAAGCTTCTCGAAAAAAAATAGAGGAAGTTTTTAACTCAAACCTCATTGGAACATTTAACGTTTTAAAGAAATGTGCTAAAGATAATTCAAATATAATTTATTTATCCAGCTCTAGAGTTTATGCTATGGAAAATTTGTTTAGGTTAAAAAAGAAAGGTTCCGTGAAGGAAAATTTTGATGTTGAAAACGTCAAATCCATATATGGTTTTACAAAGCTAAGTTCTGAACTTTTGATAAAAGAATATTCTTACCTTCATAAAATAAAATATATCATAAATAGAGTTGCTCTAGTTTCTGGTCCTTGGCAATTTGGAAAAGAAGAACAAGGTTTTGTAAGCTTGTGGGTGTGGAGACATTTAAAGCACCTAAGACTTAACTATATTGGTTTTGGTGGAACAGGCAAGCAAGTTAGGGATGTTCTTCACATCCAAGACTTATGTGAATTAATTTTACTGCAAATACAAAAGTTTAAAAAAATTAACAATAAACTTATGAACGTTGGAGGAGGAAAAAGAAATTCGTTAAATTTAATTCAGCTTACAAGACTTTCTACAAATATTACAAAAAATAAAATAAAAATAGGGTCCGTAAAAAAAACCTCTCCTTATGACGTTCCCTATTTTGTTACGAATACAGGTTATGTAACAAGACTTTATAAGTGGAAACCTAAAAGAAATCTGAAAAAAATCATAGCAGATCTCTATTTTTGGATGAAGCCGAATATATCTTCTTTGAAAAAATATTTTTAAGTTTTAATTAAATATATTTTAGAAACTTTAAATCTTCCTCAAAAGATGTGTTGATTTTATTGTGATAACTTTCAGGAATAACATTTTTCCATTTATTCATAGACCCTAAATTGAAAAAACTCATCTTTTTTTTTAATTTTTTAGAATAAATGGCTTCATCAAATCCATCTTCTTTTTCCATTTTCTTTAATTTGTCAAAACCAGTAGTCTCGATACACCTTTGGATTTTGGGTTTATTTAGGGACGTTTTGGACTTAGACAAATCGTTTACAAAAGTTACTATTTTTTCAAATGTTTCATAAGTTTTAGTTTCTAGATCTTCATATTTTACCAAAATGGTTTTAAGTGATTTGTCATCCAACCAAGATTTATAATGTTGTGACCATGAACTTAAAAAATGAAAGTCTGCATAATGAGTCTCTCTATCATCGTGAATAAATTTTCTTTTATTTAACATAAATTCAAGCGCGTCATCATAGCTTAAATCAAAATGGTTCTTCAAAGATGTTATAACATTTCTTGGATCTCTAATAATGTATATAACCCCCAAAGTGAATTTTTTACTTGTAAAATCAAAGCCATTAAGCGTGTGTAGAGAATTGTGAGTTTTAAAAAATCTTATTTTTTTTTGATTAACTATTTTTTGTTGTGATGATTCCCAATATTTACTTACTTCAGCCGGCTTTTTAATTTCATTTTCAAAAAATTTTTTTTGTGGATATTGGTCTATATTTTTTAATAAATTAAAATTAAAGTTCCCATCGCTTGAATAATAATAAGAAGATAGAAACGATCTTACCCAGGTGTTCCCACTTTTGGGATATGAGGTTATCCAAACAATCACGACTTTACCTTTCTAACAATTATATCTAATTCCACAATAATTTTTTTAAGATTTTTTTTACTTGAAAGACTATGGTCACCATTTTTTATAATAACAAGCTTTTTTCTAGCTCTGATAAAAATTTTTAAAACTTTTCTAGAAAATGATACTGGAACTGCGTCGTCTTTGCTTCCATGAAACATAGTAACATTTATAGGAATTTTAATTTTTTTAGATAAAACTTTATTTTTTCTTCCATCTTTTATTAGTTGCTTAGTAATCGGGTAAGTATACTCGCCATGTTTGATAATACTTGTTCCTTTCTTCCAGATTTCTTTTTTTATTTTTTTAGTGAATTGTTTCCACATCAATCTAGTTAAAAATTCAGGGGCTGAACCAATGCCAATGAAACCTTTAATTTGGTTTCTAAAATATTTAAATTGCATCAAAGACAGCCAGGCGCCCATGCTAGAACCAACTAAAATAAAGTTATTTTTTTTAACTATTTTTTTTATTACAATTTTAACATCGTTGCTCCATTTACTTATATTTCCATTGGTAAATTTTCCCGATGATTTGCCGTGTCCCGAGTACTCCAATGCCAAAAAACCAAGTTTTTTTTTAATTGCGTATTTCAAGAATACACGGGGTTTTTTTCCGGTAATATCTGACTGAAAACCAGGAAGAAAAATAATATACAGATTTTTTTTGTAATAATTGTCTAAATATCTGAGTTTTTTTGTTTTTGATATTTTGAGGTATTTAAATTTTTTCATATAAAGTTTATTCAACTAATCTGATACTATATTATTTTGTCATTTAATTTAAATAGATGTTAAATTCATTTTTATGAACATTCTCTTGACCGGTGGAGCAGGTTATATCGGAAGTCATACTGCTCTATCTCTTATTGACAGTGGACACTCTGTGACAGTAATAGATAATCTAATTACAGGAACAAAGAGACTTATTCCGGCTCAAGCAAAGCATTGTGAACTTGATATTGCAGACAAAGAATCAATAGAAAAAATTTTAAAAAAAAATAAATTTGATATTGTTATGCACTTTGCAGGATTAATAAAGGTAGATGAATCTGTGAAGTATCCCGACAAATATCAACTTCATAATTTTGAAAAATCAAAAATTTTTTTTAACTGCTGTTTTAAAAATAATATAAAAAAAATTATATTTTCCTCAACAGCTGGAGTTTATGGAGACTCTAGTTCAGAGCATGTAAGGGAAACTGATAATTTAAAACCCATGAATCCCTACGCAGAGTCAAAACATCAAATAGAAAATTTTTTAATAGAAAAATCGAAAAATGAAAAAGCATGTTATACAATTCTCAGATATTTTAATGTTGCAGGGGCTGATAGCAATAAAAGATCTGGCTTGATATCAAAATCTTCTACAAATTTGATCAAAGTGGTGTGTGAGGCAGCAACCAAGAAAAGAGAAAAAATAATTATTAATGGCAACGATTATAAAACAAAAGATGGCACTGCTATAAGAGATTTTATACACGTTTCTGATATTGCAGATATACATGCTATGGCAGCAAATTCTCTTTTTAAGAATCCAATATCAGATATCTACAACTGTGGTTATGGACAGGGATATTCTGTAAAAGATGTTATTGGGGAAATGGAAAATATTATTAAGAACAAACTGAAAGTGGAAGTGGGACCTCGAAGAGAAAAGGATATAACGGTTTCTGTTGCAAACAGTGACAAATTTAAAAAAAAATTTAATTGGAAACCAAAATTTAATAATTTAAATTATATTTTAAAGACCGCCTTGGAGTGGGAAAAAATTAACGGATGAGTTTTAAAGTATTACAAGTTATTCCAAAATTAGGGTATGGTGGAGCAGAGACCGGATGTTATGATATTGCTCATTATCTTGCAGAAAAAAATTGTAAATCCTATATAATTACTAGTGGGGGTCCGCTTTTAAAATTTATCAAAAAAAATAAAGTCAAAGTTTTCAGGCTTCCTGTACAGTCAAAAAATCCAGTTTTAATTTTATTAAACACGATTCTAATTTCATTAATTATCATTTTTCTTAGGATCGATATTGTTCATGCGAGAAGCAGGGCACCAGCATGGTCTTGTTTTTTATCCTGCATAATAACAAGAACAAAATTCGTTACGACCTTTCATGGAATTTATAATTTTTCAAATAATATAAAAAAATTTTATAATTCAGTAATGGTAAGATCAAACTTAATAATAGCTGGATCAAATTATGTTTTTGATCATATACATAAAAATTATGGTAATTTAATTAATAAAAAGAAAAGACTTTTGGTAATTTTTAGAGGAATAAACACAGAATACTTCGATAACTCTAATATAACCAATGATAAAGTTCAAAAACTCTACTCATTATTAAATCTTAATTCAGAAAAATTTAAAATTCTTTTACCAGGCAGGCTTACAAGATGGAAAGGACAAGAAATGTTTGTGGAGTCTCTTAATTTGCTTAAATCCAAGTATAGTAAAGAAAATTTTCAGGCAATTATATTAGGCTCCCATCAGGGGAGAAAGGTTTATTTCAAAAAATTAATCTCCATGGTTGAAAAATATAAATTAAAACGAAATGTATTTTTTCTTCAGCATTATAAAGAGATGCCTGTTGTTTACTATGTCTCTGATATAGTCATATCTTCCTCGATAGAACCGGAAGCTTTTGGGAGAGTAGCAGTAGAAGCGCAGGCAATGAGAAGGCCAATACTAGCAAGTGATCATGGTGGTTCTAAAGAGACTATAATTGATGGCAAATCTGGATTTTTATTTAAGAATAATAGTCCCGATTCTCTTGCAGAGAATTTAAATAAACTAATAGAAATGGACAAAGACAAGTTGCAATCAATTGGAAATGAGGGTAGGAAAAAT
>CEUS01111665.1_pt1 | contig 10253 bp, 18 predicted proteins | sample 427031 | NCBI WGS metagenome assembly CEUS01 (sample SAMEA2622837, study PRJEB7988) | marine metagenome | biome: marine biome (ENVO:00000447); feature: marine epipelagic mixed layer (ENVO:xxxxxxxxx); material: "saline water (ENVO:00002010), including plankton (ENVO:xxxxxxxx)" | depth 140 m | reverse complement strand
GAAGAATTATTAAAAGTTTATACTTTACAAAAGGCCAAGCGGTTTGTTTATTGGGACGAGGCCAAAAACTGCAAATGGAAGGTTAATTGGTTCTAAAACTAATTATTGGGTGGATGATGAACTTAAAGATTTGCTGGGGAGCATTAGGGGGAAAACTTTTGCTTTGTTGGCAATACTGTTCGCCGCCGCACTTTTTGTCGAAGGCCACGTCAAGCACGATTTGGCGCAAGAACTGGAGATAAGACAGTTGCTTAAATATGTTTCGCACTTAGAGAGGCAGACATCTATTTATTATCAAGAGATTCAGGCCCTTAAGGCACAGAATATGTGTATATTAAAATGAAGTTAATATTTGAAAATTGGCGAAAATATATAAAAGAAGAGACACGCACCGCCCCCGCGAAAAGAGGTGCCAGACGCAAAACGCCTGAAGAAGAAAAAGGATTGAGGCAAAAACAAAAAAGATTTTCGTTGCCGGCAGATCTGATGCCCACTCTTTTTGAAGTACTTGTCGGAGATCCTGAAACTTTTTCACTAATTCACAAAAAATATAATTTAGATGAGCTAAAAGAAAAGGACTACGAAGAAGTTAAATATGACAAAAAGTACGATGAGTTGCTCGAAGAAATGCTTTATGAGCCAATAAAGGTGCTGCGTGCGATCGGACATTATGGCAATATAAAGAAAGAACATTATAAGGATTTTTTTGATTTTGTTTTAAAGCTTCCCGAGGAGAAGAGGGTTCATGTTCTTACTGCCTTGGCGATTTATAGTGACAAGTGGACACGCGCAGATATAATTGGGCTACTGGCCTATGCCACAGAGCAGATAAAATTGTATGGATGTCTTTTTCATGAAAGAAACCCGGCCTCTTTTAAGGCTACGGCTAGCGATTATCATCATTGTCGGGGCAATTGTGAGAAAAAATGCAAGGCAGAAAAAGATGAGTGCATAAAGCGCGGCGAAGACCCAGAATCTTGTGAGCAAAAAGAGGGTCGGTGCAAGAATGAGTGCCAAGAAGCGAACGCAATAAAAGATATTCCAATTGTTGTCGATTCATGATATAATAAATGATGCTGTTTGAAGAGGGACAGTTGGTCCGCATGATTTACATGCAAGAGGTAGATCCAGATTGTGAGTTGGGTATTGTTACAGTGGCCAACAAAAAGCAAATCATAATACATTGGTTCACTCAGGGAATTACACACAAGCTAACACCGGCATCTTTTAGAGAAGCTATTGCTCGCGGCGTATACGAGATTATAGGAATAAAAAATGGGAAAAGTTAAAGAATTAATTGAGGAAATAAGAGAGAGAGAGGGGCTCACAACTTCGGAGGTCTTGACAAAGTACGATGATCTTGCTATAATGTTAGACGAAGAAGAAAAAAGGGAGAAACTTCTACATGAACGCAAAAAAGATAAACGAATACTGCTCAAAGATTGAGGAGAAATATGGTCTTAAGCCCCGCCGCAAATCACGCTGCCCGGTGTGTGGTACAGAGGGAAGGGCTACACCGGGCAATAATTTAGTGTGGCTACACCGGGTTGATACCGACAATGGACGCCCAGAATATCATAGATGGTCTTATCTGTCGGGGCGTGTAGTAGAGACACCTGACAGGGATACTATCATTTAAGTCTATGAAGGTCTTAGAGGTTTTTGCAGAAAACAACGAAGATAGTAGGCAACTTTTATCTTACTTGACCAAACATGCGATTAAACACAAGTTGTTTTTCGATAAAAAATTGGTAAAAGAAGTAAAAAAAGAGTTAAAAAGAGAGTGTCCTATCGTGTTTCTGTACGATCATGAAGAAAATACTAGACAGGTTATTACCAGTTTACAAGAAATCAAGGAGTATATAAATGGATAATAAAAAAGCAGAAAAGTTCGCAGAATACATTCAGTCGATGGCAGCTATTGAAGACTGTATGAAGCCATATCGCGAACAACGAAAAGAGTTGCGCCGTAATTTTATGGACAACCGTTGGCTATCAAAAGAAGAAATTTCATTGGCTATGAAAGCATATCGACTGTGGGAGAATCAAATTGACTTTGATAATCTTGCTGAGATTTATCAAGCTATTGATCTTTCATTTACCGAAAGGGAGGAATAAAAATGACATTGCTTAGTGTTTGTGCAATTGCCGTTGTCGTTACCGTCGTTATGGTAAAATACTTGGAAAGACAAAATCAGCGAGAGATGTATGTCAAGGCTTTAAAAATTTTAGGGAGGAAACCATAAATGTTGAAACCGGTTAATCGAATGTTGTTGGTGGACCCCGTTTCCAAGGCGGGGGAAAGCCCCAACACTTCTACGTTTTACTTGCCTGATGATGTGACGACTGCTAATGAATTTGAGGTGGTGTCACTTATCGACGCGTCAACGGAAAGTAAATTTGCGGAGCTACTATCTTTAGACACCCAATTGGTGGTGGAAGGACATATGCTTAGGGAAATTGAGGTTGAAGGTGCCACGTATCATTTAATTCTGGAAAACCATGTCTTGGGAATTGTGGAACCATGAATATTTTTGCAATTGAGGGGAATGAAAGCACCGGCGAAGTAGATTGGGTTAAGTCTGGTAAGTCTCAAGACAATTATCGAGTTGTAAAAATGATTTTAGAATCTTGCCAGATCCTTTCTACGGTTTTGAACGAACAGGGAGTGAAAGCCCCATATCGCTCTTTTAATCCAAAGCACCCATCTTGCATATGGGCAGCAGAAAGTTCTGAAAACTTTCGCAACCTTATGAAACATTGTGCCGCCATGATTCAGGAATATGAAATGCGCTTTGGAAGAACACATAAGTGCAAAGATGTTCTAGCAAAGATTAAAAGTATGTACAGGCCAGAAAAATTTCCAACCAATAGGCCGACACCTTTGCGGATGGCGATGCCTGATTATTTTAAGGTGAAAAACAACCCAGTGTTGTCTTATAGAAAGTATTATGCGAGTAAGCCAAAAATGAGGTATCCGAAAAATAAGGTGCCAAGCTGGTTTAGAAAATACCGAGATAAGAAGCCCTTTGTAATCGTGGAGTAAAGTGGGTAAAAGCCTTAAGTTAAATTTGCCAGTGGTGGTCGTGGGCTGCGATCTTCGCTCGCTCATGTTTGCGTTTTATCACAACTATGCTTACGTCGCTGTGGGGGAAGTGCCAGAGGGCCCAATGTATGCTTATGACGAGGTGCCTCTTTTAAATTGTTTTAAGGAAGTCCTGCGTACTGATAAAGGTGACGTACTATTTCTTGAGACCGACAAGTTAAGAAATTTTATAATTTTGTGCATGTGCCTGTCGGGAAAACTTATAGGGCGTAAGTTTTATTCTGTTAAAAAAACCGAAGAGGGCTTAACAGTGATTACCAAGTCAAATCAGGCTATAAAGATAAAAAGCGACCGGATAATTGTTTTTGACAATGTGTTAATAAAGAACGCAGATTATAAAATAGTGGAAGAAAGTGCTGTTCTTGTAGATGATTATAAAATATTGTGCGGAGGCGCCCATCAGCGCGTGATTGGATCAGATGCTTTTCCAACAATGATTTCGTTTGATGGGGCTTCCGCACGATGTCTTTCACAAGTAGGAAAGAAAGACACGGATAACTTTGATTATTCTCCAGTTAGTTTGAAGTATAAATTGGAGAATATGCTGGCAGAGAAGGAAGTGCCCTTTCACAAGGAGCGCAAATCATATAAAATTGATTTTGTTAAAAGAGAAATATTTTTTTTACAAAAGGTTAAATATAATGATGAAGATATTTTATGTAACGAAGAAACAATAGGGGAAATATGTTGGAAGTACAAAACACTTTCCATCTCGCAGGATGCATATCCTTGGAGTCTCGCAAGAGCGCTTTTGGATTCCAGTGGCATGACTCTTTAATGCCGGTGGGAGAAAATATTACTGCCATCGAAGCCGCCATCTATGAGTGCGCCTGCGCCGGTTGCGAAAGTATATGGATAACGGTTGATGATAACTGGATGCCGCTAATAAAAGACAGGGTGGGAGATTTTATTCTAGATCCCGTGTGGTCTTATCGCCACCATGATCCTCTTCCGTATGAGAGTCAAAAGGCAATTCCTATATTTTTAGTTCCGCATTATCCTCGCTATCTCAATAGAAGAGATTCTTTGGGGTGGGGAATAATAAACTCAGCTATCTACGCACACAAATCCACAAAAAGATTAAGCAACTTTATAACGCCCAATTTATTTTATGGGACGTTTGTATTTGGGCTACACGATCCTCGGTCTTTAATCAAAATTAGAACTCAACTCTCTTCTCACACAAAGAGCTTTATAAGACATGACGGCCTTACAGTAAAGGAGGATCTTTCTCTTCCCTTTACGTTTGACTGGGAAGATGTTAAGGCCATCGATACAAATATTCGTAAAACTTCCACTGGAAAGTATAAGCAAATTGGAGAGTACGTCCCCAGCAACGAAAGCGCATGGCTAGAGAGATTGCCCGTAAGTGAGAGATATAGCGCAAAAAACTTTAAATTGTCAGAAGTTTTTAGGCCTTTGGACACAAAAGATGCTTGCTTTTTTGACACAGAGTGGTATAATAGTATCAGCACTTGGGACGAATACAAGGCATTTCTTGGAAGGGGTTTTAAGTTTAGGAAACCCAAAGAAATGACAAATGAAAAACTTTTTAGGATAATTGATAATGAACATATGTGAATATTATAGTTTAATACCATATCAGCTTTTATTGAATGCTGGCTTACCAAACAACTACTATGACCTGACAATAGAACAAGAATTCTTATTTGAATATCTTTTGCAGGATCATGCTAGGCTCTTGAACGCCAATAGAAAATTAGAAGCTGAATTGGTGGTCTTGTCCGGCGACATGGAAGAATGTGAAAGTCTCAAGTGGAGGGAGGGTAACGATGTCTACTAAACAAAACAAATCTAACATTCCATTCGTAAATCTGCACGGCCATAGCTGTTTTAGCGTCTTTGATGGTCTTGGGTATCCCCAAGAACACATGGAATATGCTTACGAAAATGGGTGTGATGCGCTTGCATTAACTGATCATGGTAACATGAATGGCTTATCTTATCAGGTTCTTCATGCAAAGAAGATGGAGGAAGAAGGCAAAAAATTTAAGCCTATTTATGGGATTGAAGCTTATTTTATTGATGATGTGGAAAAGTGGCGCCAAGAGTATGAAACAATTCGCGCCAACAAGAAAGGCAAGAGAAAGGAAGAAACTGCCGGTACTGTTATTGAAGATGAAGACGCCACAAAGCGTCAAGAAAAAAATATCATCAACCGCCGTGCGCATTTGGTTATTTTGGCTCAAAATCAAAAGGGACTGAACAACCTTTTTCAATTGGTTTCTAAGTCATTTCATCCTGATAATTTTTATCGATATCCGCGAGTGGACTACAAGATGCTTAAAGAACATCAGGAGGGGTTGATCGTCTCTTCTGCGTGCATGGGCGGCCCATTATCAAAGGACTATTGGAATAACCGAGAGTCGGGCGATGAGGCTGTGCAAGCGGCTATGAATTCGACTATCAGTAATTTTGTTTCGATCTTGGGAGATAGGTTCTATGGAGAGCTTCAGTGGAACGCTATTCCGGAACAGCACGCAATTAATCAACATATTATAAAGGCGGCCAAAAAGATGGATGTTAAGCTGGTGTCTACGGCTGATAGTCATTATCCAACGCCTGAAACTTTTAAAGATCGTTCTCTTTACAAACAGCTAGGTTGGCTTGGGAAGTCGAAGCCAGACTATGCAGAAAACGTACTTCCGCAGAGTAGAGAAGAACTAAAGTACGAGCTTTACCCAAAGAACGGCGATGAAATGTGGGAGTCATACAAAAAATATTCTAAACAATGCGAGGTAAATTATGACGACAACTTGGTACGAGAGAGTATCGAAGAAACTTACAGAATTGCTCACGAACGTATCACTAGCTTTTATCCTGATTCTACTGTGCGTCTTCCTGATTTTGTGGTCCCTGACGGAAGCACAGCCGATCAGGAGCTTGATCGACTATGTGACGAGGGGCTCCGAGGGTGTGGACTCCACAGCAAACCAGACTACGTTGAACGAGTAAAGGAGGAGTTGCGAGTCATTAAGGGGCGGGGCTTTTCCAAATACTTTTTAACAATGAAGGCGGTAAGTGATGAGGCTAAGAAAACCCAATTGGTTGGCGCTGGCCGCGGCAGTGCTGCTGGCAGTCTTGTTGCGTATGTACTTGGCATCACGGGGATTGATCCATTAAAGTATGGATTGCTCTTTAGTCGGTTCTTGCGCAAGGACGCCAAGGATTATCCAGATATCGATTACGATGTTAGCGATCCAATGGAGATTAAAGAAGTTTTAATTAAGAAGTGGGGAGAAAATACAGTGGTCCCAATTTCTAATTTTAATACGCTGCAGCTTAGATCTTTAATTAAGGACATTTCAAAATTTTATGGTTTGGACTTTAGTGAAGTGAATAAGGTCACAAGCGTAATGTTGAAGGAGGCGACACCGCTCGCGAAAAAAGCACATGGAATTACAGCAGGAGTTTACACACCAACCTTCGAAGAGGTTAAAGAGTATAGTTATACACTTAAGGAGTTCCTTAAGAAGTACCCACATATCGCTACTCACGTCGACAATCTTTACGGTCAGGTCCGATCCGTCAGCCGTCACGCTGGCGGCGTGGTTATTGCTAACGAACTAGATAAGCACATGCCCCTGATTAATAGTGGTGGGGTGCGGCAAACCCCTTGGAGCGAGGGACAAAATGTTAGACATCTTGAGCCTCTTGGGTTTATTAAGTTTGATATTCTGGGACTTGCGTCTTTACGCATGGTTGAAGACTGTATTCGGCATATCTTACGCCGACACGAGGGTGTGGAAGAGCCGACTTTCCGAGATGTTAAGGACTGGTATGATAGACACCTAGACCCGAACGCGTTGGATTTGCACGATCAGAAGGTGTATAAAAATATTTTTCATAAAGGAAAGTGGCCCGGTATTTTTCAGTTTACAGAGAGAGGAGCCCAGACTTTTTGCAAGAAGGCAAAGCCTACGAGCATTATTGATATCTCGGCGATCACATCAATCTATCGTCCGGGCCCACTTTCAGCGAAAGTCCACGATCATTATGTGGCAGCGAAGAGAAACCCACGAGGAATTAAGTATATTCATCCGCTGGTCAAAGAGGTGACCAAGGAAACCTATGGCTTTCTCATCTTTCAAGAACAGATTGCGTTGCTTGCTCACAAGCTGGGCAAAAATCTTACACTTGATGAAGGTAACCTCCTTCGCAAACTACTAACTAAAAAGGGAACAACGGGAAAAACTTATGAAAAGAAAAAGAAGATTTATAAAAAATTCGTTGAAGGGTGTGTTGAGAAGGGGATTGAAGAGGCGGATGCCCACAAGCTTTGGCAAACATTCGAATACTTCTCAGGTTATGGTTTTAATAAGTCCCACGCAGTCAGCTATTCTATTCTTAGCTATCAGTGTGCCCATCTTTTTAATTACTATCCCGTTGAGTGGCTGGCCGCTTACCTCGATAAAGAGCCGGAAGGAAGAAAAGAACGTGCTATCAACATTGTGCGAAGCTTTGGGTATAGAGTAAACCTTCCGGAGATTAATAAATCTGGCACCGTCTGGGAAATTGGAGAGGACAACAAGACATTAATTCAGCCATTAACTTCGATCAAAGGCCTTGGGATCAAGGCAGTTGAACAGATTATAGCAAATCGACCTTTTCAAAGTGTAGAGGAATTATTGTTTAACGAAAATATTGTTTATTCGAAGTTGAACAAAAAAGCGCTTGATGTTTTGGTACGGTCTAGCGCACTAGATGGCTTAATAGACGAGCGCTTCTCGGGCGCAAAACACTTTTGGTCGGCAATAGCTGTCGATCGCCCGAAAACCCCAAAGAAATTAGGGGAAAATATTGATCTCTATAGAAAGGAGGGGTCGTTTACAGATGCGGAAACGATTCAGTACTTGACTGACTTAACGGGCATTTATCCGCTCGCCATGGTGGTTGATGACGGGATGCTTAAGCAGTTGTCCAAGCTCAAAGTGCCTTCAATTGGGGACTTTGATAAGGATTTAAAACTGTGTTGGTTCATTCCGAGAGGGATTATTCCTAAAAAAACTAAGCATGGAAAGGAGTATTGGATTGTAAAGGTAATTGACAACATGAGCAACACCGCTGACATTAAGTGCTGGGGGGTAGACCCTAATCGAGACACAATTAAAATAAATAAGCCCTATATGGGAAAGTTGGACTATAATGAAACGTGGGGTTTTAGCACGCGTTCTTTATATCACACTTTTAGATGTTTGGGAAATTGAGTTGACAGTCGTTTAAAAATTTATTATAATATTATTAATTGGAGGAAAAATGGATTTGAGAGTTTATAAAATTAGAGAAGGGGCCAAGCTGCCTATTCGCGCACACGCCGCAGATGCTGGAGTTGATTTATTTTATTGCCCAGATAAGGAACATGCATTATACGGAATGGATTATTGCGTTCATCCGAGCGAATCAAAGATTGTTCCAACGGGCATTAAAGTAGAAGTTCCTTACGGCTTCATGTTGGAGATTAAGAATAAATCAAGTGTTGCTGCAAAGAAGCAACTAATTGTTGGCGCTTGTGTTGTCGACAGTGGGTATAATGGTGAAGTATTCGTCAATCTGCATAATGTTGGTGCAGCTTCTCGCATTATTGAGCCGGGGCAAAAAATAGCTCAAGCTGTAATGATACCGGTAGAGCCTTGTGTTGTTACTGAATGTAAAACAGACACACTGAATGAGAATTCCACTAGGGGTGGCGGAGCTTTGGGAAGCACGGGGGACAGATAAAATGAGCAAGATAATAGAAAAGCCGTGGGGACATGAAGAAATAATTATTCACACTTCCAAATATGTTATGAAAAAAATTTTTATTGAAGCGGGACAACGACTTTCAAAACAGTTTCATAATGAGAAGGATGAAACAGTATACGTCTATCGCGGAGTGCTGCATTTAGATCTATCTATTGATGAGGGCGAATCTAACATTAGAAAGCTGCAGGAAGGGGAAACTTGGCGCATTTTGCCAAGAACGATTCATCGCTTCTGTGCCCCTCCAGACGAAGGGGTGGAGTTGTTTGAGGTGTCCACACCAGAGCTAGAAGACGTATTCCGGTTGTCGGATGATTATGGGCGAAGTTATGACAAAATTAAGCAGAAAATTTAAACGCAAGAAAAATAAGAAAGATAAGAAGGCGGCGCAGAAAGAGTTACAAAAAACGCTGGCTTCTTTTCATATGCGCCCAGATAATTGTTCATTGTGCGAGGCGCCTTTTAATAAACAATCTAAAAAAGATCATTTAACGTGGCAAGTGGCTGTCTTTTCGGAAAAAGTTTTGCTTTTTTGCCCAAACTGTATTAAGGAGAAAATAAAAGAACATGAAAATAAATAATGTTACGCGTGCGACTTTTAAAGAGATGGTGGCGAATGCTCCGCGGCCTGCGGTGGTTGTGTTTTCATCCCCAGCGTGCCATCTTTGTGACGCTGTAAAGCCCGTTATAGAAGAGTTGGCCTCAGATTATAAGAATCAGTTGCTTTTTTATACTGTGAACGTAATTGCAGAACAGAAACTCGCATCTACTTTTTTAGATGAGGGCGATGGGGTGCCTACGATTGTTATCTTTAGGGATAAAAAATATAAAAAGTTGCCTGAACCAGCAGAGGCCGACCCAGTTTCGTGGTATTCACGAGATTTCTTAAAAGAAAATTTTAACAAATACATTGAAAAAAAGAAGGAAGTGCGTAAGTGATAAGTGCGAATAGTTTAAAACTCCCTGTGTTGACATTTGACGACGTATTGTTAATGCCTCAATATTCTCAAGTAGAAAGTCGAAATTCAGTCAGCCTACAACAAGGTTTGGATTCCCATCGAACATTAAAAATTCCCATTATTTCAAGCCCTATGGACACGGTGACCGGGCTGCGAATGGCGCAGACAATGTACGACTTGGGCGGCTTGGGGATCATTCACAGATACAACACCATCGAAGAGCAGGCATCAACAGCGGCGAGCGTTTCGGGAGTTGTAGGAGCAGCCGTGGGCGTTTCGGGTGATTTTAAAGATCGCGCCGCGGCGCTTCGTAATGTTGGAGTCAGTGTGTTGTGCGTGGATGTTGCACACGGCCATCATGTCCTGATGGAGCGTGCGCTTAAAACGCTGAAAGATGCTTTCGGGGATGAAGTTCACATTATGGCAGG
>CEUS01003306.1_pt1 | contig 10255 bp, 9 predicted proteins | sample 427031 | NCBI WGS metagenome assembly CEUS01 (sample SAMEA2622837, study PRJEB7988) | marine metagenome | biome: marine biome (ENVO:00000447); feature: marine epipelagic mixed layer (ENVO:xxxxxxxxx); material: "saline water (ENVO:00002010), including plankton (ENVO:xxxxxxxx)" | depth 140 m | reverse complement strand
GTGCCACTAGTATGAAGTACCAATGCCTGGTCAGTCACTGCCGGAGTTACTAAATCTCCTGAATTTTGACTCTTCTCGCTTGAGAACGATAGTTCCCCATTGTCATCAGTCAAACCTATCTGAATAATCTTTTCATCTGAAGCATGTCTTGCCTCTTCACCGATATTTTCAGAAGTAATCAGGGCTCTGGCATCCACATCATCGAGATAAAACTTAAACTCATCCAGTTTATAGCCTGGATTCAACGGTGCAGCGACAGCTACACTTGACACTGCTAGAAAAGCTATTACTGATTCAGCGTTATTCGGTAAGACCATTGCAACACGATCATTCCGTGCGATGCCTCGTGCCAGTAAATCTCGTCCTAAGCGATTTATATGCGACCGTAACAAGTCATATGAAAAAGATCTTCCATCTGGTTCCACCAAAGCAACGTGATCACCTTCCCCGTGGGCCAACAGATCAAGTAACGTTTCTTGCATTTTTCCTCCTGGCAGGGACACTATTTTACCCATTTTCTTGAGTTCACAACTCCTAGCAGAGTGTCTCCCGTAAGCTATCATGCTATAAGTTTTTGTATACGCTCAGTATAACCTAAATTCGGCTACCAGTATGCCTTTCCGTTAATAGCAGGTTGCGTGTTTTTCCATGAGGTATTACAGTACGCTCCATTAATAAGCTTTGCGAAGTTATTAGCATAAATCATCACTTAGAAGGGGGACGACAAAATGGCAAACCTAATTAACCTTACCGTCGAATCAAACAAGGGGTCACAGGCATTAACCGTAGATATCCACAGGATGTTTAACGTAGGGGGAACAATGCGAGATCCCAAAGTTTTTGAACGTCATTTATTTGAAATGGAGAAAGAAGGCATAATCGGTCCCAAAACTGTCCCACCAGTCATGCCTCTTGGAGAATGGACCCTGACAACACGAGATAACTTTACTGTTCACTCAGATAAATGTTCTGGTGAAGTAGAGTATGTACTACTACACCTTAACAATGAGTGGTTTATAGGAGCCGGGAGTGACCATACTGACAGGGATCTCGAAAAATCAAACATAGTTTGGTCCAAGCAAGTCACTCCTAACGTGTTAGCCCCTACCATATGGCCGCTATCAGAAATCAAAGACCACTTTGATGACATTATCCTAGAATCGGATGTGGGAAAAGGAACTGCCACACGACCATATCAAAGGACCACATTAGCCACATTCTGGGATCCAGATGAAATGCTAAGCAAAGTATCGAAACGAATCCCAAAATGGGAAGGACTTAATTATTTATTCTTCTCAGGAACTGTACCAACCGTGAGTGAAACACTCGACTTTGATACGACTTTCTCGATAAGAATGGTTGATCCTGTTCTAAATAGAACTATAGAACACTCGTATACTACAACTGTCCTTTATAACGAGGCCTTTGTCGATCCTCAAACAACTGAACTTTGAACTTAAAGGCTTTGGACTGAAAGCTATCAGCCACAATGGGATCCACTGATCCGAGGTGAACTGCGCTTAGATCGGTTTTTGGTTCCGTGGTCGCACTCGGCATTAACACAATACCAAACTATCATTCTAGTTTCACCTATGTCGTACCAATTGACACCTCGGGCCATAGATTTGGAACAAATCGGGCAAAAGGCTGGTTCGCGACTGTTGTCTTTACTCATAGCATAGCTCCATACAAATAAAGCATAAAATACAGGGAAGATTGTAAAGCATTTTATCAACAACAATCAAACTATTGTTTATGATAAGATGTTCCAATCTGAATACTCAACCGTATCGAGGCGTCGCTAGTCCAAACTGTAGGCAGATTAGTTAGATTCGTACTAGTACCAAAAAAATACGAATTTCGAATTGATAGCGTAAAGGAAGATCAAATGGCTAACACAGAACAGCAACTGGTATATAGATTTAGCGAGGGTAATGCAACAATGGGTCCCCTCTTAGGAAACAAAGGTGCGCACCTTTCAGAAATGACCAGTATGGGAATCCCTGTACCTCCGGGATTCATTATCACGACCGAGGTGTGTAAGGTTTTTTATGATAATGATCTCCAATTGCCTGACGACTTATGGAACACTATTGTGCAACATGTGCATGAACTGGAACAGACGTCAGGAAAACTTTTTGGTTCAGGAAACAATCCGCTAACAGTATCAGTCAGATCCGGAGCTCCTGTCTCAATGCCAGGAATGATGGAGACTATCCTGAACCTCGGATTGAATGACACGACAGTCGTTGGCCTAGCTGAAAAAATGAACGATCAAAGACCAGCACTAGATGCGTACCGCAGATTTGTTCAGGGTTTCTCCAATATTGTTAAAGGGGTCGAATCAAACTTATTCGAAAAAACGCTTGCATCTCATCGCAAACAGGTAGGTGTGGAATTTGATTTCGAGCTAACCCCAGAGGATCTTACTTACATTATCAAAAAGTTCAGGGAAATCTTAGTAAAGGAAACGGGAGAAGATCTACCTCAAGATCCTTGGGACCAATTGAGGCAAGGAATAGGAGCTGTTTTCTCGTCTTGGAACATTCCTCGTGCAATAAGTTACAGAGAATACAACGGAATCCCGCATCATATAGGAACAGGGTCAGTTGTTATGGCAATGGCTTTCGGTAATCTCGGAGAAACGAGCGGAACAGGGGTTCTATTTACCAGAAATCCTTCTACAGGAACAAATGAATTATTTGGAGAATATCTACCCAATGCTCAGGGAGAAGATGTAGTAGCAGGAATCAGAACTCCATATCCAATATCGTGGTTAGAAAAGAATATGCCGGAGACATATCAAGAAATCGGTCAAGCTGCTAAAACTTTAGAACTACACTACAAAGATGCGCAAGATGTAGAATTTACTGTAGAACAAGGCAAACTCTACATACTACAAACAAGATCAGCTAAAAGGACCCCGATAGCAGCAGTCAAAATAGCAGTGGAAATGGTCGAAGAAGGCATGATCAATCAAGAAGATTCGCTTCTTCGAATAAATCCCGAAGACATCAGTCAGGTTTTATTTCCACGGTTTACAGACGAAGCCAAAGAAAACGCAATCTCTAATAATCAATTAATCGCCACTGGATTAAATGCCTCTCCGGGTGCAGCCACAGGAAAAGCATACTTTAACGCTGACCGAGCTGAGTCGGCAGCTAACCAAGGCGAAATAGTAATACTAGTGAGACCAGAAACAAGCCCAGATGATATTCACGGCATCCTCCCTTCAGCAGGCCTATTGACGCTTCGTGGAGGAATCACTAGTCACGCAGCCGTGGTAACCAGAGGAACTGGAAAACCGTGCGTGGTCGGGTGTGAGGATATCAGCTTTGATGAAACCACTGAAACCATCAGCCGCGGTAACCACCGAGTTAAGGAAGGCGATCCTATAAGCATTGATGGTAATACAGGAGAAGTTTTCGTAGGAGCACTAGAGCAAATTCATCCATCAATAGAGGAAAACAAAGAGTTAAACATTCTCCTTGGTTGGTCTGATAAATATCGAAAACTGGGAGTACGCGGAAATGCTGATACACCTGAGGACACGCAAAAAGCAATTGAATTAGGAGCAGAAGGAGTGGGTTTGTGTAGAACAGAGCATATGTTCTTTGACCCTGAAAGAATACCTCAAATTCAAAGTGTATTAATTAATGCCGCAGAAGCCCAAAGATTACAAGACTTACTCGAAAAGACTACCTCAAATCAATCAAACGAAGCCAGTGTATTAACAGAAATCGAGAACTCTGTGGCATTTCGTCTATACAATGAAGCTTTAGCAGCTCTTGAGGAATATCAAACAGAAGATTTCAGAGGAATCCTTGATGTTTCCGAGGGACGACCAATAACCATTAGACTACTGGATGCACCCCTACATGAATTTCTACCCAAAATTGAAGATATCCAAAATGAAATACAAGCATTGAAAGCTTCGGGTGATAAAGAAACATTAGCTCTAAAAGAGGAACTTCTGAATCTGGTAGACACCCTCAACGAATCCAATCCAATGTTGGGACACCGAGGTTGCAGGTTGGGAATTACGTTTCCCTCAATCTATGACATGCAAATGAGAGCAATACTTAAAGCGTCTGCATCGTTAATTAAACAGGGTAAAACAGTGCGCCCAGAAATCATGATTCCATTAGCTGGTCACGTCAACGAATTGTCATTTATCAAAGAAAGAGTTCGGTCTATTTCCAGAAGCGTAGAAGAAGAGTTTGGTATAAGTGTTCCATTCAAATTCGGAACAATGATCGAAGTTCCACGCGCAGCTGAAACTGCTGATGAAATGGCCGAAGAAGCAGAGTTCTTCAGCTTTGGTTCCAATGATTTAACACAGATGACATTTGCATTTAGTAGAGACGACGCCGAAAGAAAATTCCTCCAACACTATCAAAAAAAGGAAATACTCCCGGCCAATCCGTTCGCTACATTAGATCGCGCCGTCGGTAAAATTATGGCAAGAGCCACTCGGGAAGGTCGAGAGACCAACCCTAAGCTAAGCGTCGGGATTTGCGGAGAACATGGTGGTGATCCGCAAAGCGTGGAAATGTGTCACAATATGGCAGTCGATTATGTTAGCGCCTCTCCATTTAGAATCCCGGTTGCAAGACTAGCAGCCGCTCAGGCTACTCTCAAATCAAAGAAGCTGTAAGATGTCAGTATATCAATTACGCACATATACGATCAGGACAGGAATGATGGAATCCTGGCTGACACTTTTCAATACTCACATTCGGCCTTTGCACAAAAGGTTAGGAATACCTATAAAACACTGCTGGGTCAGCAAGGATGGACAAGACTTTATCTGGGTTCGGCAATTTAATGACGAAAACGAAATCCCCTCCAAAGAAGACTCATATCGTAATTCTCCTGAAAGAGTAGCATTAGGAGATTTACCTCAGCAGCATATTGAAGAAATGCATGTTCGAGTCATACTTGATACCGAATTTGATCTGTAGAATCTCTAACCTACATCAAGGTTCTTTGTATCCTTTAAACCAAAACCAGTAATGGGGACGACCGTCAAATCACTCTTTGAGATTGTGCGGTCAGCAACCAGAAGCTCTAGTCCTGCAAAAGCAGCTGCAGAAGTTGGTTCCACAAATAAACCTTCTTCCTCTGCCAACAATTTCTGCCAAGTACCAATATCTCCATCACTGACAGAAACCGCAGATCCACTAGTGTCTTCCAAAACTTGTAGCACCTGGAACCCTCTTGGAGGTGTGCCAACCATAATTCCTCCAGCGATCCCGTTACTCACCTGCGATACATCCCATTGGGTACCTCTCCAGCATGAGACAATTGGATTACAAGCGTGGCTCTGTACGGCATGCAGTTTTGGAAATGTCACTGGCTGAGCATCATCATAATTTCGAGATTCCTTTACTTCCTTAAAGCCTTTCCAACAGCCAATAATTAACGATCCATTTCCTACAGGAAAAATCATATGATCAATTGGCCTGTTGCCAGACCAAAGCATCAATTCGTAAGCAACTGTCTTTGTACCTTCTATAAAATAGGGACTAATGTTATGAGAAGAATAATAAAGACCATTTTCTGCAGCATAATCAACTGCTGACTGTGCAACATCGTCACGGGTTCCTGAGGTAGGATAAACATCAGCTCCATAAAAAGATATTTGCAGTCTCTTAGCATTAGGAGCATGTTCTGGAATAAAGACTGACGCATCCAATTGCCCTCTAGAAGCATATGATGCAAAAGACGATCCAGCATTACCAGAAGAATCTTCAACAAGCCTCGTTAAACCAAATTCCTTAGCAGCAGAAAGCATCACCGTAGTTCCTCTATCCTTAAAAGAACCAGTCGGATTCAGATATTCCAGCTTTGCCCAAAGATCCTTTAACCCAAGTTTATTTCCGATATTCTTAAGCGGGATACAAGGGGTTCCACCCTCACCTAAGGAAACAATATTACTTGGATCGTGGAGTGGCAAAACATCCCACATAGACCATAATCCAGGAAAGTAATTCGCAAGTCTCACATCCCTAAACTGGCTAAAATCCAAGCTAGCTGGTTTGGAATAAAAAATGTCTGGCGGAGCCTTGCAATCTACACAGAGAGAAACACCCTTGGAGTGATCCTGAAGTATACCGCACTGTGAACATTGCAGGCTATAAAATTTTTCCTTTCTAGAAACAACCATGTAACCCACACATGAGTAAGACAACAGTTACGAAACTCTTGTCTTACTCTATCTTATTGATATCAATTCAGCTTCAGATAGTCGCTGAATTCTTTAGTCAGCAACCTCGACAATTGCTTCAATTTCAACAGAAATATTCATAGGAAGCGCTCCCATACCCACTGCTGATCTTGCGTGTCTTCCCTTATCACCAAAGGCTTCTACAAATAAATCTGAGGCCCCATTGATTACTTTCGGATGGTCAGCAAAATCTGGTGCACTATTAACCATTCCCAGTAGTTTTACAATTTGTGTGACCTTATCCAGATCTCCAATGGTTTTCTTGAGATTAGCTAATAAGTTTAATGCACATCGTTGAGCTGCTTCATAACCTTCTTCCACGGATCGATCAGATCCAAGCTTGCCTGTTATCGTAGTACCATCTCCACCTTTAGGAGCTACACCTGATAGAAACACTAAGTTACCACTCCTCATAGCAGGTAAATAGTTAGCAACTGGTGCTGGGGAGTCAGGGATCGTATGCCCCATCGATGCAAGTTTTTCCTCTACTTTTGACATATTCGCTCTCCTTTTCGAAAATTTTTGTAATGAGATTCTATAGCAAAACCGTAATGTTGCAAGTGCTATTTTTCTGTGATTGTCACTTAGAGGCACAAAAAAGTAAAACCTCTACTACAAATTCACAAACTAAGAGGGTGAATTGGCATCAGAGATTCCGTATATATCCTCAGCTGTTTCCAAAGATATTTTCCCTTGGTGTAAATCAGCCAGCACCTTGTCTCGTGAACGTTCATTAGGATTACCAAATCCACCCGCGCCTGGTGTCACTAAGCGTATCGTTTCTTGGGTATCAAGTACTAGGTTGTATTCTTTTGTGGTCAAAGACTGCTGTAATTCTGTCCCGTAGTTCCTAGTCACCTGTGCTTTCCCTCCTGACAACCCTCCCTGAAGACCCCAAGGAGCAATGAACGACCGATCACCTTTTGTTCGAACTCTAGTCCCATCCGTCAGCATTCTGTATTGCCGAACAAAACCTAGCCCTCCCCTTTGCCTTCCTGGACCACCCGAATCTGGAGCAAACTGATAACAGTCAATCATCATTGGATATTCCAATTCCAGAGCCTCAATGGGCAAATTGGATGTATTGCTTCCATGCACATGGATACCATCGGCACCATCATTTGCGATACCAGCTCCCATACCACCTCCCAATGTCTCTATATAAGCAAAATACGAACCGTCAGGTTGATAACCTAGAAAATAAACACCCGAAACACATCCATTTGCTGCCGCTATAACACGATCAGGAATTGCCTTTGATAAAGCCCCTATCACAACATCAACCACTCTTTGGCAAGCATCCGATCTAAAGATACAAGGTGCTGGAGCAACGCAATTCACAAATGAACCTTCCGGTGCAATCACCTTTATCGTTTTAAAGAAGCCTACGTTAGCTGGTAGAGTAGGATCAAGTACGGCCTTTATAGTGTAATAAATCGATGCAAGCGTAGCATAGTACGGTAAATTAATTGGCAAGTTCACCTGAGCTGCTGTACCAGCAAAATCGCATATGATCTCGCCATCCCCTACAGTCAAAGCTAGCTTGATAGGAATCAATTCTTCAGGTGTAGTTCCTTCCATATAGTCTGTAAAAGTGTATGTGCCGAGAGGTATTGAAGCAATGCCAGCCCTAGCCTGTTTAGCTGCTTGTTCCTCATGCCGTTCCAAACATTCAAGAATAGTTTCATATCCGTAGCGATCAACCAGTTCTTGAACTCTTTTGATACCAGTTTCCAAACAACCAGCCTGAGCCTGTATATCTGCTTGTCTTTCTTTAGGCAACCTACAATTAAGCAGGATTATATCCAATATATCCTGACAAAGACTGCCAGCTTCTACTAACCGAACCAATGGAATACGTATCCCCTCAGAATAAATATCCAAAGCCTGAGAAGGAGAACCACCCGTTTCTGCGTGGTGAGCACAACTGGCAACAAAGGCTATTAATTTTCCCTGTGCAAATACAGGGGCTGCCAATGTAATATCCGGCAAATGTGTCCCGCCACCTGAATAGGGATCATTAGCAACAAAAACATCACCTGAATTAAGCTTATTTTCAGGAAACTTACTTAATATGGCTTGAACCAAGCCCAACATAGATCCTAAATGGACTGGTTGGTGCGCTGCTTGGGCAATAGTTCCACCAGAAGAATCAAGTATCGCGGTAGAACAGTCTCTTCGTTCCTTAACATTAGTAGAAAACGACGACCTCACTAAATTCTCGCCCATTTCATCTGCGGCTGCTAAAAGAGAACTTCCTACTACTTCTACGGTAATAGGATCCAATCTATCAGAGCTTTTTTCTCGACTGTGCTTGACCATGCCAACTCCAGTATACATCACTTCTAGTACCAATCAAGGATTCCAAATTCCAGTACAAAAAGATAAGACCAATCTTCCACTAACTACTAGTTAAGCTCAATAACTCTGCCTCTAGCAACGCAAAAGCCTTGACCGTAAACTGCTCATTATTACTTTCCCGCTGGTTTCCAATAACATACCTATCTGCGATTACTCTTCTAGCAGAAGCGACTGCTACATATACAAGTCCAACAGGCTTTTCTTCTGACCCTCCACCCGGGCCCGCAACGCCTGTAGTTGACACCGCAACATCAGCATTAAATAATTCACGAACTCCGCGAGCCATCTGCTCAGCAACTGGTGAACTTACTGCTCCATATTCATTGATGAGTGTTTCAGCAACTCCTAGCTGTCTCATTTTAACCTGATTATGATAAGCAATAATCCCCCCGAGAAAGTATCGGGAACAGCCTGATCGACTAGTTATTTTTACTGCTAATTTGCCCCCAGTTGTTGATTCTGCTACAGCCAAGGTAAGCTTATGCTCCAACAAAACTTTCTCTATTGAATTCAACATAAAATGTCCTTGTTTTACATACTTCAAATCAGCTAGCGATTTGTTCAGAAGCTCTTACCATACCACATCATGATACAATAATATTACGAGGTATTTCATTACTAAAATAGTATGTTATTCCATACCTAATGACAATTTTTTAAAACAGGAAACTCTTCAATTAAACCTCTATGCTATCAACTTTGCGTCAGCTTTTCTTTACAACCAAAATTCTTTCGATAACCCTAGTATCAGCAGTTTTTATCTTTGTGGGAGCTCTTGAACTCAGCACAGCTACGGCTCACGGAGGATCAATCTACCTAGCAAAAAATATTCACGACTACGAAATAATCATGAGAGCCAGCCCGCCACAACCACGTATTGGCACCTGGCATCTTAGCTTTGAAATCAGCCAATCAAATATCCGAATTGGTCCTGAGAAAGCCACTGTTTTCCTTGAAACAGTTCCTGTAAATGAGAATGGAGATACGACCAATGCAATCAAGGCCCAAACAATATCATCATTAACTTCTACATATGATGATCAGCTCCATGATGCTGATATAGAGTTCCAAAAAATCGGTAAGCAAATGCTTACTATTAGCGTACTCGACAGCAACCAGTCAGAATTACTCTTTTATCAGACTCTCATAGACGTCAAAAAGCCTTCAAGCGGCCAAACAGTCATACTTTCCGCGATAACTCTACCTATAGCAATAGGATTATTATGGATTACTGTTGGCTGGTTAAGAAAAAAACGTTAAAATAATCCACTACATAAAAAAGGAGCACTCTAAATCAACATGATTTACCAAGTACGACAGATTGGAATATCTACTGCAATAATTATAACTGTATGTTTATCCCTAGGTTTTCTTCTAGGATGTTCTTCAGAAAATACCACCTCTTCAAGCAGAACGATCAGCCTAGTCATTGAAGACGGTAATCTGGAGGGGGAAAGCACTGTCAAAGCAAACCAAAACGAAACAGTAACCTTCAATATAAAGAGCAATCAAACAGGCACTCTGCACATTCACGGTTATGACCTTGAAAAAGACGTTACAGCAAATCACGATGCTATGTTCACCATGGAAGCAACAGCAACTGGCCGCTTTATGATCGCTTTCCACAGTAAACCGACTGGATCAGAAATGGAGCATGGTCATAGC
>CEUS01042933.1_pt1 | contig 10258 bp, 6 predicted proteins | sample 427031 | NCBI WGS metagenome assembly CEUS01 (sample SAMEA2622837, study PRJEB7988) | marine metagenome | biome: marine biome (ENVO:00000447); feature: marine epipelagic mixed layer (ENVO:xxxxxxxxx); material: "saline water (ENVO:00002010), including plankton (ENVO:xxxxxxxx)" | depth 140 m | reverse complement strand
CTTATACCAAGCGAAGCCATTATCTCCCTTAAATGTTCTGCTACAAAATAGAAATAATTAACAACATATTCCGGTTTACCAGCAAATTTTTTTCTAAGCTCTGGGTCTTGCGTTGCAATGCCAACTGAACAAGTATTCAAATGGCATTTGCGCAACATTATACATCCAAGAGTAACTAAAGGAGCAGTGGCGAACCCGAATTCTTCCGCTCCTAAAAGACAGGCTATCGCTACATCTCTGCCTGTTTTCAGTTGCCCATCAGTTTGAACAACTATACGTCCTCTCAAATCATTCATCAACAAAACTTGGTGTGTCTCTGCTAATCCCAATTCCCAAGGCAATCCAGCATGCTTAACAGAGGATTCGGGAGAGGCTCCAGTTCCTCCACTATCGCCACTTATTAACACCACGTCCCCATGCCCTTTTGACACTCCCGCAGCTATAATGCCTACTCCTACTTCAGCAACTAACTTAACGTGTATACGTGCAGATGGATTAACATTTTTTAAATCGTGTATTAACTGAGCCAAATCTTCTATGGAATAAATATCATGGTGAGGTGGCGGCGATATCAGTTCAACACCAGGTGTGGTATGTCTAATCCATCCTATGTAATCATCAACCTTGTGCCCTGGTAATTGACCGCCTTCACCAGGCTTAGATCCCTGAGCCATCTTTATTTGTAGATCTGAGGCATTAACTAGATAGTTGGTGGTAACACCAAATCTACCAGAAGCAACCTGTTTTATAGCGCTATTCCTAGATTGTCCTTGATCATCTAAGGAAAATCTTCGATAATCCTCTCCACCTTCCCCTGTATTACTCTTAGCACCTATGCTGTTAGCAGCCAAGGCCAATGTTTCGTGAGCTTCTCGACTAATAGCACCCAGAGAAATAGCTCCAGTCGCAAATCGTTTAACTATTTCTGACACTGGCTCTACATTTTCTATAGGTATAGGTTTGATCTTCTTGAAGTCCAGCAGTCCTCTCAATGTAGCTGACTCTCTATCCTCTTTATCTATGAGGTCCGCAAATCTCCTGTATGTTGAGTAGTCATTAGTTCGAGTAGACTGCTGCAACAGCGATATGGTATCGGGATTATACATGTGATATTCCCCATCCCTACGCCATTGGTATATGCCGCCTTGATCCAAGTCCATACTACCGGCCACAAATTCATTTCTGTAACCTGATTCATGTCTTTGCCTTGATTCCTTTTCGATTACGTCTAGATCTATACCTCCAACTCTAGATGGAGTCCAACAGAAGTATTGATCAATTAAATCTTGATTTAACCCTATGGCCTCAAAAATTTGAGCTCCCCGGTAACTCTGAACTGTAGATATGCCCATTTTGGACATAATTTTAAGGACTCCTTTGCCACAAGCTTTAATAAAATTCTGTTCTGCTTTCTTGGACTCAATTGATTCCAGCATGAGTCCACTTGCAGATTGTTCGTTTATTATTTCCAATGCTAAATATGGGTTTATAGCTCCAGCACCATAACCAATCAGCAAGGCAAAATGCATCACTTCTCTTGGTTCACCAGATTCAATAACAATACCAACTTTAGTCCGCTTACCATTTTTTATTAAACTGTGATGAACTGCTGATGTAGCCAATAAAATTGGCATGGGCGCTAATGTTGCATCCACTCCCCTATCAGACAAAATGATTATGTTACTACCAGAATCCACTGCCTTTGATACTTCAACGCATAAATTGTCCAGCGCAGATTTCAAAGCACCATTACCTTGATTTGTGTCAAACAAAGTGCTACAAGTACTAGTCTTAAAACCCTCATTTGATATATTTTTTATCTTCTGAATATCCTGATTAGTCAATATTGGCTGTTTAATCTTTAATTGCCTGCAATGCCATGAAGTTTCTTCAAATAAATTTTGCTCGGACCCAATAAACGCTTCAAGAGAAGTCACTAATTCCTCCCGTATGGCATCCAGTGGTGGATTTGAAACCTGAGCGAAAAGTTGTTTGAAATAATTAAACATTAACTGCGGTTTATCCGATAGAACTGCTAAAGGAGTATCATTACCCATGGACCCTACCGGTTCAGTACCGTTTAAAGCCATAGGTTCCATTATCATTTGCAAATCCTCTAGAGTATATCCAAACGCCCTCTTTAATCCTTGAAGATCACTCTTAGTGATCTTAGGCAGATTTGTGGGTTCTTCCAAGTCATCCAATGTGACTTTTTGCTGATCTAACCAATCTCCATATGGCATACGTGTTGAGAGATTTTGTTTGAGTTCCTCATCTTCTATGATTCGCCCTGCTTCTGTATCCAACAGAAACATTCTCCCTGGTTGTATCCTATCTTTTATTTTCACATCCTTGGGGTCAATATCTAGAACTCCTACCTCGGATGCCATTACAAGAACATCATCTTTTGTAACAACATACCTGAATGGTCTCAAACCATTCCTGTCTAACACCACTCCTATACTGTTTCCATCCGTAGCAGCGATCAAAGCAGGTCCATCCCAAGGTTCCATTAAACAGGAATGATACTCATAAAAATCTCTTTTATCTTTACTCATTTCAACATGCTCACCAGTGGCCTCAGGAATCATCATCATCAAGGCGTGTGGCAAGGTGCGACCTGTTGCTAATAACAACTCAAGAGTATTATCAAAAGAAGCGGTATCACTGGCGCCTGGTGTGATAATAGGAAACAATTTCTGTAAATCTTCCTGAAATGACTCTGACGACATCATAGATTCCCGTGCGGTCATCCAATTCACATTACCACGTAAGGTGTTAATTTCTCCGTTATGACAAACTAACCTGTACGGGTGTGCCAATCTCCACGATCCCATTGTATTTGTGCTGAATCTTGCATGCACCATTGCAAAAGCAGTTTCAACGTCTGGATCTGATAGATCCGGAAAAAAACCCTTTAACTGGGTGCCAATTAACAATCCCTTATATACAAGCTTGTTCGATGACAAACTAGGTATGTAAAAATGCTCCTGAATATCAGCATCACGTGCCGATATAATATTTTCTAGTACTTTTCTTATCACATACAGTTTAAACTCGAAATGAAATGAATCTTTAATTTCAATGCCTTTTCCTACAAAAAATTGCTTTATGGAAGGTTGAGAATCCGTTGCAGCATAACCAATATCAGTGTTATCAGTTGGAACATCTCTCCAACCCAAGAATATTTGACCTTCTTGAGCTACAACTTTTTCTATCAGTGCCTGACATTCTTTTTGACTCTCTTCTTCTGGAGGCAAGAATGTCATACCAACACCATAATCCCCAGATTTTGGAAGTTTTATTCCTAGGAGAGAGCTTTGATTCTGAAAAAACTTATCTGGAATTTGTATAAGTATACCTGCTCCATCTCCAGTCAAAGGATCACTACCAGTTGCTCCTCTGTGAGCAAGATTTACAAGAACTTCTATCCCATTATCCAAAATATCATGAGTCTTTAATCCAGTTACATTGGCAACCAACCCGACACCACATGCATCCCTTTCAAATATCGGATCATACAAGCCAAACTTCTTAGTATTTTTTTTCAATGATTGTCTCCCTGTAAACGCTTCACAAATTACAGTTATAAGATCGGCAAGTATCTCTTCAATTCATAATTGGTAACTTGTGCCTTATACTGATTCCATTCAATTTTTTTGTTTTGTATGAAACTTTCAAACACATGATCTCCCAAGGCTTCCCGAACTAAATCGCTTGCCTCAGTCAATGAAATAGCCTCCGACAAAGTACCTGGCAAAACTCCTATGCCTCTCTCTTTCCGCTCTTCATCAGTCATTTTATTGACATCCTGATTTATTGGTTCTGGTATAGGAAGCTTTTTTTCTATGCCATTCAAACCAGCTGCTAACATAACAGCGAACGCCAGGTAGGGATTACATGCAGGATCTGGTGCTCTGTACTCTATTCTGACAGATTCTTGCCTACCTTCTTTATATGATGGTATGCGAATCAAATCTGATCTATTTACTTTTGCCCAAGAAACATAAATTGGAGCCTCATAGCCAGCAATTAACCGCTTGTAAGAATTAACCCACTGATTTGTCACGGAAGTGATGGCTGGAGCGTGATACATTAATCCAGCCATAAAGTGTTTTGCCTCAGCAGACAAATGATCTTCGTTATCTGAGAAAAAAGCATTGGTATTCCCTCTAAATAGAGACTGATGCACATGCATCCCGCTACCATTAGAACCTGCTATTGGTTTCGGCATAAAAGTTGCATACAATCCATGTCGCATAGCAACTTCTTTTATCACCAATCTATGAGTCATGACGTTATCTGCCATGGTGAGAGCATCGGAATATCTGAGATCTATTTCGTGCTGACTACTCGCAACTTCATGATGGCTAAATTCCACAGCTATTCCCATTTCTTCAAGGGTGAGAATGGTTTCCCTTCTCAGTTCTGTGGCTAAATCTAAAGGCGTTTGATCAAAATATCCACCGTGATCCAATTCTTCTGTTCCCTCAGAATTCTTAAAATAGAAGAATTCTAACTCAGGTCCTACGTAATATGTGTACCCCATTTTTGCTGCTTTAGCCAAATTCCGTTTCAAAACAAATCTGGAATCCCCTTGAAAAGGTTCCCATGTCGGAGTTAAAACATCACACATCATGCGGGCAACACCATTTTGCCTCGGTCTCCAAGGTAAAATGCTAAAAGTAGAAGGGTCCGGCATGGCTACCATGTCGTTTTCATCGATCCTAGCAAATCCGTCTATGGCAGACCCGTCAAAACCCACACCCTGATCTAAGGCTTCTTCCAACTCTTGGGCTGTTATTACGAAACCTTTAAGGGCTCCCAGTATGTCTGTAAACCACAGCCTGATAAACTTTACGTCGTTTTCTCTAACTGTAGTTAGAACATATTCTTTAGCTTCTTGCCTGTCAGATACCATATATATAAACCACTCAATCAAAAAAACAGAGAAGGGAAATAACTATAGGGGTTTGTGAAGTTTGTGTCAATCTAGCAATATTCTGTGGAATTATTGTACTTTCCAAGCATGAATTTGTAAATAGATAGGTGCCTGTATTCCCTGTCAACTATACCTGAACTAGAACTTTCAAATATTCTGCAATAAGGTTGTTAATGAAATATCAGTAGTATATTCTTGTATACATCGAATATTGGATGGATACACAGGGTCAATTGTAGTGAGGATTTATAAAACTTTCATCAAGCCCATATTATTTCAGATCCCTGCTGAACGGGCCCACAATTTGGCAAAGGTTCTGTTTAAGATTGGACTTTTATGGGAAATGTTTAAATTTTTCTTGTCCTTCAAAGACAAGGCTCTAAACACTTACATAGGAAATGTATGTATTGACAATCCCGTAGGGCTGGCAGCTGGATATGACAAGGATTGTGTTTATATTAAGCCTCTTTCCAACATAGGATTTGGATACATTATTGGAGGCACAGTACTACTGAAACCACAACCTGGAAACCCAAAACCACGTATAGCCAGAAATCCTGAAACATTATCAATGATAAACTCGCTGGGATTTCCATCTATGGGATTAAATGAAGTCGAAAATAATTTAAGAAACATAACTGACATTAACATTCCAATATTCGCCAGTATATCTGGTCTTTCGATCGAGGATTTCTTGGAGTGCTTTAAGCGACTTCAACCAATCACATCGGGAATAGAATTAAATATAAGTTCCCCTAACACCTCTGGAATCAGGATATTTCAAGAAGCTAACAACTTAGAAAACCTTCTCTCAACACTCCAAGAAGTTAAAACCAAACCAGTATTCTTGAAGATACCCATGTATTTCGATGAAAATGAACGCCGTGCAGTTATGACAATGGTTGATCTGTGTGTGAAATACTCAGTTGACGGTGTGACTGCCTCAAATACATGGCCTCGAGAAGATCCAAGGCTCGCGGTAGGCAGAGGCGGTTTGAGTGGAAAACCGCTTTTTCAACACACATTGAGGATAGTCAAGGACATCAGGGAACACTCGGGTGAAAAATTCATAATAAACGCATGCGGTGGCATTTTCACCGGCGAGGATGCCTTAGACGCACTAGCAGCTGGAGCAAATACAGTGCAGATTTATACTGGATTTATATATGAAGGACCCAGCGTCGTACGAAATATAAACAAGAAACTTGCAGAGTCAACAAAACGACCAAACACATAAAACAATCACCATTATTTCGGATATGGGACCCTTACGTATTCAACATTATCCCAAATTGTATCTGAAAATTCTAAACCTTTCGGAACTTCGAAAAAGACGGTTCCAGCAATCTCATAACCTTTATTCAACTTGAATGAGCCCCACACGTGAAGACCATATGGATTTCCTTCCGGATGCATATCTGAAGTATTAGAAGCCATATCTTCTGGATAAAATGGGCTGAAAGTCTGTCCATCTTTGGATACAATGGTGACTGTGTCTCTGTCAACATTCAATGTCACCTGTGTAGATTTGATGTTTACTACCCTTACTTTGACTACTGCAATCTGAAAATCATCTTTACTAGGTCTGATAATAAAGTTTTGCCCTTTTACACTGTACAAAACTTGATCCATAAGTTTAGGTTTGTGAGCCCCAACGGCAAGTATTTCACCTCTACCGCCATATTCCTTATCAGGTGTTCTTATACAACCACTCAAGATTAGTGTATTAAGAACCAAAAGTAGTGTTATCGAATAAACTAAAAGTTTCATTTACATATCGTCCTTCAGGATAAAGTCTTGGATAAAGAATTCATGGATCTAAGTCTATCAACTAATTCTGGCAGGATCTTAAGTATATGATCCGCTTCTTCTTCAGTGTTATCCTTGCCAAGAGTAATCCGCAGACTTCCATGAGCCAAATCTGCGGATAAGCCGATTGCTAACAATACGTGGGACGGATCTAATGACCCAGAACTGCATGCACTGCCACTAGATACGGCTACGCCCGCGAAATCTAAACCTAATAAAATCGGTTCTCCTTCAACACCTGCAAAGGAAAAGTTAATATTATTCGCAAGTCTTAAAGTAGGGTGCCCATTCAATTTTGCCCCAGGGATAGTGTTCTGAATACCATTGATAATCTTGTTTCTTAAGAATGTGCAGCGTTTGACGTTTTCATCGCGTTCTTCATCAGCTAATTGCAGGGCCAAAGCTGTACCTACAATACCAGGCAGGTTTTCTGTGCCGGCACGCCTTTGTCTCTCTTGAGCCCCACCCATTTGTTGAGAAATAAAAGGTGTATTCCTTTTGACATACAATATGCCAGTTCCTTTCGGTCCATAAAATTTGTGACTGGACAAACTCAACATATCTACTCCCAAGGATTTTACGTCAATGTCAATGTACCCAGGAGCTTGCACCGCGTCTGTATGAAACACCACGGTCCTACCTCTTTTTCTAGCTTCTTCCTTAACCTGAGAGGCCAGATCACTCACGGGTTGTATAGTACCCACTTCATTATTGGCCAACATAATACTTACCAAAATAGTCTGATCTGTCATTGCTGCAATGACTTTAGAAGGATCAACCAAGCCCTCCTTGTCGACCGGTAAATAGGTCACCTCAAAACCGAAATCCTCTAGAAACTGGCATGTGTGTAGTACAGCATGATGTTCTATTGATGTAGTAATTATGTGATTACCGCTCCCTCTTGATGCCAATGCGGATCCCTTCAATGCTGCATTATCTGATTCACTGCCACCACTAGTGAATATGATTTCGCTGGATCTACATCCAAGTATTCTTGAAACTATTTCTCTTGATTCGTCTAAAGCCTTCCTGGACTCTTGGGCTAGAGTATATAAACTAGAACTGTTGCCGTACTTTTCTGCAAAATACGGCAACATTGCCTCCAAAACCTGTGGGCGAACTGGAGTAGTAGCTGCATGATCCATATATATCATTTTGTTTTTACACTCCCCCCTAGGAATATTCATATGTCGGAATATTCATATGTCCTAAATAAATGTGGCAACAGCATTTTAAAGTAGTTTAAACCCAACAACAATACCAGACATATTATTCGAACACTAACGCTTGTGGTTAATCGAAGTTATATAACCCATGATCTTATAAGCTAGCTTCGCTGCTATGAACGCGCAAGAACTAGGTCCCGCTGGTGGACACAACTCCACAATGTCGAAGCCAACTACGTTGCGTCCTCTACATACTGTAGTCATTAACTCTGTAATTTCATCCCAACCAATACCACCTGGCTCGGGAGTTCCAACAGCCGACATTATGCTAGGATCCAGTACATCTAAATCTAAGGAAATATAAACGTTTTCGGATAGTTTATCTAACACATCAGTCACATTCCAATGTCTCGTAGAAGCGGTTCTCTCATAAAAATATATGTCTAGATTGTTGGATTTTGAAGACTCATAAAATTTTATCTCTTCTTTACTAATGCTACGAACGCCGACTTCTACCACAGGTACAATATCTAGAACTCGTCTCGCTGTACAAGCGTGACTATAACGACTGCCCATATAGATGTCCCTGAGATCACCATGAGCATCGAGATATAAAACTGACAAGTTCGGATACACCTCAGCAGCCGCCGATATAGCACCTAAAGATATGGAGTGTTCTCCTCCAAGCATTGCAAGTATCTTCCCAGATTCAAATGTTGCTTTGGAAACATTTTTCACACGCTCTGTCATTTTATACGGGCCATCCACGTTTGGATCCAATTCCGGTAGAGTATAAATGCCCACATCGGAAATTTCACAATTCAGTTCCAAATCGTAATCTTCTAAATATCGTGATGCTTCAATTATTGCCCTCGGTCCTTCTTTAGCACCACTCCGATATGAAGTCGTGGAATCATAGGGAACAGGCAACACGACTATACTAGAGGCTTCAAATTTCAAGTCGTCGTTGTTTAGCGCTAAGAAACTCCAGTGGAATGCGTAGTCATCAGGTATTGGCAATTTTTCTTTCATATCAGTTCAATTCTAGATTCTGATGATAGACCTAATCCCGTTGGTTCTAGTTCTATCATCAGATTCTGGCTCCGTGTAAGCTAATCCCCTACCCACACTCCATTGTTTCGTCTGTTGAAAATCAAAAGCTTCCATTATTAATGTTAAAGCCTTTTCTTCATCAAAATCTTTACAAGAAAATATATCTATGTTGGTGTACGATCTCTCTGGAAACGTGTGTATGCTAATGTGGCTCTCCGCTATCATAACAAACCCAGAAACTCCCCAATCCTGCTCAACGGGTCCATTGTATGTAGTGACATGTGGTCCACTAATTTTGTTCATATCAATGGAAGAAGGAAACTTTTCAAGGAATTTGTAAACAAATTCCTGACTTCTTAATTTTTCCGAATCTCCTCCAAACCCATCTACTAGTAAATGCATTTCCAGATCCTCCGGTTCAAATATCGCAAATCATCATATCTATCAAAACTGAAACAGGATAACATTTCCCAAACATCAAACACAATATCAAACCCAGAGGCATTGACATAATAATTTGTGCCATTATAATCACTAGATTGGATATGGACGGAAGATGACGTGTGGACACACCTTAACAATTAGATAGTGGAAGGAAGGTTCTTTTTTTAGCGAGTTTGATCCTGGCTCAGGACGAACGCTGGCGGCGCGCCTAATGCATGCAAGTCGAACGATGACCTCTTTCTTCGGATTGAGTGAATAGTGGCAAACGGCTGAGTAACGCGTAAGAAACCTAACCTAGGGCGGGGAATAACCCACCGAAAGGTGTGCTAATACCCCGTACGTTAATTCATCACATGTTGAATTAAGAAAGTCACTTGTGGCGCCCTTGGAGGGTCTTGCGTCCTATCAGGTAGTTGGTGAGGTAATGGCCCACCAAGCCTCGGACGGGTAACCGGTGTGAGAGCATGAACGGTCAGAGGGGGACTGAGACACGGCCCCCACTCCTACGGGAGGCAGCAGCAGGGAATTTTGCGCAATGGGCGAAAGCCTGACGCAGCGACGCCGCGTGAGGGAAGAATGCCTTAGGGTTGTAAACCTCTTTTCTGAGGGAAGAGTAAGGACGGTACCTCAGGAATAAGCCCCGGCTAACTACGTGCCAGCAGCCGCGGTAATACGTAGGGGGCGAGCGTTGTCCGGAATTATTGGGCGTAAAGGGCGTGTAGGCGGTCCAGGAAGTCTTTGGCGAAATCTCCCGGCTTAACTGGGAGCCGTCCAGAGAAACTCTTGGACTTGAGAACAGCAGAGGAGGGTGGAATTCCCGGTGTAGTGGTGAAATGCGTAGATA
>CEUS01266472.1_pt1 | contig 10259 bp, 8 predicted proteins | sample 427031 | NCBI WGS metagenome assembly CEUS01 (sample SAMEA2622837, study PRJEB7988) | marine metagenome | biome: marine biome (ENVO:00000447); feature: marine epipelagic mixed layer (ENVO:xxxxxxxxx); material: "saline water (ENVO:00002010), including plankton (ENVO:xxxxxxxx)" | depth 140 m | reverse complement strand
GGATTCAAATATATTAAAACTTAAAAAATTGAGGTCAAAAATTAAAAAAAAATTTTCTATTGGTACATGGCTACAAATTCCGAATGGTAGTGTTGCTGAAATTTTAGGAGATTCCGGTTTTGATTGGGTTGGCATAGATATGGAGCATGGCTCAATATCAGTTGAAATATTACCCGATTTGTGCAGAGCAATAGAGTTGGGAGGTTCATTGCCGTTTGTAAGAGTGTTTAACTCTAAGGTTGGAGAAAATGCAAGGTTACTTGATGCAGGTGTTGCGGGATTAATATTTCCAAAAATCGAAACAGCTTCAAAGCTCAAAGAGCTAATCGAAGATAGTTTATTTCCAAAGTTAGGTAGAAGAGGTATAGGATTTTCTAGAGCCAATAGCTTTGGTAAAAATTTAAATAAGAATATTAAATTATTTAGACCTTTTATTGTAGCAATGATTGAAACTGAAAAAGGAATTGAAAATTTGGATAAAATTCTTGATGTAAAATATCTTGATGCTTTATTTATAGGTCCTTATGATTTATCAGCATCTCTTGGTATAGCAGGAAAATTTAATCATCCAAAATTTAAAAAAAATATTAATGAAATTTTAAAAAAAGCAAAAAATAAAAATATTTCTTGCGGAATTCATATTGTAAAACCAGATAGTTATTTATTAAAGCAACATTTAAAAAATGGCTTTAAATTTATAGCATACGGAATGGATACTACTTTTTTGTCAGAAGGATCTAAAATTTTTAAGTGAAGATAGTATCAATTATACCCGCAAGGATGAACAGTAGCAGGTTTCCTGGTAAGCCATTAAAAAAAATTAATGGTGTGCCAATGATTGAGATTATCTACAGAAAAGTAAAAGCATGCAAATTTATCAATAAGACTATAATTGCAACATGCGATTATGAAATAAAAAATCATATTAAAAAAATTGGTGGAATAGCCATCATGACTAGCAAAAAACATAAAAGAGCATCTGATAGATGTGCGGAGGCATTAAAAAAATATGAAAAGTTAAATAAAGTGACTTTCGATATAATCGTTATGGTTCAAGGGGACGAACCAATGATTAACCAGAAGATGATAAAACAATCACTGCAGCCAATGCTCCATGATAAAAAAGTTCAGGTGGTAAATTTATTTTCCAAGATAAAATCAGAATCAGAATTTAAAGATAAAAATTGTATCAAAGTGGTTTGCGATAAAAAAATGAATGCAATATATTTCTCAAGGGCGCCAATACCCGCGAAATCGAGAGTTAAACACAACTTACAAAGAAAACAGATTTGTATAATTCCCTTCAGAAGAAAATTTTTAATGAAATATTTAAAATTTAAACCCACTCCGCTAGAAAAAATAGAATCTATAGATATGATGAGAATAATTGAGCACGGTTTTGATGTAAAAATGGTTCAAACAAATTTTGATACGCAAGCTGTAGATACTAGAAGCGATTTAATCAAAGTAGAAAAAATGATTAAAAGAGTAAGCAACTAATAAAGTAATTTTCTAATCTTTCCATTATAAAGAAGTTTAAAGTTGATCAAAAACTACAATAATAAACAAATCAGAATAATTAAAATTTCTAAAGATTATATTAAAAAAGCAGAAATTTTTAAGGCTTCTACACATCATGAATCTAAATACTTTCTTTCCTCATGGCCTGGTACTAGCGAAAATATACAACTTAGAAAAATTTTAAATTTAAAAGTTAGTCTTCTTGATAATCTAATAGCTTTCACAAAAACTCAGTTTATTGATTTTAGATTTTCAAGCTTAAACAAAACAATACCCCAAGTATTAAAAAAAAGATTTAAGAATCTAGTTATTACCTGGTTAGTATCTAACGAAGATTTCAAAAAAGGAAAATTTTATGACAGATATTTTAATATGTACGCAAAAGATAATCTGGAAACACTGTGGATAGTTTTATGTGACAACAAATTAATTCAAATTCCAAAAGTAAGAGAAAAAAATGTCATACTAATACGCGAAGAATTTAGTAATTTTTTTGTGACTTTTGCCAAAATTTTTTATAATTTTTTTAAGTTTTCATCAAAAAAAAATTCTAACAAATTAGCAATATCTATATTGGATGAAGTTTTTAAAAGGATAACAGACCATCAAGTAAAAAATGTGATTCTTCCCTATGAGGCTCAACCATTTCAAAATTACATTTTTTATAATATTCACAAATATTTTCCAAAAATTAACACTTATGGATGCTTACATGGCCTTATGCCCGCATTGCCAACAATTTATATTAAAAGGAATGGATCACCGCAAAAAATTATCGCTAACGGCAAAACTCAAAAAGAAATATTAATCAAATATCTTGGATGGAAAACTGAGGAAGTTAAAGTATTACCATCGACAAGATTTTTTAAAAAGGATAAGACTCTGATTAATCAAAAAATTTTACTATCTATGCATTTTTCAAATAGTAAATTAATTTTATCCACACTTGCCAATTATTTAAAAAGCTGTAAAAATTTTTCATTACCTGTTATGAAAATTAGAAATCACCCTGCTATGAAAAAATCAAAAAAACATAATTTGCTCGCAAAAAAAATAAATTTTATTTTACAAAATAATAAACAAAAGTTTTCAGAGAAAGTAAAAAAAAATATTTCTATTTTTATAGGAGATACTGCTGGAATTTTAGAAGCTTTAGAAAGAGGCTTAAAAGTAGTTCATATTTGTTCTGAACCATTATTTGAATCATTTCAAAAAAAGATATGGAAACATCTAGAAGTTATTAGAATCGACCCAAATTTATTTATGTATATTTTAAAAAGAAGATCTATGCATGTTTTTATGAGTAATAAAAAATATAAAAATTTAACTAAATGGATAAAAGCTTGATTACGTATTTTACTATTGAAGATTATAGTAATGATAAGTATTAAATTTATTTAAGGTATAAAAATGAAAGAAAAAGAAATTAGACCAAAAAAATTATTTGAAAAATTTTTAAATTTATCTCATTCCGATATAAAAAAATATTTTAATGTAAGAAAAAAAAAAATTAATTGTGTCGCGTGTGGAAAAAAGGGAAAATTTTCCTTCAAAAAGTATAATTTTTCTTATTGTGAATGTTTAAATTGCAAAACTTTATTTGTTAGCCCTAGACCAAAAGAAAAAGCATTTTTTGATTATTATACAAAATCATCATCGATTAAGTTCATGGCTAATACTTTTTATAAAAAAACAAAAGAATCAAGAAGAAAAAAAATTTGGATGGCAAAAGCAAAAATGGTTTCTGAAATATTAAAAAACAAGAAAATAAAAAATTGCAGTTTTGTCGACATAGGTGGTGGATATGGAATTTTTGCAGAGGAAGTTTTTAAGCTTATCAAAAAAAAAGTTACTATTATTGAACCTTCTCCATTTATGGCAGAGGAATGTAGAAAAAAAAAATTAAAAGTTATTCAAAAATTTTTGGAGTCTGTTAACAAACAAGACCTACCAAGAGATAAAAAATTTTTTACGTGCTTTGAGTTGATTGAACATTTACACAACCCATCAAAATTCATAAGAAAAGTGGGGGAATTAATGAATAAAGGAGATTTGTTTATGTTTACGACATTATCTAGTACTGGCGTGGATATCCAGACACTTTGGAATAACTCAAGATCTGTTAGCCCCCCTCACCATATAAATTTTTTTAACCCTAAATCTATCGAGATATTTTTAAAAAAACATAAATTTAAAATTCTTGAAGTTTCAACTCCTGGCAAAATTGATATTGACATAATGGAAAATGACAAATTGCTAATCCGTGATCGATTTTGGAAAAATTTTCTTGCACTGGGAACTAGAAAGGACAAAGTTAAAATGCAAAATTTGATTACTGATCTTAATTTTAGTTCACACATGATGGTAGTTTGTAAAAAGCTATAATTATATTTTTTAATAATAGTTTTTTGTAGACACACAAAAATAAATCAACAACTAATAATGCAAAAATATACTAGATTATTTGTAGATAAGATATCAAGTGATTTTGACCCTAGTAAAGATTTTGTACTAGGACCCTGGTGCCTTAAGGATTCATTTACTCTGAATAAAATAAATGAATTTTCAGCTAAAGGAGTTTTTCTGAAAAACAAGACAGCTGACACTATGAAAGCGTACAAATGTTGTGAAGATCAACACGCAAGAATAGTTCAAAAGGTCGCTAAATATGTTCAATCTATAAACAAAAACAAATATTCGTTGGATTTTTATAAAGATTACATAAGCCATTGGTTGATTGAGTTTATTCATTACACTCATTTCTCCAAAAGGCTTATCAATGAGTGCATAATAAAATTTAATGATTATAATCTTGAATTAATTTTATTACACAAACCCAAAAAAATAATATTTAACAATTACAATGATTTTGCATTTAAACGTACAGAAAAATTAGATTTTTTTTCAAGTTTTTTATTATTTTTGTTAATTGAAAATAAGCCAAAAAGATGGAAAATTTCTTATTATAATATTAAGGAAACAAATAATGATAACAGGGAAATTTTTGAAAACTCAAACAACTATTTTTTAAAATTTGGCAATTTTTTAAGAAGATGTTTAGCTCCCAGAGTTAAGACTGTTTATGGATTGAATTTTTTTGAAAAAATTTTTATTTCTTTAGTTTTGTTATTCAAAAAACCTATAAGAGAAAAAACATTTCGTAAAAATTATTACAGCAACATAGACCAAGACTATATCGAACCACCTATCTCTGACGACAATTTATTTCAGCTGATTAAAAAACTACTACCAATCAACTACAAAGAAATATACAAAAAAAAAGAAAAATTTACTAATTGTGATGGGAAAATTATGCTTTGTTCTGCACCTTCACTTTATAACGATATAAGTGATGAAAAATTTGATCTTTTAATGTTTAAGGAAAAAAAAGGGAAAATTTATTCCGTTCAACATGGAGCTTGTTATGGCGACTTGTTTTATAGATTATCTCCAATGGAGTACGGATTTGATAAATTTATAAGCTGGGGACATAAGAAACATCAAAATTATGATATAGATTTTCAACCTTTGCCATCTCCACAGTTTAAAATAAATTATAAAGAGAATAGTAGTCAAAATATTCTATTTGTATCAACTGGAACTTATTATTTTGTTCCAAAATATGTTGATATGTTTTCCTTCGATGACACCATCAGTAGAGTGAACGATACTATTTCATTTTTAGATGAATTAGATGTTAAATTTCTTGAGAAGATTAAGTATAAGAATTTAAATCGTGGACATTTTTCAGAAAAAGAGATTTTAAAAGAAAAATTTAAATCATTGCAATTTATTAATACTATTCCAGAAAAAAATATAAACAAATCCAAACTAATAGTACAAAACCATAATGGGACACCTTTTTATAAAAGCCTAGCAGCTAATGCGCCAACAATATGTTTTTGGAGAAAAGATTGTTGGGCATTAACTGATAAAGCTTTAGAACTTCATGATAATTTGCATAATGCTGGAATATTGTTTTATAATCCAAAATTGGCAGCTCAAAAACTAAAAGAAGTTTGGCCAAATATCACCGATTGGTGGCAAAGCGGCAAGGTACAAGATGCAAGAAGAAAATTCTGTGATGAGTTTGCCAATAAAGATGCTAAATGGTTTTCTGTGTGGATAAAGTATTTGTGGGGAGCTAGATAATAAAAATAAACTTTAGTTATATGAAAACAGTAATTTTATGCGGAGGTTTGGGAACAAGAATATCTGAAGAAACCAAGATAAAACCTAAACCCATGATTAAAATTGGCAACAAACCAATACTAAATCACATAATTGATATTTATAAATATTATGGATTTAATAATTTTCTCTTGGCCCTGGGATATAAAAGTGAATTTATTGAAAAATATTATAAGAATAATAAAAATCATAAAAATATAAAACTTGTTTATACCGGAAAAAATACATTAACGGGAGGACGGTTACTGCGATTAAAAAAATATTTCAATAAATCAGAAACATTTATGCTTACCTATGGAGATGGTGTGACTAGCCAAAATTTAAAAAAATTAGTTAAATTTCACAAATCACATAATAGAATTGCAACCATGACTGCAGTAAGGCCCTCTGCTAGATTTGGTGAGTTAAAGTTAAAGGGAAACAAAATAATAAAATTTGAAGAAAAACCCCAAGTAAGCAAAAATTGGGTCAACGGAGGTTTTTTTGTTTTTAACTCAGAAATTTTTGATTTTATCAAGGGTGATAAAACAATGTTAGAAAGAGAACCATTAGAAAAATTAGCAAAAATTGGAGAACTGGTTGCCTTTAAACATTACGGTTTTTGGCAATGCATGGATACAATAAGAGATAAAATATTACTCAATAAACTTTGGAAGAAAGGTGTGGCACCATGGAAAAAATGAAAAAATTTTATAAAAATAAAAAAGTCTTAGTTACGGGAGCTACCGGCTTCAAAGGAGCTTGGTTGTGCAGCTGGCTTTTGAAACTTGGTGCTAAGGTTTATGGAACAGGTTTTAATCCAAATCAAAACAAAAATCTTTTTTATAAACTATCTTTACAAAAAAAAATTAATTTAAAAATATTTGATATAAGAGATTTAAAAGAACTGAGCAATTTTGTTAAAACTTCAAAACCAAGTATTATTTTTCATTTGGCGGCCCAACCACTAATATATGAGTCTTACAGAAAACCGTTATTAACTTTTGAGGTAAATTGTCTTGGAACTTTAAACGTGTTAGAAGTGGCAAAAAAATTTACATTCATTAAGTCTTTAGTTTCTATTACCTCGGACAAATGCTATGAAAATCAAGGTTGGACCAGAGGTTACAAAGAAACAGATATCTTGGGTGGCATTGATCCTTACAGCGCATCAAAAGCTTCGGCAGAAATAATTATAAGAGCATACAGAAAGAGTTTTTTTGATGGAAAAAGAAATTGTGGAATTTCAAGCGCTAGAGCAGGAAATGTAATAGGGGGAGGGGATTGGTCTGCAAAGAGACTTATTCCTGATTGTATTCGTTCTTTGAGAAGAAATATTCCAATCAAACTTAGAAATCCAGAATTTAATAGACCATGGCAGTTTGTATTAGAGCCTCTTAAGGGATATTTAGTTTTAGCGAAAAAACAATATAAAAATCCAAGAAAATTTTCAGGAGCTTGGAACTTTGGAACTGAACCAAAGTCAATTACTAATGTTAAGAGAATAGTGGAGTACATGATAGAGTTTTGGGGTTCTGGATCTCTAAAAACCCAAAAGATTAGAAAATTTTATGAACAACACAACCTTCAGCTTGATATAAAAAAAGCGAAAAAAAAATTGCAATGGTTACCAACTTATAACATTAGCGATAGCGTGAAGGTAACGACCGAATGGTACCATAGGGTGCTTGAAAAAAAAGAAGATCCCATTACTGTAACCGATTTTCAAATCGAAGATTATATGCATGAAAATAATTGGTCTTAAAAATATAAAAAGAAAAGTTATTGGGAATAATAAAGGAGATATTTTAAAATTTCTATCAAGACGAGATAGTTTTTTTAAAAAGTTTGGTGAAATTTATTTTACTGAAATTTTTAAAAATAAAGCTAAAGGTTGGAATTATCATAAAAAAAATAATTGTCTTTTAAGTGTTCCGTATGGGAAAGTTCAATTTTGGTTTATTGATGGACGTCGTAACTCAAAGAGTTATCACAGAGAGCAGAAAATTATAAATAGCAGAAAGAATTATAAATTAATATCTGTTCCACCGGGAGTGTGGTTTTCATTTAGATCAATAGTAAAATTATCAATCGTTGCAAACTGCATAGAAAATCCACATTCGGATAATGAAACTTTGAAAAGTAGAAAAATAAAAAATCACGAAATAACAGATTAATGGAATCTATTTTTTTTTCTGTAATAATACCTACTTATAATCAAGCAAGTTTACTTGAAAAAGCTGTGAAGTCAGTTTTAAATCAGTCTTTCAAAAATTTTGAGATAATCATAGTTGATAATTATTCTGATGACGAAACTCAAAAAATTGTTGAAAGTTTTCAAAGTAAAAAAATTATTTATAAAAAAATCGAAAACCATGGAGTAATTGCCAGATCTAGAAATTTGGGAATTAAAATATCCCGTGGTAAATGGTTGGCTTTTTTAGATTCTGATGATAGTTGGTATAAAGAAAAACTACAGATAGTTTCAGATTTTTTGCAGGGCAATGATAGTTATGATGTGATTTGTACTGATGAGTTGATAATTAATGAAATATTAAATAAAAAAAAAATATGGAAATACGGACCTTATATCAGTAGCTTTTATAAACGGTTACTTCAAAAAGGAAACTGTTTAAGCACTTCCGCATCACTTGTAAAAAAGGAATTTTTATTAAATCAAAAAATTTTATTTAATGAAAAAAAAGATTTTATTACTGCCGAAGACTACGATTTTTTTATGAATCTTGCATTTAAAAATGCAAAATTTAAATTTTTACACCATGTTTTAGGCGAGCATTTATTTTATGAAAGCAGCCAATCTTCAAACTATGCAAAACATAAGGCTGCTGTTATGTCGGTCGTAAAACATCATGTTTTTAATGTTCAAGATTTTACAGAAAAAAGAGAAAAAATGTGGAATAGTCTTAGAGTTAATTTTTATTTTATGGATTTGATATATTTATTAAAATATAAAAAAAAATACACTAAAGGTTTATTGGTTTTTCTTAAGATGTTTTTAAGTTTTCCTATCAAATCTTTGAATTTTATGTTTTTTAAAATGAAAAAGGGCTAATCTTATTTGTCTATATTTTCACTTAATATATTAAACATGAGGCTAATTAACTCAGTTATTTGAAAAATATAATTTGAAAATTTTTTTTTTTTCATGTATTAAAAAACCAATACTGTAATTATGGTGGGAAACAATGTGTAAGTCATTGACCGACCCTGCTACGGTGAGAGTTTAAGCTCAAGTCCGAAGACCACCCAGTATAGCCCGCTGTTGAATGAAGGCCAGGGATTGTCTAATTCTACAATGCAAAATTAGCAGTGGCAAAAAGATTTGTGCTTATGCTAAAAAAATTAATAAAGATATTAATGGTTTTAAGTTTTTCTTTTAATGCAGTATTTGCTGCAGATATACCAATAATTGTTATAGCGCCAGGCAAAAGTATACAATCTTACAGTACAGTAGGAAGCTCAGTTTCTGTAATTGATAGTAAAGATATAAAAAATTCTAATGAATTTTTTTTAGGAAATATTCTTGATGACAGTTTGCCAGGCATGAACTATTTTCGCCAAGGAGGTCATGGAAGCGTAACTGGCATTCAACTAAGAGGACTTCCAAAAAGATATTCTACAATTTATATAGATGGGGTAAAAATGTCCGACCCCTCTACATCCGATAATGCTTTTTATTTTTCAAATATAATGAGCAATTCTATTGATAGAGTTGAAATTCTTAGAGGATCACAAAGTTCTTTATATGGCAGTAGCGCTATTGGAGGAACAGTAAATATTTTTACAAAAAAAGGTAAAAAAGGAAAAAATAGAGAAATAGATATATCGAGTGGATCAAATGGGACAAAAAATATAAATCTTTCTTACAGTGGAGCTAATGAAAAACATAACTATTTTATAGGTCTTAATAGATTTTTAACGGATGGTATATCTGCAATGAATGACGAGCCTACAACAAATGATAATGATAGTTATAAGAATGATGGAATAGTTGCAAATTATGGATATAAAATTTTTCAAAATCTAAATTTTGAAACTGGATTAAGATTTAGCGATTCTTTTCTTAATTACGACAGAGTAAAAGTAGGACAAACTGATGCAAATGATAGCACAGATGATACAGAAATATCTTTTAATGCAAGGTTGATACATGATACTGGAAAATTAAAAAATACTATTGTTTTTAATAGGACTGATATTGAAAGAGCAACAAAAAATTATTTAAAAAACTCAGAAAATTATTTTGGCTATAGGGATGCGATAAATTTAATTGGTGAATATAAATTCAATTTAGATACAAAAATTGTTTATGGATTTGATAATGAGTTTGATAAATCAACATACAAAGATGATTGGACAGCACTTTATGAAACAAATGATGAATCTATACACTCTCAATATGCCGATCTTCAATTTAGACCTCAAGAAAAACTATATGCTACTATAGGGATTCGAAGAGATAATCATACAACCGCCGGGGATTATAATACTGGAAGAATAACAGCTGCTTATAAATTAAATAATTTATCTAAAATCAGAACTTCATA
>CEUS01242345.1_pt1 | contig 10263 bp, 12 predicted proteins | sample 427031 | NCBI WGS metagenome assembly CEUS01 (sample SAMEA2622837, study PRJEB7988) | marine metagenome | biome: marine biome (ENVO:00000447); feature: marine epipelagic mixed layer (ENVO:xxxxxxxxx); material: "saline water (ENVO:00002010), including plankton (ENVO:xxxxxxxx)" | depth 140 m | reverse complement strand
ACGCCTCCTCCAGGAACGCGGACCGGGTGCTGGGAAGGCCGGGGTGCTTCAGAAGCGTATCCATTCCGAGAACCAGGTCTTCCGACAGGCTGACAGAAGTCTTCACTTTCATTTCCCCGTCCTCTTTAGTAATGCTTTAGTAGTATGTTTCATACCCAAATAGTATGCGGATTTATAGGGGCAGTCAACCTGCTGAGACGAATTGTGGCCTCGGGGCCACAATTAAGTGATCGAATCAAGAATGTGCCAACGTTGGCACAATTGGGACGGAGCCAGTTTGGGGGGAAGCAAAGAGAGGGTGGAGCTTCAGACCTTAACTCGCTACTGTCCCGTGATGGAATCGACATTCCGGAACATATGCTTGAGTCGGTCGACATCTTCCGTCTGTAGCGGTCCTCGCTCGAGGCTGGCGATGTTTTTTTTCAGGTGTTCCGGGTTGCCCGTGCCGGAGAGGATGACGTGGGTGCCGGGCTCGTGGCGGCAGAAGCGGTAGGCGGCGTCGGGAATGCTGACGGCGCCGTTTTTGTGCACGATGAATCCGATCGGGTCGTTGGGGTCGTCGATGTCTGCGGGGTCGATCTGGCCGGCTTCGATGAGACCTGCGATCACGGTGAGAAGATGGTCGGGATCGCTGAGGGCCTTGCGAACGGCGAACATCACCTGGATACCGATGTCCTGCTGGATGGCCTTCGCAAGGAGCCGATCTCTGGCGGACTGGTTGAGGAGGTTGAAGCCGATCATCATCACATCCCAGATGTCGTCGGCGAGCGCCATTGGGGCCATCTCGTGTTCCATATCGTCGTTGAACTTCTCGGACATCCCGATAAATCGAATCTTCCCCGCTTCCTTGAGTTTCAGGAGCTCCGGGTAGAGTTCTTCGGCGCAACGTCGATAGTCGCCTGGCCAGACACCGTGCAGGTTGTAGACGTCGACGTAATCGGTTCCGAGACGGGAGAGGCTCGCTTCGAGTCCGGGCGCGACGTCCGCGGCCTTGGCATCGCTGGAGCTCTTCTTGGTGGAGATGATGAGTTGGTCTCGAGGGAGATCCTTGAGGGCGAGGCCGACGAGGGGTTCGGTTCCGTAGTTCTCGGACGTGTCGACGAAGTTCACTCCGGCGTCGAAGGCCTGGAGGAGGATAGACGCCGATTCGGCCTCGGTCTTTCCCGACCGCTTGCCCATCTGGCTGGGGCCGCCCGCGCCAACACCCATCACGCTGACGTCGAGACCAGTTCGTCCTAGTTTAACTCGATCCATTAGGTTAGATTAATCATAAGGATGAGCGGCGTCAGTTCGAGCCCCACGACTTCGCTCGGGATCAACTCCGTCGAGAACTCGCCGATTGCCTTACTCGATGGGGGACTTCTCGACTACGCTCGAAGTGACCCCGTGTGGATCGTCTATGATGTGCGAGACCCTTCTCTGTACCTGCCTCTGCGCTTTTCACTCTGCATTCTGCATTCGCCCTACGCCTTCTTCTCCGGTCCCGGATCACCGCCCCATTCCCCCTGCCCCGTGATCGAATCCACTTTCCGAAAGATTTTCTTCAATCGCTCAACGTCGGCATCGGGCAACGGACCGCGCCCGAGGCTGGCGATGTTCTGCTTGAGGTGATCGGGATTCCCTGTACCGGAAAGGATGACGTGCGTTCCGGGCTCGTAGTTGCAGAAACGGTAGGCGGCGTCCGGGAGGGACACGGCACCATCGTCGTGAACGAGAAAACCGAGTGGATGTTCGGGGTCGTCGATGTCGGCCGCATCGACGTGGCCTTCGTCGATCAGCGCCGCGACGGTTTCAGCCAGGAATTCCATATCGCTCAGCGCTTTGCGGACGGCGAACATCACCTGGATGCCGACATCGTGTTCGATCGCTTTGGAGAGGACCTTGTCGCGCGCCGATTGGTTGAGAATGTTGAAGCCGACCATCGCGACATCCCACAGGTTGTCGTCGAGCGCCCGGTGGAGCATATCGTGCGACTTGTCAGCGTTGAACATCTCCGTGATTCCGATGGAGCGAATCTTCCCGGCTTGCTGGAGCTTCACGACTTCGGGAAAGAGTTCGTCCTTGCAGCGATCGTAGTCGTAATCGTAGACGCCGTGGAGGCTGTAAACGTCGATGTAATCGGTGCCGAGCCGTTTCAAGCTTTCCTCCAGGCTGGGGACGACTTCTTCCGCGCTCGACCCGCGCGAGCTCTTCTTCGTCGAGATGACCACCTGATCGCGGGGGAAGTCCTTGAGCGCCAACCCCACCAGATGTTCGGTGCCGTAGCCCTCGGCTGTATCGACGAAGTTGACCCCGGCTTCAAACGCTTCGAGAAGGATGGCCGCCGAGTGCTCTGGGGTCTTCCCCTGTTTTTTCCCGATCTGGCTGGGCCCACCGGCCCCCATTCCCATTACGCTGACGTCGAAACCGGTTCGACCCAATTTCACACGCTTCATGCTGTCCTCAGAAAGTGTTAGTAGTGTTCACGCTCGAGAAACAATGGAAAGGTTTGTTCTCTTCTTTCTGACCGGTGTACAAGCTCCAAACTTGTTACTATCGATGGTACCGCTATCGCAGGTCGATCGAGGATCACCTACTATTCATTTCAGGAGATTGTGAGCTGAACAGAAATCAGATTGATGCACTCAGTGCGGTTCTTGCGGATCTGGGGACTGCGTCCTTCTGGTTGGAGCGTTCAGTCCGCTTCTGGTGAATACCGATCTCAGGTACGGATTGTGGCTCAGTAGCGGGGCCAGCTGGTTGACCGGGGTGGTCCTTATCTTTGCCTCCATCGCGTTGAAGAAAGGGTGAGCTGTGGCCCCACTTCTCTTTGGGACGGGCTTGGTCGCCCTTGCGGGCCTCGTTTTGGGAGGCATCGGCTTCTGGCAGAAGCACAAACTCGAGAAACGTGAGGAGGCAGAACGGGTTCGTGAAGAGAATGGATCCCGGCCAAGAAGCGTACCGGGATAACAATGCGTTCTCTACCCATGAAGTTGATCGCTCAGTAACCGGTCCTGATTCCACGTCTGCGGTCCTGCAAAGCAGTTCGAAGTCAGAGACTGCTCCCACCGTAGTTCGCCGCCGCAGGCTCTGCCCACCGCCTGCCGTCTTCGCCAAGGCTACGGCGGGCCAAGGCGGCTACGGCACGGCAGGCCGCCAACCGCCCACCGATTCGAGATAGACAAAGGGCCGAAGGCGCTATATCCGAACCTTAACTTCCTTCCCCTGTTCCTGGCTTCGATAGATCCCATCCAGAATTGCCATCACCTGCATAGACTGCTCGGCCGGTACGGGCGAGGGTTTGCCGTTCGCGATGGCTTCGGCGAACTCAAAACACTCGAGAGCGTGCGGTTCCATTCGGTCGCGCGTGTTCTTGAGCGTTCGGTTGTAGTGCTGTCGTGTCTGATTGTTGCTCTCGTAAATCTCACACTTCGGCCAGTGACTACCGCCTTTCGTGCCGTAGAGCCACATCTGCATATCCTCACCCTGTGTATCGTGATGCAGCAGCCAGCTGACCTCGATCACGAGGGTGGCGCCGTTCTCGAAACGGACGAAGGCGGCGGCGAAGTCTTCGACGTTCATATTCCGGGGCATTCGTGCGCCGCCTCCCATATTCGTGAACGCCCCTCGCTGGTTGGCGATCTCTTTGCGCGCGACGCCGGAAACGGCTGCGGGATTCGGGTTTCCCATAAACCAGAGTGTGAGGTCGAGGATGTGTACGCCGATGTCGATGCAGGGTCCGCCGCCGCTGTGCTCCTTGAGGATGAATCCAGGTCGAACCGGCGCGCCCGATCGGCGGAGCATCCAGCTGCGCGCGTGATAGATGTCGCCCAGGACGCCGGTATCGAGTTCGGCCTTCATCGCCTTGGCGCCACCGCCAAAGCGGAAGTGCTGGGCGGTCATCAGGGTCTTCTTCGATCGATCGCGGGCGGCGATCATTTTCTTGATTGCGGCAGGGTTGGGAGCGAGCGGCTTCTCGCAGATGACGTGCTTGCCCGCGTTCATCGCGGCTATGGCGAGTGGGGCGTGGTAGTTGTTGGGGGTGCAGACGTCGATGATGTCGATATCGGGGTTCCTGAACAGGTCCTTGGGGTCGGTCGACAGGATCGACACGCCGTGCTGCTTGCCCCAGGATTTGAGGACCTTGTCGTTGACGTCGCTTCCGGCAACGACCTCGGCGTGCTCGGAGGCTTCCCAGCCGGGAAGATGGGAGCGCGAAATGCCGCCGACACCGATGATGCCGACTTTCAGTGTAGCCATTCTCGTTCCTTTCGAGCGGAGTGGATGTGCGGCGGGAAGATAGGGTTTGCCTGTAGCTTTGACAAACCGGAGGCCCCGGAGCCATTCTGGGGGAACGAGGATTCGAGAGGAACACAACCCCGGGAGGAACCTGTGAGCGAAAGATCTTATTCGATCGCTGCGGTCTACGTCTAGGCGGTGTGCCTGGTTGCGACCTTGGCGTGTCTCCTGTCGCTGACGAGCATCGTCAGTTCGGTGATGGATGCGCGGAACCCCCTGAAGCAGCGACGTTACGGTCCGAGCTTCGCGTCGTTCGAGAACTACAAGGTGGACATCCTGGTGGACAAGGATGCGAGCGCGTACGTCCCGGACGACGATGCGATCCAGGCGATGTTCGAAGCAGCGGCCAAGGAAGAGCAGCTAGCGATCGTCCGCTATCGGGCCCGAAGGTCGATCGTGACGAGCCTGATGGTGATGGGAATCAGTATTGCGCTGTTCGGAGTTCACTTTCGGTGGGCTCGCCACCGCTGCTGAGCCGTTGCGGCGCGGCGGACGACGGAGTGCTGGTGAAGGAGTGCGCTGAGTTTCGTCACGCCCGTCGATCGGCGCTGGCTTCGCCCGTTTCTGTCTCACGGACCCGCGTGCTGAGTAAAGATGCCCAACCGGCGATCGAGACGGCGCCGACGGCGATGTAGGAGGCGACCACGCCCAGTCGATCGAGAGTCATCCCCACGGTCGGTGAGAAGGCGGCGAATGCAATGTTCGGGACGACGCCCACAATCGAGATCATCGTGGCCCGATTCTCGTCGCGAACCCGTTCGTTCAGGTAGGCGGTGAGCGTGGGACGGTAGAGACCTCGGACGATCTGCTGAAGTGCGATGAGCGCGAGCGAGGCCGGGTGAACGAATAGAGCGGGGAGCAGGTAGCTGCATCCCATCAGGGAAAGCAGACTGTCGATCAGCAGGGCGTGTCGCTGTCGGGGGACTCGTCTCCCGAGGCGGGCGACGAGTGCGGCGATGACGTTATAGATGAAGAAGATCGTGCCATACCAGGCGATCGGTACGTCGTTGAGTTTGAAGTAAGGTTCGTAGAGCCAGAAACCGGTCCGATAGACGAGTCCCATCGTGGCCGCAAGTCCGATGGCCCACAGGAGAGCGGGCGCACACCGAATCTCTGAAAGGGATGCTCGGATGTGTGCGCACTCTTTTCACGTTGGGGTTCGTGGTGAAGCAACCGGGCAGCTGTGGCGACCAGCATAAAGACCACACTGAACGCGAAAGGGCAGGTCCGGGTCGATGACGTAGAGCCAATTGCTTGCCACGCATCCGATCGCCTGACCAGCGAAAGAGAGTGATGCGGCTCGACCTTCGACGCGGGTGTAATCGTTCTTTCGTCCGGTTCGGTCAAGACTCTCATAAAGGATGGCCGAATCGGCCCCACTGCCGAAGGTCGAGCCAAGTCCGAACAGGGCCTCAGCCACGGCCAGGTGGTAGAGGAAATCAGTGGCACAGATGTAGATGATCATCGCGATGGCGTGGAGCAGTGTGGACAGGGTCAGGGAGAGCTTTCGCGACACCTAGTCGGCGACGGCGCCCGTCGGGATTTCGAAAACCACGACGGAAACCGCCGCGATGCCCTGAAGGGTGAGGATCTGGGTATAGTTCAGGCCTTTGCCGAGCAGATACGGCGTCAGCACAGGGCCGATGATGAGGCGGCTGTGGAAGAGCCGATAGGTGGTGTAGCGGCCGACGTTCTGGTGGTACGGATCGGACAACACGAGTCCTGACATAAAAAAAGCCCGCCGGCAGATGTTCTTGCCGGCGGGCTTTCGCAATGATGGTGCGTGCGTCAGTCTTCCGGCAGGGCGTACCGACCCGCACCGATGGTCGTGAAGACGACGGTGACCGGGGACTGGGCAACGATAATTGAGTTTAATGGCTTCATTGTTTTTCCGCTTTCGTGATCAGACGAAGCTGCGCGGAGGATGTTTCAAGCATCCGTCAACTTGCGGCAAGTTCGGTCTCTGGTGTGTTCTCGAGGCGTGACAGCCAGTAGGATACGTCGAACGACTCGTTGCCTGTAAGGAAGCGCCAGAATTTGATGCGGTTCACGACCTCGAGCCGCACCTCATTCCCGTACCATCCGTGGTTTGTCCCCAGGATTTTGCCGATCTCGGGGTCGTCGAGGTCGGTCGTATTCCACAGGCGGCACTGTTTAACGGTGGGATTCAGACGGAGCTTGAACATATACCGCTTCGCATCCGTGAGATTGGGCTGTGCGCAATGCCAGATGCCGTGGTGCGCAACGGCGACCGTACCGGCCTCGCACACCATCGGGGTTTGTCCGAGAAAATTCTGGTAACGGGCGATGTCGGATTCGGAGATCCGACGGTAGTGGCTACCCGGAAGGAACATCGTACCGCCCATTTCACGCGGCGTGTCGTGGGCGAAATAGAAGAACTGAATGTCGAAGTGCGTGCGGGTGTCGATGATGGCATCTGCGTGCCAGATCTGCCCCTGCTCGCGGCCGGCATCGACCGTGTGGACCGCGTGATGATCGTAGAGCGGGTCGGGCCCGACGAGGCTGCGGGTGATACCCTGGATTTCGGGCATCCTGAAGACCTCGGCGATCGGGGTATCGGGCCAGGCCTTGTCGAGGGGGCGTCCGGCCGTGGCTCTGGGAATGCCCTCTTCCATCTGCCGGCATACGGCTTCGTTCAGATCGGCGGGGACGAGCGCGTCCCATCTTAGAAAACCATCGGCCGCGAACCGGGCCATCTGGCGGGTGTCGAGCAGGTGGTCAGTCATTTCTGTCCTCCAGCTTCTCCAGGATGTATTCGAACTTGAGATACGAGGTCGTGTATTCCGACCCGGGGTAGGCCGGGAACTGTTGAGGGAACTGAACGACACGCCACCCGTCCTCCATCGCGTCGACGACTGAACTGTAAGGCGGCTCCTCTGATTCGCCCGATGTGTTCTGGTCCCTCCCAGTTCCATCGTAGGCAGACCACGCGACGACCTTACTCTTCAGGTCGGGTGAGTGAAGGTAGAGAATCAACAGTTTCTGTCTCAGGTTCGTGCTCACTGAGGCTCTCCGATGGATCGTTGGGGATCGTCTTCGTCGCTGAGTATACGATGGGTCAGGGCCCTGCTCAAGGTTTACAACACGTCCGTCTCCTCCATCGATTCCCGGACCCGGTTGCGGCTGCGGTGCAGCCAGGTCTTGAGCGTCCCGGGGGGGATCCCGAGCCGATCGACGACTTCGGTGTAGGGTCTGTCTTCCAGGTAGTGAAGCTCTATCGCTTTGCGGTAGCGTTCGGGCAGCGCGTCGATTTCGCTGACCAGCCGGCCAACCTGCTCCTTCTGATGGAGGACCTGATCGGGCCAGGGACGGGGACAACGTCCGGCGACCTCGGAACCGTGGTCGAGGGTGTCGAGGGAAACCAGGGTGCGTCGGCTTTCGTCGTGGGAGTGACAGGCGTTGAGCGCGATCCGTGTCAGCCAGGTGGAGAAGGTGGCGTCCCCACGGAAGCGAGGGAGCGCACGGAAGGTGCGGATGAAGGTCTGCTGTACGAGGTTGTCGACGTCGTCGGGGTCGTTCGTGCGCTGCGCGATCGTGGCGGCGATTCTTCCACGATGTTCGCGGAACAGTTTCGAGTAGGCACGTTCGTTTCCCAGAATGGCTTGCTGAATCGTTTTCTGTTCTGCTGCAAGCATTGGGGTTCTCGTCTTTTCGGTTCGACACAGAGGGCGATGTCGTCGTTGTCGGCTGCGTTACATCCACAACCGGAACTGAACCTGGGCGGGCGGTCTGAGGTGGTGCACGACCTCGGAGAAGGGCAACAAAAATCCCCCTGTCGAAGATCTCTCGACAGGGGGCATAGGCAACATACCAGCTGCGCGCCTCGCCATTGGGCGAGCGCCAGTCTCTCATTCGCATCCGGGACAGGGTCCGTACCTCCCGGCGCAATCACGGATGGTCCGCGTCTTCACTTGGGTCCTGCACCGCTCCTTGTTCAATTTGCAGAACTTGTTTAACGAATATCGCCTAATGATCGCTGGAAATCTAAGGTCCCAAGTGAAAAAACTGCGAAAAAACGCCACTTGAAAGGTGTACGCATGTACAGTATAATAGTTGGAATGATGACTTGGTCTGATGCGTCCTAACAATGGTGCCGCTCAAGCCATCCGGAGGCGCGAATTGACATCACGACGTCCCGCAGAAGCAACGTTTCGTGCTCCCACCCCGGAAAGTGATTCAGTCCTTATGATTCCCGAACCCGATCGCCAGTTTCGTCACCATCTTGCCTATCTGGGCTTCTGCTATGCCCTGGTCGACGACGTTCCACGGTCGGAGCGGATTCGAAGTATGGTACGCCGGCTGGACCGTCGCCGTCGGTTCAGGCTCCAGTCTCTCAACTGACCCTCGCCTCACACCCCTGAATCACCCCGATTCGGGGCCTCCGAGTACGCCCTCAGCGCTCTTGACTCAGCAAAAACAATGGCTTATTATGAGATTGCTTTGAGCGAAAGGGCTCCTTCTGGTACTGAAATCGGTTGCTTTTCGGCAGTCAAATCGCGCCGAATCCGACAATCAGTATCCCCTCCGTCAGACTCGTAGAACCTCCCCAGACACCATCCATTCTGCAAAAATTGCGCTCGGCTTGTGAAAAAACGGCCCGAGGGCAAGTGCGTCTTTAGACAGCCGGATTCCTGAGGTGCTACCACACACGCGGAATCATCTCTCCCCGGCTGTTTTGGGACCACCGCCCTCGGGCCTTATTTATGGTATTTTTCACCCCGCATGATTGTGAATGCCCTGTAGAGTTGTTCCAGCAGAATCAACCGGGCCATTTCGTGCGGGTAGGTCATTCTCGATAGCGAAAAACGCCAGTCTGCACGCTTCAGAATGGCATCGGACAGCCCGAAAGGCCCACCAATCGTGAAGACGAGCGTGCTCACGCTTCGGGCCGCCACTTCTTCGATTTTTCGCGACAGTCCTTCCGAATCGACTGACTGACCGCCGACGTCAAGCGCGACCACGTAGGCGTGGTCCGGAATCGTTCTGATCAGCCGTTCACCCTCTGGCTCAAGAATCTTCGCCACAGGCCGCTTCTTTGGCGCCTTTTCCTCCAGGACGTGTTGCTCAGAAAAGGGAGTATAGCGGCTCAGCCTCTTCACATAGCCATCCGCCGCCTGCCTGAGCGCCGCGTCCTTTGCCTGTCCGACCGTCAGGAGCGCTATCCGCATTGAATCGACAGTATAAGGCAGGAAACCTGCGCTCACAAGGTTTGTTCACCCTTTCCAGAAGCCTCTACTCTTAACTGTCGCACCGGTTTACGGCGCTTTCGGTCGGGTCTTCGAGCCCTCAGCTTGACACGCATAGGGAGTGGGGGTAGATTCTTTGGTTGCAATTATAACCACCCAAAACTAAAGGCACTTGCGTGCATTTTCGAATTGTCCTCTCTGTTGTCGCAACGATCCTCACCGCGGCAATTCCCGGTCCTGCTATTTCCCAGCCCGACATCCTTCCTGTCGATGCCTTGACGCGGGGGATGAAGGGGATCGGGAGGACGGTTTTCCACGGCACCAAAATTGACACGTTCGGTGTTGAGATCCTGGGTGTACAGAAGAACGCCGCCGGAGCTCGGGCGGATCTGATCCTCACAAGACTCAGCGGAGGGCCGCTCGATCGGACGAACGGGATCCTGGGGATGAGCGGTAGTCCTGTCTATATCGATGGCAAGCTGATCGGCGCGGTTGCCTGGGGCTACGCTTTTTCGAAAGAGGCCCTGATGCTGCTGACTCCGATCGAGGAGATGCTGGAGATCCTGGAGAGACCGGACACCGTATCGGAACCGCAGCTCGGATTCTCGCTGGAGGGCGATCGGGTCGAGCCCGCGCTGGAGGCAGGCGCGCTCAAACGCTTGGTTACACCCGTGATCGCTTCGGGGTTCGCGCCCTCGGTGATCGACGATTTGCGGCAGAGGCTGTCGCCGCATCGTCTGATGCCGGTTCAGGGCGGCGGGGGATCGGATACCGGGTT
>CEUS01034044.1_pt1 | contig 10270 bp, 8 predicted proteins | sample 427031 | NCBI WGS metagenome assembly CEUS01 (sample SAMEA2622837, study PRJEB7988) | marine metagenome | biome: marine biome (ENVO:00000447); feature: marine epipelagic mixed layer (ENVO:xxxxxxxxx); material: "saline water (ENVO:00002010), including plankton (ENVO:xxxxxxxx)" | depth 140 m | reverse complement strand
GAATTGCTGGGCGTTGGTCGCAAGGAACGAAAACGCCGGTGCACGCAACTGCTGGAACAATTTGAAATTGCCTCGTTGCGGCATCGTAAAGCGGACAAATTATCCGGTGGGGAACGCCGGCGGTTGGAAATTGCCCGTTGCCTGGTGTCCGATCCTGAGATCATTATGCTTGATGAACCCTTTGCCGGCATTGATCCGGTCACGGTGCAGAATATTCAGGCGATCATTCGCAAGTTGCGGAACCAGGACATTGCGTTTTTGATCACCGACCATGCGGCCCGTGAAATCCTGCAAATTGTGGATTGCTGTTACGTCATTGATGGCGGGCAGGTTTTTTGTCAGGGAAATCCTGACAAAGTCAAGAACGACCCTGAGGTCCAGCGGCGCTATCTGGGTGAACTGGATCCCCCCCAGGAGCCCCCCGTTTCGCTGGGGAACGAGGAAGATCCAGATGCACCAACCCGTTTACTGGCTTCATGATCCATGGTTGGCATTAGTTCACTTGGCATTAGTTCACTTGGCGCTGTGCGTCAGGGGGCCTGGCGGCGGGCCAGTTGGGTGCCCAGGTCGTAGTGCCCAGGTCGTAGTGACAGAGCGCGTTACGCCAGATTGTGCTGTACGCGATTATCCGCTGAGCTTTTTTCCGGAAGTGGAGTTTGGCCCAGGCGGGAAATGCCTTCTGCAGGTGCCCAAATCGCGATGTTGACCCGTTACAGAGGCAGGACTATAATCGCCCGCCGCCTCTGGAAATGACCTTCGTTTTGTTCGCTGGAAAGGTCCGCGAGCGAAAGAAGTGACATACCGTCTGTGGCCGCGGAAGGCCTCTCCCGCAGCCCTTGTTGCCGCAGGAGTGGTTGGTGTCCTTTGCAACGGCCCTAGATGCTAAGGAGCAGGTTCGCCAGGCGACGGAGATCGTCGAACTGGTTGGTAGCTATCTGGAATTGCGCCGCCAGGGAACCGGCTACGTGGCACTCTGCCCCTGGCATGACGACACCCGGCCCAGTCTCCAGGTGAATCCCAATCGCCAGTCCTGGAAGTGTTGGGTCTGCGATGTGGGGGGCGATGTCTTCAGCTTTGTGATGCGTCAAGAAGGGGTGGATTTTCGGCAAGCCCTGGAAATGCTGGCGGAGCGATCCGGCATTGAATTGAGTCCCCAGCGCAAATCGCAGGTGGCACCCGGCAGCCCGAACGATAAGAAAACACTCTACGCGGCCACACGTTGGGCCGAAGCGCAGTTTCACGATTGTCTGCTCCAGGCTCCCGATGCCGGAGTGGCTCGTGATTATCTCGACCAGCGGGCGATTGAATCGTCATCGATCGAGCGGTTTCGTATTGGCTTTTCTCCCGGTAACTCGCATTGGTTACAGGATCGCGCCCGGTCGACCGGATTTTCTCCAGCTGTCCTGGAGGCGGCCGGGTTAACGCAACAATATGCCGATAGCGGAAGATTTCGTGATCGCTTTCGAGGCCGCGTGATTTTTCCGATTCGGGACACGATGGATCGCCCGATTGCTTTTGGTGGGCGTGTGCTGCCAGACGTCGCAAAACAAATCGAGCAATCTCGCGGGAATCCACCACCCAAATACGTGAATTCACCAGAGACGCTGCTGTTTTCTAAGAGCAGTCAACTTTACGGACTGAATATAGCGCGTCAGATCGTTGCCAAGACGCGCCACTTGGTCGTGGTCGAGGGATATACGGACGTGGTCATTCCCCAGCAGCACGGTGTCCATGACATTGTGGCCACCTTGGGTACTGCCCTCAACGAACGGCACATTCAACTGTTGAAGAGGTTTGTCGATCGCGTGACGTTGGTCTACGACGGAGACGAAGCGGGCCAGCGCCGGGCGTCGGAGATCCTCAAGTTGTTTGTCGCTGCCCAGCTCGATCTGCGCATTCTGACGTTACCCGATGGTTTTGATCCCTGTGATTTTGTCTGTGACGAGGGGGCCGACGCATTTCGGCAACTGGTCGAACAGGCTCCCGATGCGCTCGAGCATAAGGTGCGGATGGCGGTTTCGGGAATCGATTTGTCGCGTGAGACGCATCGGGCCACACAAGCGCTCGAGGATATTCTGGCGACGGTTTCTGAGGCGCCCCGTTTGCAAGGGCGTACGACAGAGTCAATGCGGCTGCGCGAGCAGCAGATCTTGGCTCGCGTAGCTCGACAATTCCGTTTGCCGGAAACTGAAATCCGTTCGCGGATGCGCGAGCTGCGATTGCGCAAGACAAGCAATGTTCCCGCCACCGCGGAATCTACCGAGCCACAGCGTTTGATCGAAGCGTTATCGGCGCGGGAACGTGAGTTGTTTGAAATCTTGTTAGTGCATCCTGAACTTGCGGCGGACGCCATGCAGCGTCTTGATACGACGCTGATGTCTTCGTCGCTGGTACAACGTCTTCTTGCGATTTACCAGGAATTCACCCGTGACGGTGAATTGCCTGAATTTAACCGGGTGTTGACTGTTGTTGATGACCCGGCCATTAAGAATCTTCTGGTTGAGCTGGACGAACGTGGGCGCCAAAAGGCCGAGTACGCCGAAGAACACGCGGCAGATCGATTGAATGGTTTGATCCGGGACTACGACCAGACCCGAACGACTCGCGAGAGTCGTCACAAGCTGATAGCCTTGGAGGAAGAGCAACTGAATGCAGAGCAGGAGCTGGACCTGCTTGATGAGTTGATCCAGCTACAACGTGAACGGCAAGGAATCTCCGCACCTACGGATGGGTAGGAGTCTTGTCGATGGGGTCGTACCCATGCACAGGCACGTCAAGGGCCGGTATCCATACGATCGACACGAAGGTCGATTGGGATGGATACATCTCGCCGCCCAGTGACTGTGGATGGACGATCCACCAGACTCCCAGATAGCGCAAGAAAGCGCAAAAGGAGCCGAGTCCATGGAATCTGTCGAAAAAGATCTCCACGAACTGATTGTCAAAGGACAATCACAAGGGTATTTGACTTATGACGAGGTGAATGCCTATCTCCCCGACGAAGATGTCAGTCCAGAGAAGCTTGACAATTTGATCATCGCTCTGGAAGAAATGGGTGTGGAGCTGGTCAATGAAGCACCCAAAGAGGAAACGCCCCAGACTCCCGCACCATCCGCTGCTGAAGTCCAGCACAAGCATGAACATGAGCTGGCCTCAATCTGGGTGGACGAACAGCAACGCAAATTGACCAGTGACCCGATCCGTATGTATCTCTCGCAGATGGCAGAGATTCCTCTGCTGACGCGCGATGAGGAGATCTCACTGGCCAAGAAAATCGAGGTTTCTCGAAAACGTTTTCGCCGCGCCGTACTGGGTTGCGATTACGCATTGCGGACGACAGTGGATACGTTGCGGCGCGTTCACCAGGGGGAACTTCCCTTTGATCGAACAATTAAAGTTTCTCTGACAGAGCAACTGACCAAAGAACAGATCTTGGCCAGGATGCCTCACAATTTGAAAACCCTCGACGCCTTGATCGATAGCAATCGCCTTGATTTCTCACGACTGATTCGCAAGTCGACCACGGCGAAAGAACGGCGCGGATTGCGCCGTGACTTTATTCGCCGGCGACGCAAGTGCCTGCAGCTTGTCGAGGAGCTCAGTCTGCGGACACGACGTATCCAACCGCTAATGGCACAATTGGAAGCGTTCGCCGACCGCATGGAGCACATTCGGTCTTTACTGCGCGCCCCTGGCAAGGACCGGATTAGTCAAAGCGAGCGGACCAATTTGCGCCGCGAGCTGAAGGACTTGATGAGTGTTACCCAGGAGAGCCCGCGTGGTTTGCGCCAGCGGTGTCGCGAGTGCCGCGTACGGTTTGAACAGTACGAACACGTGAAGCGGCAGTTGTCCAGCGGTAATCTCCGTCTCGTTGTGTCGATTGCCAAAAAATACCGGAATCGGGGCATGAGTTTTCTCGACCTCATTCAGGAGGGGAACACGGGCCTGATGCGGGCGGTTGACAAATACGAATACCGGCGTGGATTCAAGTTTTCCACTTACGCGACGTGGTGGATTCGCCAGGCGATTACCCGTGCGATCGCCGACCAGGCGCGGACGATCCGGATTCCGGTTCATATGATTGACGTCTTGTCAAAACTGAGAAATATCCAAAAGAGGCTCTTGCAAGAGAAGCGCCGAGAGCCGACAACAGAAGAGATCGCCCGATACGCTTCGATTTCGGTCGAAGAAGTCAAACGGGTGATGGACATCGGACGCCATCCGGTCAGTCTCGATCGACCGATTGGCGAGTCGGAAGATTGTAGCTTTGGCGAGTTTATCGAAGACCATTCCGGGGAAAATCCGGTCAAGATTGCGAATAATGGAATCTTGCGGGACAAAATTGAACGGTTGCTCAAGACTCTCACCTACCGTGAACGGGAAATTATCCGCCTCCGGTACGGTTTGGGTGACGGGTATACCTACACCCTGGAGGAAGTGGGCCGCATCTTCAAGGTCACACGTGAGCGTGTGCGACAGATTGAAGCGAAAGCGGTGCGGAAGCTTCAGCATCCGGTCCGGAGCCAACAATTGGCCGGCTTTTTCAAAGGTGTCGCGGGCTGACGAGTTCAATGGGCCGGCCGCCAGATTTGGTCGCCGGGCACTTGATTCAAATCGAGTAACCGCTGTCCCTACGGGGCAGCGGTTTTTTTGTGCGCGCGTCGCCCGCGATGGCGGAGCGTGCCTGGTGATTGCTGGGCGGCGTGAATCTTGCACTACTTGAAGGGACCTGGAATATGGCGGCCAATATTGAAGCACTCCGAGTATTGCATCGGATTCACATTCAGCTGACAGATCTACGTAGCAGAATGGATCGTGGCCCGATCCAACTCAACGCAGCCGCGGCGAATGTACAACGACTCAAAGATTGTTGTGAAGCGGCGCGTGAGGCGCTCGTACGGGGCAAGGTCGCGGCCGATGAAAAACAACTGCATTTGCAGGAACGCGAAGCGCGGATTGAAAAGCACCAGGCAAATCTGAACAAAGCCGGGACAAATAAAGAATACCAGGCCATCCAGGAGCAAATCGCTGCGGACAACCAGGCCAATAGCGTTCTCGGTGACGAGATCCTGGAGGCACTTGAGAAAATCGATGAGTTGGATGCCCAGGTGAATGCGGCCAACTCCGAATTGGCCCAGGGTGAACAAGAGGAGCAGCGTGTCCAACAGACCGTCCGTGACGCGACGCCGTTGTTGGAGGCTGATCTGGCGCGGCTCACCGACGAATTGAACGAAAACAAATCGCAGCTTCCCGAAGATTTCCGGTCGGAATTCGATCGTATCAGCGAGGCGCGCGGGGAAAATGCACTGGCGCCGATGGAAGGAGAGACATGCGGCGCCTGCTATCAAACCCTCAATCCCCAAACGGTCAACAAACTGCTGCTGGATCAGCTCGTGTTTTGTCCTAGCTGTGGTTGTCTGCTCTACTTGGCAGAGGATCGCAGTGTGGGCGCCAGTTAGCCGCGCTGCGACAGTGGTGTTGGTGGCGGCAGCGGGTGGTGGGTCGCTGCCCAGTCGCAGCACTAGTGGGGGGGGCATTGACCCCCTCGAATTTGGCAAGCTCTCCCCCCGAGAGGGGCAGGTGCAATTGCAACCGGTTTGCCGATCTTTGTACAATAGAGTCCTACTATCTCTAGACTTTTTGGGCGGCTGTGGTTGGGACTCGGCTGATGATGCTGGTCCGCTGGCTTCCGAACCGGTCGAGATCTGAAAAAAACAAGACCGCCGGGCGACGTATGTTGCGACGTACGCAGCTGCTGGTGGCCAAAGGTGGTTTCTTCGCTTGAAGAGGAGAAGAGAATGCTCAGGATACTGGGAAAATCAACGGGTCGATTTTGCGATGGGCTCAACCGTCGTCGTTTCCTAGAAATTGGTGGTCTCAGTACGTTCGGACTCACCTTGTCCGACGCCTTGCGCGCCGCTTCGACAACCTATCCCAAGCGTTCACCACGTTCGATCATTCTCATCTGGCAGCACGGTGGCCCCTCGCAGCTCGATACGTTTGATATGAAGCCGGATCAGCCAACCGAGATCCGCGGACCCTACCAGTCGATTGATTCCAGCTTGCCCGGCTTACCGATCTCGGAAAAAATGCCCGAGCATGCCAAGATCATGCACAAGTGTTCGATTTTCCGGGGCTTTACGCATGGCAACGGTGACCATTGGGCGGCCGCACACTGGATGTTGACCGGTTATTTAGGCGCGACCGGGTCGGATCGGGTACCACGCAATCCGTCCATGCAAGCGGTTTCTTCTTATCTGTTGGGACCTCGTCGCTCTGGTGTACCCAGCGGGATCAATATGAATGACGGTGGTTTTGGCTTTCACGGTGGCGCTTACTTGGGTGTGGCGCACAATCCATTCCGAATTGGCGAGTTCAGCTATGGAAATGAAGCCGGCCGTTTGCCGACAGGTAGCGATCGCAGCTTCAAGCTGGTAGACGGTCTGACTCAGGATCGCTTGATCGACCGCGTTTCGTTGTCGAACCAGTTTGACAAGATCCGCCGCGACGTCGATCGCGCCGGCACGTTCAACAATCTGGACAATATCAATCAGCAAGCCCAGGAAATCATCTTTTCAGGGCGTGCCCGCAAGGCCTTTGACGTCAGCGAGGAGGATCCCAAGTTGCGTGAGCGGTACGGACCTGGCTGGGGTGAACAGGCGCTGCTCGCTCGCCGATTTATTGAAGCGGGTGTCCGCTTTGTGACGCTCAACACGGGCTACTGGGACGATCACGGTAATATCAAGGGAGCCCTGGACAACAAGATGCCGCGGCATGACAGGGCAGTGGGTGTCTTGCTGCAGGACCTGGACGAACGTGGCATGCTCGACGACACCCTCGTGGTGACGGCCGGTGAATTTGGTCGAACCCCCAAGATCAACAAGAACAACGGTCGTGACCATTGGCCACAGGCACAGAGTATCCTGATTGCTGGCGGTGGCTATCGTCACGGGCAGGTCGTCGGTGCCACCAATTCCAAGGCGGAGCATCCCATCGAACGGCCGATCCACCCGCTCGATTTGAATGCACTGATGTATCACGCCGTTGGTCTTCGTGGCGACGATACGATTCCCGACCTGACGGGCCGGCCGATCCATCTGCTGCCGGGCGGCAAGGTTCCTCCGGAACTGCTCTAACCACTGGAGTGGATCTGACTCGGTCGTGGGATTACTGACCGTCGGCAGACACGTGCTGGTTTAGCGCCGTAGCGGCCCTCGTGTGTTGCGTCACCTGTTTTTTGAGGTAGCACACTGTGCCAGACAGGGGTTGCGCGGGATAAATGGTTGCACGCGGTTTCAGGGTCCCGTTGGTGAGAATGGTGTGACAGACCAACCCCGCGCTTACGGTCTCTGGGAGAGTGCCGTGACTCCTCGGCTGCTGGCCCAGGGTCGCCACTTGAAGGGGATTTGTTGGGATAGCGATGGCCACACCCTGGTTTGGCTGGAAGAGCGATCCGGCCGCGGCGTGCTGGTGGCCCAGAGGGCTGTCGATGAGGCACCGAATGACTTGACCTCGGAACACAACGTGCGCGCGGAGGTTGGCTATGGGGGTGGCGACTTTACCGTTCATGGTGGTCAGGTTTTTTTTGTGGCGTGTCCCACTGGACAGCTGTTTCGCCAGGCGATCCAGGGGGGACCGCCTCGCGCGGTGACACCGCAATTTGGCAAGATCGCCGCTCCGGTGGTTTCACCTGACGGCCGTTATGTGGCCTACGTCCATAGTGATGGCCAGCAAGATTGCCTCGCCCTGGTCGATACGGCTGGCGCACATTGGCCACAGCGGGTCGCCAGCGGCCATGATTTTTACATGCAGCCCCGCTGGAACGCGGACGGGACCCGATTGGCATGGGTGGCCTGGGACCATCCAAATATGCCCTGGGATGGGACGGTACTGGAATGGTCTGAAGTGATTTCTGCATCAGCAGGATTACCCCAGCTGGCAGCGCCGCAGGTTGCTGCGGGAGGTACCGATGTGGCCATCTTCCAACCCGAGTTCCTGGCCGATGGCCGCCTGGTGTACGTTTCGGATGAATCGCAGTGGGGGCGGTTGGCGGTCCAGGAGTTGGACTCTGGCGCCTGTCGCTGGCTGTCGGCGGCGAAGACGGAATTTGCCCTGCCGGCCTGGTCCCAGGATATGCGTTCCTATGCGGTCGCTGAAGACGGACAATCGCTGTTTGCCGTTAGCAGTCGCAGGGGTTACCAGTCGCTTGAGCAGATTGAGATTGCGACTGGCGGTTCCCGCCAGGTCGAGCCGCTAGCGCGCTATACTGAGATTAGTCAGCTGGCGGTGGCGCCGCAGGGAAACCGCCTGGCGCTGCTGGGAAGTGGCCCACGGATTCCGCCGCGGATTGTCCGTCACCAGATGGGGACGTTGATGACCCTCGTGGTGGCGCGCGCTTTGTCGGAAACGGTTGGCCCTGATGCCTTGGCAGATTGTCAACCGGTTTGCTGGCCGACGGCGGGTGGAGAGACAGCCGAGGGACTCTTGATGTGGCCCGCTGGTCATTCTGAATTGGCGGAAGGAAAACCTCCACTGGTAGTGATGGTCCATGGCGGTCCGACGTCGCAAGTTCGCGCCGGTTGGCGCGGCGAAGGACAGTTTCTGGCGACGCGTGGCTATGCCGTCTTGTTTGTGAACTATCGAGGAAGCACTGGCTACGGACGTGATTACATGCTGCGGCTGCGGGGCAACTGGGGTATTTGTGATGTGGAAGACGCGCTCAGCGGCAGGCAGTGGTTGATTGATACCGAGCGCGTGGATGCGGAGCGTACCGTGATTATGGGTGGCAGCGCGGGCGGTTTCACCGTCTTGCAAACCCTGGTTGAGCATCCGCAGGCATTTACCGCGGGGATCGATTTATACGGTGTCGCGGACCAGTTCGGACTGGCCGCCGAAACCCACAAATTTGAGAGCCGCTACACCGATTCATTGCTCGGACCGCTACCCAGTGCGGCGGCCGTCTACCGGGCGCGGTCTCCGGTGTTTGCGGCAGACCGGATTGAGCGACCGCTGGCTGTCTTTCAGGGTGAACTCGATCGGGTTGTGCCGCGCAACCAGTCTGACCGCATCGTCGAGACGTTGCAGAAAAACGGGGTTCCGCACGTTTACCATGTTTACCCGGAGGAAGGGCACGGCTGGCGTCAGGCCTCCACGATCGAGCATTTTTTCCACCAGGTGGACGCCTTTCTCCGTAAGTATGTGTTGTATCAGCAGGCGGACTCGGTCCGAACGCCCTCTCCGAATCGATCCCGCGATGGCAGTTGATACCGATCGGACCGGAGTTTCTGCTTCCTTGCAGGGCGTGGGCCTGGTTCTCTTGGCAGCGCTTTCTTACACCGTTTCCCTGGTTTGCATGCGCTGGGTGGCAGAGACGCACAATCCGATCTGGGTTTCCTGCGTGCGCGCGATTCCTGTGACGGCCGTTTCCTGGTTGCTTTGCAGCTGGCGGGCGCTGCAAGGGAATCCTGTGTGGCCACGTGGCCGGGTGCTGGCCGTCCTGCTCGTCGCCGCCGTGGGAGTTCAGTTTGGTGGTAACTGCGCGCTGCAATGGGCTCTGGGTGTGATTGGCCTGGCGATGACCGTTCCACTGATGTACGGCGCCATGATCGCCGGTGGCGCCCTGCTGGGATGGCTGGTGCTGGCCGAGTCGATGTCCCTGCGGAGCTGGCTGGCGGTCATCCTGTTGATGGTGGCCATTGGCCTGATCAGCTCCGGATCGGGCGCGCTGCCGACTACGTTCGGAGAATTGAGTCCGCTGCAGATCGCGCTCGGTGTGGCGGCCGCTTGCCTGGCGGGCATTTCTTACGCTGGCATTAACGTGGTGATTCGCCGCTTTGTGACCCGGAACGTGAGTGTCGCCGCTACCCTGCTGGTGATCGGTTCGACCGGTGTGGTGGTCCTAGGCCTGACCAGCGCCGCCACGATCGGCTGGCAACAGATGGGGAACATGGATCGGGAGAGCGCACTGGCCATGTTCGTCGCCGGGGTCTTCAACGCCATCGCCTTTTATGCGATTGCCTCGGGGTTGCGGTTGATTCCCGTGGTCCAGGCCAATGCGATTAATGGCAGTCAGACGGCGATGGCGGCAGTGACGGGAGTGGTCTTCTTCCACGAGCCGCTGGGTGGGGGATTGCTGCTGGGAATCGGACTGTTGATTGTTGCCCTGCTGTTGATGCGCAGCGGTGCAGCGGACGCTTAGCGCTGGCCTGGTACAAGTAGCGCATTGGTTGGCAGCGGGGAATCAGTCTGTGGAGCCTAGTCCTGGTCGCAG
>CEUS01268030.1_pt1 | contig 10271 bp, 8 predicted proteins | sample 427031 | NCBI WGS metagenome assembly CEUS01 (sample SAMEA2622837, study PRJEB7988) | marine metagenome | biome: marine biome (ENVO:00000447); feature: marine epipelagic mixed layer (ENVO:xxxxxxxxx); material: "saline water (ENVO:00002010), including plankton (ENVO:xxxxxxxx)" | depth 140 m | reverse complement strand
CCCGATGTGCTGAGGCGGTGCCTGGTCCTGGCCGGGCCGACGGCCTGTGGCAAGACGGGACTGTCGCTTGAATGGTCCGAGGTGACCGGCGGTGAGATCGTTGCGATGGACTCGATGTCGCTTTACCGCGGCATGGACATCGGCACGGCCAAGGCGACAGCAGCCGAACGGGCCCGCACCCCTCATCACCTGCTCGACATCCTCGACCCGCACCAGGACTTCAGCCTGGCCGATTACGTCTCCACCGCGGCGAAGGCGTGCCGGCAGATAATCGACAACGGCCGGGTGCCTCTGTTCGTCGGCGGCACGGGACTCTATCTCCGTGGAATTCTGCGTGGTGTTTTCGACGGCCCTCCCGCCGACTGGACAATCCGGGAACGTCTCGAGGCCGACGCGGCCAAACAACCGGAAGGATGGCTGCTCGCGGAACTCGAAAAAGTCGACCCGGACACCGCGGCCCGACTCCATGCCCACGACACCCGTCGATTGGTGCGAGCACTGGAGGTCTTCGAGTTGACCGGGCAGCCTCTCTCGGCACAGCAAGCCGAGGGACCAGCCGACAACGATGTTCGACCACAACAAGTCACGTGGTTGTCGCCTCCCAGGGAGTGGCTCTACGAGCGAATCAATCGGCGGGTGGACCACATGCTCGCGGACGGGCTGGTCGAAGAGGTCCGTGGACTGCTCGACAGCGAACCGCCACCGGGCCGTACCGCACGACAGGCCCTGGGATACAAGGAGATCATCGATCACCTCGAAGGGCGTGCCTCACTGGAAGAGGCCGTCGATACGATCAAACGGCACACGAGACGATTCGCCCGCAAACAGACCACGTGGTTCCGCAACCTCGAGGAATGCCGAGAAATGGAGATCCACGGGACGGAAAGTCCGGGAGAACTGGTCGAGCGTTTGGCCGCAGGCTGACACCTCAAACAAAAAAAGGGCCGGCCCCACACCATCGGTGGAACCGGCCCTCGTACGCTCAAACGCCAATCAGGCGTCCTTTTTCTTCTTCTTCTTGCCCTTCTTCTTCTTGGGCAACTTGGCCTTCTGCTCGGCGGTCAAAATCTCGACGAACTTGGCCCTGGCAGCTTTCTGGACATCCTGACGCTTCTTGGTCAGTTCCTTCATCTTCGCCTTCTGGTCGTCGGTCAGGTTCAAAGCAGCCTGGATCGCTGCGTTCCTCGCCTTACCCTTCACGCCATCGGCCTTCGCCTTCTTGTTCGCGGCGTTTCGAGCTTGCCGCTGTTCCTTGGAGATCACTCCGTTGACCGCCTTCTGGACCTCGGCCAACTTCGGACCGAATTCCTTGTTGATCGCAGCAACCTGCTTCTTCTGATCGTCGGTCAACGTGATGCTCTTGGGCACCCTGACCGCGACAGGCGCCTTGCGGCCCTTCTTCTTCTTCTTCTTCTTCTTTTTTTCCTCGGCGGCCATGGCCGGCATTGCCAGCACAACAGCGAGTGTCAGGACCAAAAGTCCTTGCAGTGTTCGCTTCATGATCAGTTCCTCTCGGTGTGAATCGGGCCGTGTGACCCTACTGTAAAAAATCGAGCCGCCCCAATGGCTCGGAATCCGCTACGCAAACAACTTGTCGATCACCGCTCCGTCACGAACGATCATAACCGGTCGTCCGGTCTTGGTGTGATACTCCTTGGTGTGGTCGATGCCGAGGTTGTGATAGAACGACGCGGCGGCGTCCGACGGTGAAATGGCCTCGTTCGCCGGACCGGTTGCCTTGTCATCGCTCGCACCAATCACCTGGCCGCCCTTGACGCCTCCGCCGGCCATCAACATGGTCATGCACCGCGGATAGTGGTCGCGGCCGCCCGGTGTGGTTCTATTGTTGATCTTCGGCGTCCGCCCGAACTCGCCGGTCACGAACACCGCCGTCCGCTCGAGCAGTCCCCGCTGTTCCAGGTCTCCGAGCATCGCGGCCACGGCCTGGTCGAAGGGGGGCAGCAACTTGTCCTTCAGTTTCGGGAAGTTGTCGCGGTGAGTGTCCCATCCACCGGTCGAAACGGTGACGAAACGCACGCCGCTTTCGACGAGCCGAGTGGCCAACAGACAGCTCTGTCCGAACGGCGATTCGCCGTAGGTCTCGGACCGGGCAGCCGGCTCCTTGCCGATGTCGAACGCCTCGCGGGCCTTCTTCGATGTGATCATCGAGTAGGCCTGCCGGCTGAACTTGTCGAGACCATCCAGCAGTTGGTTGTCCTTTTCGATGCTCGAGAAAGTGGTATCGAGATCCTTCAGAAGCCCCTGCCGCTTCTCGACGTCGGTGATCGTCAGGCCGTTGGCCAGGGCGATCCCGCGGACGGTGAACGGCCGCCCCTTCTTCGGGGTCTCCCCGGTGTTCAGCGGAGCGTACTTGACGCCCAGAAATCCGGCCTTCTGGCGGGTGTTGGGAATCGCCACGAACCCGGGCATGTCGATCGAGCCGGGACGCTCCTTGGTCACCACCGCTCCGTAACCCGGATACTCCAGTGACGCCAACGGCCGCGTGCCGGTGTTGATGTACTCCTGTCCCAGGCGATGAGCCCCCAGGGTGTGGCTGACGCCTCGCAGAATCGTGTACTTGTCGGCACACGCGGCCAGTTTCGGCAGGTGTTCACTGATCTCGATCCCCTCGACGTTGGTCTGGATCGGGTTGAACAGGCCGCGATATTCCTCGGGCGCGTTCGGCTTCAGGTCGAACGTGTCCATGTGCGAGGGACCACCTGGCAGGTTGACGAAGATCGCCGAGGTCGCCTGACCGGCCTGAACGGCGCCGGCCGAGGCCAGGCGGAGGTAGCTCGAGAGACCGAGACCGGTCGTGCCCAGCACGCCGACCTTCAGGAAATCTCGCCGTTTCACGCCGTCACAGGTTGTGTGCAAAGCCATCGTTGTCGTCCTTTCCGTTCCCGGAGTCCCGGGATGATTTCCGTTGGTGATCCTGGTTGCCGTCGTGGGCCAATCGGCCTCGCGGCGGCTAATGGTTGACGATGAATTCCTTGGTGTTGAGCAGTGCCCAGAGCAGGTCACGCAGCCCCTGGGTGGTGTCCTCGGCCCCCTCGACGTATCCCCGCGAACGGGACAGTTCCCGATCGTCGGGATATCGACTGAGCGTTCTCAGGAACGCCTGCTTGACGATGGCGGTCGAATCCAGGTCGGCCACCTTTTCGCCGGCCGTCTTGGCCACCGGACGATTGCGGGTCAGCCGGGCCAGGTCCGACTGCATGTCACGGATCCGCTCGCCCAGGATCTGGATCTTCTTCCGGTCCTTGGCCTTGCGGGCCGCCGCCTGCTCCCGGCGGAGCCCCTGCAGTTTCTTGCTCAGCTTCTGCATCTGGGGAGTCGCCTTCCTGCGTGATTGACGCACCGGCTTGATCCCCAGTTGCCCGGTGACCTGGCTGATCCAGCCCTCGCGGTTGGAGGTGATCAACTGCAGCGTGTCGCTGTCATTCTGCAAGAAGACGGTCTGCAACAGGCTTGGCTCGTTCGAGCGATCACAGTCGCAGTTGCTTTCCCGTGTCGAGCGGCCGAAGACCGACAGGGCGTAGCCGGGGCCCTTGCGGGCGTTGAGTCGCCGACCGGACCCGGCGATAGCGATCGCCCGTCCCTCGAGTTCCTGCTTCATCTCCTGGCCGCGTTCGTCCGAAGCGGTCGCCTGCTGGATCGCGTCGTAGGCCACCTCGGCAGGCATGCGGCGAGGGATCGAATGGCTGAAGTTGCGGTCGTCGTGCCGATTGGTCTCGTTGGGTTTCCAGCTGAGCTGGTAAGTGCGGCTCGAAATGATCTCGCGGTGCAGCCACTTCATGTCGTAGCCGTTCTCGATGAAGGCCGTCGCCAGGTAGTCCAGCAACGGTTTGTTGCTGGGCGGGTTGGCCAGGCTGTGATCATCGGGAGGATCGACAATGCCGACGTTGAAGTAGCTGGCCCAGACTCGATTGACGAATGCCCGGGCGAACAGGCGGTTGTCCTTGCGACGCAGCCAGTCCATCAACGGCGTGCGAACGTCGTCAAACTTTGTCAGGTCGACCTGTTCGTCTCCCAGCAGCCTGGCCGACGAAGCCACGCGTCCCGTGTTGCGACGCTTGCCATTCTGGGCGAGCCGTTTCTGACGCTTCTTCAGCCTGGCGATCGCCTCCTGAACCTGCTTGATCTGAGCGGGCTTGCCATTGTCGGCCTTGAGCACCTTGAGCCTCTGCTGCTGCTTGGCGAGCTGCTGCCTGATCTGCCTGGCTGCCTTGCCACCGGCGTTCTTGTTCTTCTTGTTCTTGGAAGAGGCCTGCTTGGGCGAAATGACATAGACCTCCTGGAACGGCACCGTCTTGCCTTCGAGCAGGGCCTCGCCGACTGCCTTCCGCGCCTGGCCGCCCTTCTTGTCACCAAGGTTCAGCGCCGCCATCAGCTCGTTGTACTCGGTCCGCGTCTTCGGATTGGTCCCGAAATTGACGCCGGTGAAGAAGCCCTGGAACTGGGCAAAGTCGTCCTTGGTCCACTGGTCGAAGGGATGCTTGTGGCACTGGGCACACTGGATACGGATACCCAGGAACGTGTAGGCAAAGCCGATCGCCCGTTCCTGTGGCTGCCGGAACGTGCGACGAGCCCAGTAGTGCGACATCCCCTGTCGATCGATGAACGTCTGGGGCCCCTCCTCCCGATACACCCCACTCATCGTCTTGCTGAACTGCTTGAACGACTCCCCGGGGTTCCGGCTCGTGGCCATCACCAGTCCCTCGACCAGCTTGTCGTAGGGCACGTTTTTGGTGACACGATCCTGGAGCCAGTCGTACCAGTCCTGGCTGGCGCGCCGGGTTTTCTGGGGAGTCACGTTGTTCAACGCGTCGTCGTTGTTTCCGGTGAAGTCCGAGAGACGGGTCGCCCACCAGGCGGCGTAGGCCGGCCGCGCCAGCAGTTCCTCGACCTTCTTGGTCCGTTTCTCTGGATCGGTGTTTTCCAGGAACGACGTGATTTCGGGAACCGTCGGCAGGGTGCCAACCAGGTCCAGTGAGACACGGCGGAGAAACTCGGCGTCGGTGCTGAGATCGGACGGAACGATCCCGAGTTTTCGCAGCTTGTCGACGACCAGCCGGTCGATTTCCGTCGGCGTTTCGACCTTCGGATACTTCTTGCCCACCTTGTCGCTGACAGGCCTCACCACCGGAACCGGTACCACGCCGTTGTCGTAAAAAGCGACGACGTGTGTGTCACCGGGTTGGCCGCTGGTCAACAGGCCACCGGAACTGACATCCGCGACCAGGTCGTCGTTGCTCTTGAAACGTGTCAGCGGCGTCACATCCTCACGGGTCCCATCGCTCCAAACAGCCACCGCTTTCAGCTGGATCTTCTCGCCCTTCACGCCAATCACCAGTTCCGCCGGAGTGATCTCGAGTTTCACCAACCGGGCGGCATCCTTGGACACCGCCGGCGCTCCGGCCGCGATCCAGCTGCGGAGCAGACGATACTGCCAACTGCCGACCTTCATCCGCAGCCCCCCCTCATGGGGCACCGTCTCGGTCGGTTTCTCCAGCATCAGGCTCTTGGTCGGCTTCGAGACGTTGGCCCGAGGCCCCTCGCCGTCGGCCGCCTTCAGCAATGCGTCGTGATCGAACTTGAAGTCGTAACCGAACAGGGACAGTCGAAATCCCCCGCGTCCCTGGAACGACCCGTGACAGGCCCGCCCGCTACAGCCGAGTTTCCCGAACAACGGCACCACGTGTCGCTGGAAATCGGGCACCTCGTCAGTCGATTCAGCGGCAAACCGCTCGGGGACCGGAGCGGCCACTTTCGAGGGCACCACCTTGGCATCGTTGGCCTGGGCCGAAACGGCCAGCGCACCAACAACCAGCGAGGAAATCAAATACCGTGTCATGGCTTCGACTTGTCCTTGGTTCTGACGGTCTTCTTGACCGCCTGTTTTCCCTGTTTTCCCGTTCGACGACCGGCTTCGGCCGAGACCGCCTTGCGGTCCCGCCTGCCACTTCGGCCCTTCGAGCGGCTCACCGTCATTTTCGCTGCCCGCTGCAATCGTCGCAACTCTCGATCCGCGGCTTCATCCAGGTTCTCCAGTGTCTTCAACTGCATCTCGATTCGACCGATCCGCTCCCGAGACCGCTTGATGTCAGCCGCCAGCATCTCCCGGCGCAGCTCGGCCCGCCTCCGCAACGTCCGCTTCAACCTCGCATCCCGGTCGTCATCAGGCTTCATGGCCTGCTGGGCCACCATCAATCGGGCCTGGGACTCGAGTTTCCACAATTCCAGCATCAACTCGTATCGCTTCGGGTTGGCCACCTTGGCCCGCTCCAGCCTCTCCGCCGTCCGAAACAACTCCAGGACCGCCTCGTCGTAGGCCGGCCGGTTGCCCGCGTTCTTGAGTCGTGAAATCAACTTGGCGAGCTCCGGATGATGGGTCCGCGCAAACGCCAGCGACTGCTTGGCCTCTCGCTTATTCAGCCGGCGGGTCCGTTGCTTGGCCACGGATGACTTGGTTCGGGCAGCCCGGCCCACCTTCGCCTTGGGCTTCGACGGATCCGACTGTCCCCGGCCGACACCGGCCAGGGTGATCACCAGGCAGACACAGAGAAACAACCGGTTCATTCGTCGCCCCCCCCATCCATTTCCGCCGGCAACGCCACCGCCGCGATCATCCAGTCGGGCACCACCAGTTCGGGCTCGATCACTTCTGCATCCGTCTCGACTACCTCACCATCGGCACCTTCGGCCCACGTCGAAATCAGCATGTCCACATCCGGAACGGCCTCCGTCACCGGATCACTCGTCCGCAACGGCAGGCCGATAACCAGTCCCAGGCAAACCGCGGCCGCCGCCACGACCACGGATCTCAAGCCACCCGCGGCGTACGATTCTTCGGCAACGGTCGCGACCGCCGCATCAACCCGGCCCGATTCGGCAACAACCCCGACCAGTTCGACCGCCCGTGCCACCGCCTCGCAGGCCTCGACGTCGCCTTCGGCCAGGCGAGCCTCCCACGTGGCCAACTCGGCTTCATCCAGTTCTCCGGCCACGTAGGCAAACGCCGACCAGTCGGCGTCACCGAAATCATCCGCCGGATTGTCGTGTTCGAATGTCATCTCTCATTCACCTCGTCCCTCTCAGCCAGCCGCCGGTGCAGTTTCGCCAGGGCCGATCGCATTCGCGTCAGCACGGTCCCCAGCGGAGCATCCAGTTCCTCGGCAATCACCTTGAAGGTCTTGTCTTCGTAAATCCGCTTGCGAACGACGGCCTGCTGTTCAACAGGCAATTCCCCGATCAGTTCCCGCACGCCCCGGATCGACTCGTCCAGGCTGGCCAATTCTTCCGGCGTGGCGGTTTCGGTTCGAGGTCTCTCGGCCAGACGCTTCAGGCTGCGATCCCGCAACTGACGCTTTCGTCCGGCCAGCATCGCCTCGTTGTACGCCACCCGGAAGAGCCACCCTTTGAGTGTCTCAGCCCGAGCCGTGTGTCCTGCCTCCATCGCCCGTGTGAAAGTTGCCTGCAACACCTCGTCGGCCGCTTCCGGATCGGATGTCACACCCAACAGAAACGACCTCAGTGGCCCACCGTACTGGTGAAACCACCGCTCGACTTCCGAGGGGTCAATTCGTCCTCCATCTTCCGACGTCAAACGTGTTCACCCCGATTCCGTCGCGCTGTACCCCCTTGATGCGCCCAGCACCCCGATTATTGGGTGTGGTGAGAACTTTTTTTGGTCTCAGGGCACATCCCGCAACCACAAGTCAAACCGCCCCTTGCGTTCCGAGACGTAGACGATTCGCTTTCCGTCGGGATGCCACGCCGGGTAATCATCCCGCTCGGGATGTTCGGTGATGCGTTTGACGTTCGATCCATCGGCATCCATCACGTAGATCTCACGGTTGCCGTCACGGTTCGAGACGAACACCACTCGGCGACCATCCGGCGAGAACCTCGGCCGCACGTCCTGGGCCCGGTGCCGGGTCAGTCTCTGGATTTCGCTCCCGTCGTTGGCCCTGGCCCGATAGATCTCGTAGTTGCCGTCACGAGTCGATCCGAACAGCAGGTAACGTCCGTCGGCCGAGACGCTCGGCCAGTTGCAGATCCCGGCGACATCCACCAGCACCTTACGGTCACCGGCCTGGATGTTGCACGAGAAGACCTTCTGGCGACCGCCTTCGGCAAAGACATACAGCACCCGCTTCCCGCCGGGTGTGAAAGCCGGGCTCCGCATCCCGGAGAATCCCGACGCCGGCGGAATCTCGGCGGTTTTCTGCTCACGGGTGTCCTCGATCACCATCCCCACGCTGGCCGCCGTGCGACTCTGCAGGAACGCCAGGTAACGACCGTCTCGCGAAACAGCCGGTTCGAGTTCCGAACGGGTCTCGTCCTTGTGGACCGGCTGCTGTTTCCCACTGACCAACTTGAGTCTCACCAGTTGCAGCTGCTCGGGTCTCGCCTGCAACACGAAGATCAGCGTTCCGGCATCGACGAAGACCGGGTCCCGCTTGTACCGGTGGTCGTCGGTCAACGGCCGCTCAGCAGCCAGTGCCGTCCCCCAACCAAACGCGGCACAGACCAGTCCGGCAGTCACCCACCGGCAACAGGCCAGACGGCTAGACGAATTCATCGATCACCGTCCCGCCGGACAACGCGTTCAACTCGGCCCGGTCCTGGGTGGTCAACCCTGCCAGTTCGGTGATCGTGGTCCCAACCATCAGGGGTGTGATCGGCGTCGTCAACGGGTGCTCACCCAGCTTGTCACTCTGTCCGATTGCCCCCCCGGTCGGTACGCCCGCACCCGACCACAGAGAAAAGTAACACTGTGGCCAGTGGTCCCGGGCGGCCCGTGGATTGATCTTTGGGGTCCGTCCAAATTCACTGATCACCACCACCAGCGTGTCCTCGAGCAAACCGCGATCCTGGAGATCGGTCATCAACTCGGGCAACACCCGATCCAGCAACGGGCAATGCCGGTCCATCAGCATCTCGAAGTTGTAGATGTGCGTGTCCCAGCCGAAATCGTAGTTCGGCGTGATCGCCTCGACCGTCTGGCTCCAGTTCAACTGCACGTAGGGAACCCGGGCCTCTACCAGCCGACGTGCCACCAGGGCACTCTGTCCGAAGTGCGTGTGCCCGTATCTCTGCCGTGTCGCCTCCGACTCGCGGGTCACGTCAAACGCATCCCGTGCCGAGGGATTCGACAGCAAGCCGTAGGCCATCTGGTAGGCCCGTTCCCAATCGTCGATGCCGGCGGCCTCCAGTCGACGGCGGGCCACGTCCAGTTGCCCCAGCAGGTGTCGGCGATCGGAGATACGAGCGGGAGTGATGCCGTCCAGCAAATCCAGCGCCGGCAAGTCAACCGATCCGTCGTTCTTGACGACCACCTGGAACGGATCCCACGCCTTGCCGAAGGTCCCCCCTCCGTAGCCCTCGACAATCCGCACGCTGTCCTGGATGGCCCCCCGGCCCACCGAGAGAAACGGGGGCAGGTCGCCGGTGCGGCCCCGGTGCCGGGCAACGATCGCTCCGAAGTTGGGCTGCACCGGCCCGGGCTTCTCGTGGAAGCCGGTCAACGCCACGGTGCCCGCATCCGGATGTCCCGGCTGGGAACTCACGTGCGTCCGGGCCAGGGCAAAGCGGTCGCTGATCGAGGCCATTCGCGGCAGTAGGTCGGTGAACCGGACACCGGGAGTCCGGGTGGCGATCGTCGAAAACGGGCCGCGGTATTCGCTGGGCGCATCCGGCTTGGGGTCGAAGGTGTCCAGGTGTGACGGGGCCCCCCACAGCCAGACCAGCAGCACCGTCTTGGCCCGCGGGCCGCGGTCGGCCTGGGCTCCGGAGGACAGGTCCGGTCGTCCCATCAATAACGGCAGCGACGCACCCATTTTCAGGAACGACCGCCGGGAAGGACCGCCACAGGTGCGGGATCGGAACTGGCCCACGTTGATCATGACAGACAGTCTCCCACAGAGACCGACCCCGCTCAAGCGGTTCCCGAGCCATCCCCGATCGGACCACTCCAAACCCACAGTTGAGTGCTCCGTGCGAACACCGATATAGTGGAGACCGCGGCGGGTCCCCAACGGCCCGTCCACACCACTTCGAATCCACCAGAGAACAGTTCGTGCGCGTTTTGCCGACCATCCTGCTCGGACTGCTGATGACTCCGGCCGTCACCGCCGCCCCCCCGCGGCCGGCCCGCTCACTGGAAGTGGCCCCCAATCCCATCGTGCTGGGCGGCACCAACCGCGTTCAACAGATACAGGTTACCGCCAGCGGACCCGACGGTCGCCAATTCGACGTCACCCACC
>CEUS01550273.1_pt1 | contig 10273 bp, 5 predicted proteins | sample 427031 | NCBI WGS metagenome assembly CEUS01 (sample SAMEA2622837, study PRJEB7988) | marine metagenome | biome: marine biome (ENVO:00000447); feature: marine epipelagic mixed layer (ENVO:xxxxxxxxx); material: "saline water (ENVO:00002010), including plankton (ENVO:xxxxxxxx)" | depth 140 m | reverse complement strand
TTTATTTACTTTATTGCCGTTCAAATCTTCCCAGGTATCAAGCCATACTAAGAATTTTTCATTTTCTAAGTCAGTTAATTCTGTATTATATTTATCAGCAAATATCATTTCTATATCAGCATCTAAAGGAAGTTTTAAATGTGTTGGTGAATAAGGTTTTCTATCTGTCATCCATCCTGTAAAATAAGAATTACCAGGACCATTTTGATTCAGAAAAGATTGAGGTCTTTGCTCTGAATTTTGAGTTACATTTCCTCCAAAAGCATATTCTTGTTCTTCTTCTGTAAAATTATCATCCCAAATTTGCTGAAAATGTAGAGTAGGAGGCATTACAACTCTAGTATTATCAGGTTCTATAACTGGCATTTTATTTAAAAATATCGCTCTTCTTTTTGACTCTTCTTCAGCTGATAAAGAAGCAGCTTCTACTTTTTCTTTATTTTCAATATCTAAATAAGAGTCTGGAATAGTTTCTGGATTATAATACATATTCATTACATCTTCTGCATATGAAGTCTCTACTCCCCAACTTCTCCATCTTTGTGCTATATTTCGTATTGTTAAAGGATGCTTATTAGGAGAACGATCGTCTCCTTGTAATGCATTAAATTCTCCTTTTAACATTTCTATAACTAATTTTTGATAATCTTCTCGATCTTGTTGAGAAATTAGATCTCCAGGTCCTCCATAATTATATCTACTTACATCTTCTCCTGTAATAGGGTCTACACCCCCTTCAGGGAAATCTGCTCCTCCATACTTATTAAATAAAGCAGATTGTTCTAAAAATCTATTTACATAATCCATATTTATATTATCTAAATTATACCATCTAGATTTTCCTGAAGGATTATTAAATTTATCGTAATTAAGTTCTCCATCTTCATTTAATAGTCTTCTTACTAAACTTGCGGTAAGTTGCACAGGTCCATACGCAGTAGATCCCCTACATGTTCCAAGTCTTTGACACTCTTTACCTCTAGTTCTTATATAGGTATCCTCATGACTTCTATTTGCATGCTCTCTAGCCTCTATAGCTCTATAAAGTAAATTCCAATCTATATCATCTATACTAGTATATTCTGTATCATGATCATGGTCTACACCTCCTCCGTCATGATATTCTGCGCCTTCTTCGCGATCTCCTCCCCACATTGTATTTGAATAATGATATGGTTTCTCATAGTTAATTTCATCTAGATATATTCGACCGTATATTTCTGGTTGCGTAAATCCATGTTTGTCGACCATATACGTTACTCCTTTATCTACATTTCTATCTAGAAATCCCCACCCTGTTTTAGGAATAGGGTTTAAATCCCATTTATCATAATAAGATATATATTTTCCTCTCTCATCTTCTCCCTGATCTATTGTATAAGTACCTAAGACAGAACCTCCTGCATGGCCTGGATCCAGATTCCGTAATTCATTTCCTGCTAACAGTTTTTTTATGTTTTCGTCAAAGCTCTCCGTTCTATTCATTATTAATTCTCGCATAATCTCATCTTCTGTTCGTTTAGACCTATAATATTTAGCATTTTCATCTTTTGATTTTGTAGGTCTAAATTCTGATTCTTCCATTGTATTATACATCTGATCTTGGCCTGCTACAAGTTGTAAAAGATCTAATCTTTCTTTATCAGGAGTTTTCCAGGTTGAATGAATATCTTCTGAATCTTCCTCCCATCGCTTTCTCATATCAGTTTTATAACCTAAAACACCAGCTCTAAGTATCCTTTGTATAGGGCTATTATAGCTAAAAGGAATTAAATTTTCAGCTATGTTTTTTCTAAAAGATCCTGTTTGGTTAAAGTTTGAGAATATACCATCATCATCTTCTTCTTTTTCATGAGGACCCCCGTGTTCATATTTAGGGGCACCTCCATCACGAGCTTTTGGATATATACCTTTTTTAATATCTTGTTCTATTTTTTGTTCCATAGGAATTAATAATTCATTCATATCCCTAGGATTTGCATAATAAGGACCTTCTAAAAAGTCTATATAACTTTGATTTATATCTTGTTGCTCTTTTTCACTTAAGCTTTCATAAGTATTACCTTGCTCTTTAACTAATTTAATAAAATTATAATTAAAATTGGAACCAGATCTATATTTATTCCAATCCCAATCATTTTGATATATAGTACTCATTTGATCTTTCATGAGTTGTCCTCGGTGTGCATCATATTCGTGCATTCCTTCTGTCCTATATGTTACATTTTGATCCCAATCTGTGTCATATAAATCCATTAATAGATGTGAACCTAATTCTAAAGATCCTTGATCAACACCAAACATACTATTTGCGAGATATGCTAAATATCCACTATTTTTTTTAGAATTTATTTGTTGAGTAGCATGTGGAAGTTCTTCTAATATATATCTAAAAACTTGTTCATTAGATATACTTTTATTAAGATACGGTTTCGTATTAATATAAATGGTGCTATTTGCAGGATTATAATATGCTCCACGATCTTTAGCAGCCTTATTTTGCATTAATGTATTTATTGCTGTAACTGCTTTTTCATGTTTTCCTCCTGAAAATAAACCAGTCATTCCTAGAAGTTTAGCTCCAGGATGCGGAATAGCTAGTAAACTAGTAGAGATTACATCTTTAGCCATATCCCATCCACTATAAGAATCTGGAACTGCTTCATATCCTACTTGTAGATTAGGTCTTCCAGCTTCTGTCCATACTTTATAAAAACCTTTAAATTGTTCAGGAGTAGTATAAGGAATAACATACTTTGTAATCCAGTCTGGAATATCTATATCATCTTTAGAAGTATAACCATAATTGTATGGATTATTTTTATCTACTTTACCCCCATCATTCATTTTAATAATATCTGACAGATTTTCATTTTGAACAAAATCTAAAACAGTTTCGTTATTTATTGGGGGTTCATTCTTTTCTCCGACATACCACCACTTTTCATATTCGTTAGTGATATTATTATAATTAGAATCTTTTATTGAATGATCCCAAGTCTTTCTTGTTATTGGATACCATCCATCTCCTGTATTTCTTCTTGTATTTACATTTTTATCCATTACAGGATTGTATGCCCAATATTTACCATTTTCTTCTTTAAATTTTCTATGATGAAATTTAATATCATCCATTTTAGTGGATCCTTTATATTCAGGAACATCTACTTTGGTTAATTCAGATTCTATATCAGTTTCTATTTCAGGTAAACTTTGAAGTGGTTTAGTATCTAGTTTTGACATTTGAGAGCGCTCTATGTAATAATATGGTGCATCATATTTAGCCCATCCTACACCTGAAGAACCCATATCTTGTATATGTAATGTATCTCCTATTTGAGGAGATCTAGGTACGTTACCTGACGCTAAATAGTCATCTGAATTATAGTCCGACCACTTAGTCATTAGCAAGTCAGAGTAAGGATCATTACTTTTTATAGTAAATGACATTACCTCTGTTGCATCTTCTGGCCAACCGTTGTCAATATTATATTGTTTAATTACTTTCTTAAGTTCTTCTAAAGAGTTTAAACTTTGTATTTTATAAGGATTTGATGAAAGATTTGCAGAATTTGTTCCAGTATTTTGATTATTAATATTTCTCACAATTACTCAGATTTTTTCTTAGTTTTTCGATCTTTAGCTTTTTCTTCTTTTTCGTGTTTACGTTTTTCTTTTTCAGATTCTTTTTTACTTTCTATTTCTTTTTCTTTTATATCTAATTTACGATCTTCAATATCAGCTTTACGATCAGCTTGTTCTGCTTGTATTTTTAATTTTTCTATTTCTAATTGATCAGGAACTCCGTTATCATTAATATCTTGATCTAATTGATTTCTAAATGAATTAATTTCAGCAATTTGAACTTTAGTTTCATTATTAGCATCAGTCTTATATTTTTCCATCTCTAACTTAGCTTTTTCAAGTTCAGCTTTTTGTTGTTCAATAGCCATCTGAGCCTGTTGCTGAGCTTTAGCCTGTTCTGCTTGAGACTGTTGTTGCATTTGTTGTGTCTGTTGTTCTCTTTCTCTTCTATTTTCTTCGGCTACCTCAAGTAATGTTTTAATTTCTGCACTAGATTCGCTAGTCATCATTTTAATAACATCAGAAAGCTCTGCTTGTTGGTTTTGAAGAGCTGCATGAGCAAGTTGTCTCATAGTCATAAATAATTCTTGATCTTTTGCAGAGTCAGAAACATAAACTCCAAAAGAAGAATTTACAAGTTTAGCTGGTTCTAATTTTATAAGTTTAGTAGTCATATCATCTAAAACATATTGTATTTTCTTAACAGGACCATCCCCATAAGCTACTTTAGCAGTATCTATTAAAGATTCTAAAACACGTCCTTTTAAACTATTATGCTGATAAAACCATTCTTCAGTAATAGCAGAAGACTGTACTACTGCATTTTGTGTATTTCCTACTAATTCATTTGGACCAACTTGTCCTTCTCTTTGTTTAGTTATACCTGATACTTCACTACACTGTTGTTCCAAATATTCTAATAATTGAATTTTTTGTTGAATAGTTTGAGACATAGTAAGATCAATAGATTGCCACTGATTGAAATTACTAGGTTTATTTCTAGCACCTTCCTCATTAGGATTTACAAAAGCAATGCCTAACGCATCAAAATAATATAACCACTTCTCCATATCCATTCCCATTGAGGATGGAATTTGTGTAATATCAGCTAAGAATTTTTTACCTTTATCTGATGCAAGATCTAATTCTAATCTATACATCATAATATTATATAAATACTGATAAGGTTTCATTCTATCTATCATAGAGACAGATTCAGAATTTAAATTATTATAAATAAATCCTGTATATCCTAATTTACATGTATATAAATTATCAATATCTTTAAATTGATTTGGTTTAGGACGCATATTTACAAATATATCATTCCCAATTTTAGTGCCTTCCCATACTTCAGGAACCCATTCCCATTTTATTTTTACATCTCCTGCTTCTTTTTTAAACTTATGAGTTTCATCCACTATGATTTCTTGTATTTGCATAGTTTCAGGATCCATATAAGTTAAAAATCCTACTTTACGTAAAGATTTCCACTCACAATGGACGACTCTTATGTAAGAGCCGCCATTGGAAGTGTCATTGGAATCCCACTCGAAAGGGAAAGAAGAAGAAAATACGTCCTGACTAGAATCGTAATTGAATTCAGGGGATCCAAGAGGATGAGCTGCACCAGATACATTTGTATCATCGTACAGATCTTTAATTTCTTTTTCAGTTAAATACTCACCAAAAGTATCTATAACTGAACCTGCAGTCATTCTCATAGTATATTTTGCCCATTGAGAATTTTCTATGCCGTCAATATCTGGGTCTTTATCAAATTCAAAATATAAAGGATTAATTGTTCTTACTGTAGGTTCTCCATTTACGATACCTACCCAATATATTTCTTCACCCGATATTAAAGCATGTTTCCAACCTTTATTAAATTTGTGTCTTAATTTTTCTTTCTTTTTTAAATAACTCAATAACTGATTACCTAAAATTTCTATACTTCCTTGATAGTCTCTTTTCATATATTCAGCTATCTCAGGAGGAGTCATTTGTTGTTGGATCTGCTGGATTTGTTGTTGTTGTTGCTGAACCATTTGAGGGTCTTGCGCTTCATTTGGCATACCATCTTGAGACAATCCTGCTTGCATAATTGCAGCCTGGATTTTAGCTTGTATTTCTTGTTGAACATAGCTACGTAATAAGTTTGCTTGTTCTCTTTCTCTTTCGGTAATAGCTTCATCATTTGTTGCAACTACTTTAAAATTAAACGGTCTTTTAATTTCTTCTCCAAAAAGAACTCTTAGTTTAGAAGACATTATATCATAATGTCGAAGTTCTGCAGGTAATTCACCTACACCATCAACTCCATAAGGTTTACAGACATATTCGAAATCGTTTATGTCTAGTTTTCCATTAAATAAATCATAATTAACTGATTTTCTTGAAAGATCAGATTGGCCAGTAATGCCTACATGTTTATGTTTGTCTATCTCATCAATGACATCTTTAGCCCATTGAAAACTATTAGCTTTCTTTTTTGCATAAGATAATCTTTGTTGAGGAAATGAGTATGTTGCCATAATTTAACGTATTTTCTTTCTAACTAGCAAATATAAGAATAAATTATCGCCTTCTGCGAAACATATTGTCTATATTATCTACTAAATAGGAAATATTTTTATTTTTATATGGCTCTTTGTCAATTGGTTGCTCATATGTTTCTTCTACACAGAACATAAGTTGCATAAGAGCCATTACTCTATCGAAGTTTCCTTGTCTATGATATTGTATTAATTCTTCTATTAAAGCAGGAGCAGGAATTAAATCCATATTATAAATAAATGATCCATCTTCTCTCTTACCTCTTTCTGACCAAAGCCATCTTAGTATAAATTTTTCTCCCGCATCTTTCATTCTATCATTCATATGACATCCTTTTATACGAGATACTGTTGAGTTTTGTATAACTTTAGATATTACATTATCTGGTTGATCTGCTAATAATCCTAATTTCCCCCGTCTTTTAAAATACGATAAGACTTCACCACGATCATTTTCAAACATGATCTCTGCACGGCCGTAATATTCAGACAATAGTTCCAAATTTCTGTTATAGATTTCAATATTATCGGGTCTACCAACATATTCAGCAACGATTTCATCGTAGCCATAATCAAATTTTTGATGCGATTTATAAACATAAGCAGCATTTAATGACTTACTTCCTGATTTATCAAAAGCAACAGGGTCAAGTCCGATTTTATATAAGCCGTAAGGCATAACTTCTGGAGGATGTTGATATATTACTATACATCCATCTTGAGGATCGTTTGGTTTATGAGGAAATCTGTTTAAAGGAAATAATCTTTTATTCAAATCAGGTCTAAATCGTATTTCTCCTTCTTCTTCATATAAAATTCCTGGAGTACCTAATTTTTTATATCTATCATCTTGTTTTAATTTAGCTAAAACATTATACAATTCTACTGCAGGAAATACAGATCCTTCATTTCTAAGAAAAGCTTCTTTTGGAGTATTAGGATGCTGAGTTACCATCATATTATATGCTTTAGGATCCGCTTTTTTCTTACCCTCTCTTTCTAATTCAATATCATTTAAAGCTTCTTCTCTTAAAGCATTTCCAGCACTGTCTACAAAAGGCTCTCTATACCAAGAATCATCTACAAACCAACCCGCTTCTCCTACTGCGGTTTCATCATATATATTTTCATATGTCCTCAGACCATAAGCAGATGGATTATAAAACATTTCTTCAAAATCTGCGTTAGTTCCATTTTTATTATTACCTCCTGTACCATATATAATAGGCATTCCAATCATAATATTACCATCTTTAAATAAAGGATAAGAACGTTGATATGCTTGTAATAATCCTGGCCAGTCTCCTGCCTCTTCAAAAAGCATTCGTTCAGCAGTACGACCTACAGATTTTTGAGGAGAATCTTTAAAAGATAAAGCTAAAATTTCTGATCGAAATCCTTTTTGTATACTTATACCAGAGATAGGATCTTTCTCTATATATCCAGATCTAATAGAATCTTGTCTATCTACTAAGAATCCTTTTGCCCAATCTGTATGTTCATTTATAAAATTGATCATATTCTTAGCCATTTCCATTGTATTAGCCCAGAAAGTTTTTTCAAAAGCAGCTAAGATACATATAGAATTAGGAAACCAATTATACTTCCAAACCATACCAAAAGCATTTTTATAAGAAAATCCTTTACGTCTGGCTTTTACAACTATCATGCCTTCTCCATTCTTCTCAGCTTTTTCTAGTTCATGATACCAATAATAATCCATATCTAGAAACTTTGGAAAAGTATCTATTTTACGTTGTCTGTCTCCTTGATCTACTGTAGCTAATATTCGAGCATAATTAAGATAAGCATAATGCTCTCCTGTAACTCTGATACCTCCAATAGTAAGACCTTCTTTACAACGTCTTTCTTCCTCATCCCAGAATTCTATATATTCTGAAGTTCCTGGAGGAGCAAATGTATAAGTTTTATGTTTTAGGAAATGTTGTGCGGACTGGCTGAAAACTTCCGTGTTTTCGAATTTGATATAATCTTGTCCTGTATGTGCAACAGGATTATGTTTATCTTTATTTATATCAGACCACTTCTTTCCTACCTTTTGTTTTTTGGTGGTATCCATTTAGTACTATTAAAAATCTTCGTTAATTCGTTTATTTGGTTATCTTTTTGTAGTTCTTTTTGTTTATTTACTAGGTCTTGACATTTTTCATATTCCTCTGTCTCAATAAAATATTCTATTAAATGAGGTATTGATTCTCCGTCTTTAAATCCATCAGGTAACCACATTCCTTGATCGTCTCTATCTAATAAATCCTCGTATGTAATTTTACCTAATATTAAATTATAAGCATTAATCATTGCTATTCGTAAGATTTTTTGATCGTGTTCCAATTTATCAGCGTATGTCATATTATTATTACCTTCCCTGTCCATTGTACATCTTCTTGTAATTCTTCGAATTTTTTGATTTGCTTGTTTTAGACTTAGCATGCACGCCAGGTCTTTTCTTTTTGGTTGGTTTTTGATAGGTGTAGAGAGTAACTTTTGCCATTCTAATAGTAATAAGCTAGCTCTACTAAAGCTGCTTCTGTTCCACTTGCATTTGTTATAGTAATAGCTGAGTTTAATGTAACAGGTCTGAAAGGTAACCATAAAGTGTCTCCTTCTTTTAGTTCTGATATTTCAAAGGTACATACTACATCTTCTCCATTCAAACACTTTAAACTAAGTGTAATATGTACTGCTGCTGAATTCCCGCTAGTAGCATTTTTAACATACAAATAATGAGTTCCTGTTTCAGTAGCTCCTGTAAATTTTTGACCTAAAGTAGTAGCATCTGTACCAGAAGCCGCTAATTCAAATCGTCTAATTCCTGAAAATTGTGTTACATCATCTCCAGTACTATTTTGCTCTAATGATGTAGTTACATCAAAAGAAATCTTATCACTTGTTAAAGTATCTGCTGTTTGTGTTATTTTTACTGTATTTGCCATATCTTAATTTTTGTATTCCAGATCGAATTTTAGTTGAAAACCACAAGAATTTGTAGGACCACTTATGTGTTTAATAGCTATAAATAAAATACTATTTGCAGGTATTACTTGATTATTAAAACTTGTAAGATTTTTACTAGATAAAGTCCAGCTATCAGTACATGTAAAAGTTTCAACTGCTGCATCTGCTTCTCCAACTCTAGTAAGCACCATTGCATCAGCGACTATATCTGCACCAGGTGTAAAAGGAACATATCCTATATATATTCCAAGTGATCTATCTCCAGCGTTTCCTTGTTGTATTGCTGCACATTGAACATCTTTTATTGTTGCTTTTCTAGATATAAGAGCATCTCCGTAAGTAACTGAACTAACTGCTGTGAAATCAAATGTAGGAAGGTCGCCTGTTCCTAGAGTTGCACCTAATGCACTGCTCTTTTCTCCATGAGATCTTGCATACCAAGTATCATCATCGAGATCGCCTAGAGCTAGATTAACTTCAATTACTCTAGTATCTTTACCTAAAGTATCTGATGTAGTTCTTACTCTAGATGTTACAGATCTATCTAAATTTCTTATTGCTTGAGTTTTAGCTCTTCCTGTTTTTAAATCCATTATTTTAATTTTATATATTAATCGTAAGTATAAGCTTCTGCCTGATGTCTATAATAACTAATTATAACACGAAACTTTAAAGTATCACTTTCAGGAAAAGCACCTGAAGTCTGCATTTTTAATGCTACTGGATTTGTTGGAACAAAGTTAGAACTATCTGCGTTTTTAGCATAACATTCCATTACAGCAGTCTCAAGTTTAACACCTGTACCTATATTATTTTGAAGGCCACAATTACCAATAAGTCCAAGATTATATTGAGTGTGATTATTACCTGTCATATTAAAGATAATATTCATATCTGTAAAGTTACCTGGAGTTAAATCTTCTACTGATGAATCCCAAGTTTCAAGCCTTATCGTAACTAGTGTATCTAATCTTAGATCAATCTCATCTGTAGGAAAAGAAAAACCACCATCACCACACGCAGATGCCCATTCTGATGAAGTTTTTTCCACAGCCAAAGTTTTCATAGCAACCGCTGTATTATTTGTGATATTAGTAGCTTGTGAAGTTGTTATACCAGTCTTTGCTGTATTAAGAGCAATCGCTGCACGATCAGTT
>CEUS01029778.1_pt1 | contig 10273 bp, 10 predicted proteins | sample 427031 | NCBI WGS metagenome assembly CEUS01 (sample SAMEA2622837, study PRJEB7988) | marine metagenome | biome: marine biome (ENVO:00000447); feature: marine epipelagic mixed layer (ENVO:xxxxxxxxx); material: "saline water (ENVO:00002010), including plankton (ENVO:xxxxxxxx)" | depth 140 m | reverse complement strand
CCATTTGAGGCCACGGGGACGACGGATGAATCATCAATCATTCCAACTGGACGTCGCCCGTTATCTGCTACTGAACCAGCTCGTCGTGGGGATCGAGGTGGTTGGAATGCGAATCTGTCCTACTCTCTCCAGAGACCACGTGGCGATGATGTCATGATGAGTCAGATGCTCACCGGTACGATTACTTTGCGGCCAACCGAAAATTGGGATCTGAGTTGGCGGACAGCGTATGATCTGGAGCGCAGAGCATTCAATGACCACACCATTCGGCTAACGAGAGACCTACATCGGTGGGAAGCAAATTTTGATTTCCTGCAAACTGCTACTGGGAATTGGACATTCCGATTTGAAGTCAGCTTGATCGATAATCGGGATCTCAAGTTCGACTACAAGCAACGGAACCTTGATGCAGGGCTACCTCTGTGAACATGTATATAAGTTCTTGATCTATGATTCCGGTACTTGAGGCTGTTCCGAATTTTTCTGAAGGTCGCGACCTAGAGAAGGTAGAAGCACTGGTCGACGCGATTGCTAAGAAAGGTGTGGACATTCTGGATTGGTCTGCGGACCCGGATCATCATCGGTCTGTCGTCACCTATATAGGTGATCCTAGGTCAGTGATATCTGCTTCCTTAGCAGCAGCCCAGTTCGCGGTCCGGGAATTTGATCTTAGCCGCCACCGTGGTCTGCATCCACGTATTGGCGCACTTGATGTGCTTCCGTTTGTGCCTCTTCGAGGACTTCACATGAGCGATGCCATTGCTGCGGCTCACGAGGTTGGTCAGGCCATCTCGTCGTTGGGTATTCCGGTATTTTTCTATGGTGAGGCAGCAGATCCTCCGGGGCGTGGACTTGCGGAACTGAGACGAGGTGGGATCGAGTCGCTCCAGGATGGGTTCCACGAAGGTTGCAAACCTGATCTACCAAGTTCCACTATGTTTCTACATCCGACTGCAGGTGCGACCTGTGTGGGTGCGAGAGATGTGCTGTTGGCGTGGAACGTTGTCGTAGCTGGGATTGATGAACAACAAGCAAAATTGATCGCATCTAAGATCCGTGAGCGTGACGGGGGCTTTTTTGGTGTTCGGGCTCTCGGACTTTATCTGCACCAGAGGGAAAAAGCCCAGATCTCAATGAACATAGAAGATCCAACGAGAACGGCGCCTGAGGCTGTATACGAAGAAATTACTCAAGCAGTATCTGAGATGGGTGGAGAAGTACTTGAAGTTGAAGTGATTGGGATGCTTCCAGATACCCTTGTGCTTCCAGGATCGGAGAGCAGATTAGACCTCCTCAACCTAGATCCTGAGCGAGTTCTATCTTTTCGGGTCAATGAGTATGTACAGACTCTGGCTGGGCGAGAGGAAATTCCGGATAATCCATCTTGAATATCCAGATGTTTAGTCAAGAACTGTACTACCATGAGTAGAAGGAAGGGCGGAAGAACACTTTGAACCACTGCGATAATGCTCTTAAGGGATGGAAGTTCAATAGCCTCTTCATGCGACATGATGTTGGATATCAATTATCGTGGGTGAAAGTGTGAGCCAACTCATAAAGTCAGGGCCTCAGGGGCTCTCATCGATTCAGGATTTGGTTAAAGAGGAAGTAGATCTTGTAGCAACTGAGTTGAGCCGTATTGTGGTCTCAGATTTTGAACTAATCGATCAGGTGAATGAGCACCTGTCTTTAACACGCGGGAAGCTTTTTCGCCCAACTCTTGTGCTGTTGTCGAGCCGAGTGGGTGGTGAGGCCTCGGATGAGGCATTGACTTTGGCGGCTGTCGTAGAGCTTGTCCATCTGGCAACGTTGGTACATGACGATGCAGTAGATCACTCAGTTCTCCGGCGTGGACTTCCTACCGTGAACGCTGCTTGGACCCATCAAGTAGCAATCATCATGGGTGACTACCTGTATTCTCGGGGAGTCACTGAGCTTGCAAAGCTCGGTAATCTTCCGGCGTTGGAAGTACTTGCTCAAGCTGCGAACGAGATGGCTGTGGGGGAAATGCATCAACTCATGTCCTATGATGCGCTTAGCTTTGGAGAGGATGACTATTATAGGCTGATAGGATCCAAAACCGCATCACTAATTTCAGCAGCTTGTGCGATGGGTGCTCTAGCAGGAATTTCGAGCTATCAATCTCAGCTTGCGGAATATGGCAATCACCTTGGTATGGCATTTCAGATAGCCGATGACCTTCTCGACTATACCGCATGTGAAACGATTACAGGCAAGCCAAGTGGTCAGGATCTGCGTGAGCATAAGGTCACGCTCCCATTGATTGGGGCACTCGCGAATAGCACAGAAAGCGAGCATCGTCAGATAAGGTCCTTTTTCAGTACTGTCGAACCTTCGGATCAGGAGATCTCAATGATTATTGGGATCGTAGAAGAGAGAGGGGGTTTGGAGTACGCTCGAGTGCACGCAGATCGCTGTGCACAACTGGCTCAGGCCTCTCTCCTGGGACTCGCTGAAGGCCCTGCTCTTACAGCTTTAAGTGACGCTGTGAGCTGGGTCGTAGATCGACAACGATGAAAGCTAGTTATGCTCATTGACACTAGGTGGCGGAGTATCGTTCGCCTAATTTGGACTTTAGTGTTGGGATTTTTCCTCGGTGGACTGTTCACAAAGCTGTCGGAGTTGTTTTTACCTGACAGTGTAGCTAGGGATTTTCTGACTACGTCAGTGGAAGCTTCACTCGGTCCTTTGTCGGTTGACCTGATAGCTATTGCATTCACACTGGGTCCGATCTCGATTACCCTGAATGTGTTAACATTGGTCGGCATCTCAATCGTTGCGATGATTGCACGATCATTAATCTGATTATTTGCCTCAAGAAAGTACGAACAACCTAGGAGAAACTTTCGGGGCTAGGCCCCGACGGAGGTTCTGAGATATGGGTTTTGGCGGATTTGGAATGTGGGAAATGATTTTGATCTTCACGGTTGTATTGCTGATGTTTGGAGCAAAGCGATTGCCAGAAATAGGATCGTCACTTGGTAAGGGGATCCGGGAGTTTAAGAGTTCCGTTCGCGAGATCGAGACCGAACTCAAGCAGCCCGATCGGCAAATACATAAGATGACGTATCCACCAGGAGAGACTGAAGAGGAAGAAGATCAGGCTAAAGAAGACGACTCTACGACAGTAGATGACGGGCCGAGGAGCTTAAGCGACGACTGACGGAGGGGAGGTCCTGTCGCCGAAAGAAGATCAGTGCTCGGACATTATGCACTTTTAATGACTAAGCACTGATCTTTTCTATTGGTACCAGAGCATCCTATTTCTAGAATACCATAGGTAGTTGAACGACATCTTCATCGGCCGGGGCGAGCACTTCATCTCGACGATCTATAATCCGAGCTGCAGATCGGAGTGCATCGATCCATTCTTGTAGGCGTTGCTGTTGCAGAATCAATACTTGAGTTTGCCGTTGTTCTATTCGCTGACCGATCCAAGCCGCAGAGTCGGCAGGGATGTAACCGACTAAGTCTAAAATAAATGCGTTCGTTGGTGTCGTGACCACTTCACTGACTTCTCCAGACCGGAGGCCAAATGCTGCTCCAATGGCACTATTTTGCCTGCCTAGCCCTGGAACAAAGCTACTGCGCGAGAACATTCCGGTATCACTGATCTCTAGCCCCAAATCTTCCGCGATGTCTTCAAGTGTTTCCCCAGAGCGGATTCGTGCTACTGCTGCTTGACCGTCAATCCTGGCCTGAGACATCTTGCGCTCGAATAATAGGGTAGATTCGATCGCAGCCCTCGCTTGTTCCAAAGGTAAGACACCTTCGGGTTCAGAACTCACCAATTCCAGCATATAGAAGGCCTGTGCTGTCTCGAAGACGGGACTGACGTCGCCGGATGAAGCCTCTTCAAATACCCAATCAGCTCCTTCCGAAATTTGTCCGGCCCCTACAAGGAACGGAAAGTTTTCTGAGATGTCTACGGTTTGAACATTAACACCTGCTGTGGCACTTACATCTTCCATCACCATTGACTCTCCGAGATCCTCGATCGAATCAGCTAGAGTCAATAGGGCAATCTCGCTTTCGTCAGTGCGCTCTATTGGAACCAAGACATGTCGTGCTTGTGCACTATCTTGGCCCCAGCGATCCTGGATTTCGATGATGTGGTATCCGAAGGCGGTTTTTATCGGCTCGGTCAAATCTCCTACTGGAGTTGAGAAGACAGTACTATCAAAAGCTCCAGTCATTCTGCCTTTCGGAAACACTCCAAGTTCTCCACCTAATTCGGCACTCCCTTGATCTGCTGAGGTCTGCCGAGCGGTTTCTGCGAAATCTGCTCCTTCCAGTAGCTCTTGCCTGATTTCTGTCGCCCGCTCTCCGGATGCAGCTGTATCAGCGGCTGTGGGGGTTTTATCTAGGACGATGACCTTGACGGCTGCTCTCGCCGGAACCTCAAATTCCTCCTGTTGATCGCGGTAATATTCTTCGATGTCAGAGTCAGGAATTGAGAATTGTCTATCTTCGTAACGGTTGGTAGGATCGAAGGCCAAATATCGAACTTCAACCTGTTCATTTTGATCTTTCCAGAGTTGCCAAAGTTCAGCGTCACTCAGGTAAATCCCTGCTGACACCTGCCTGAGCAGCTTCCCCCGAGGGATCACATCCCGATAGTACGCTTCCAGAAGGAGAAGTTGCTCGGCTGGTAAAGTGGCCAAGAATATTTGGTAGCCATTGAAGTCGAACTGTCCTTCCTCATCTGTAAACTGCGGGCGCAATTCACCAGGGGGGCTCAGCTGTGCTGCCTGGCTAATCTCTTGATCACTCACCCCAATTCCCCGGCGTCGAAGTTCCTGGCGAATTAGAAGTTGGTTGACCACTTCATCGAATGCGGCATCCTCAATTTCCGTATTCTGCTGAGAGGAGATAGGCTCTTCTTGTGAGCTTTGAACTTCATCATAAAGGTTTCGGTATGCCGCCATATACTCAGTATACATTACTGCGTCTGAGTTAACTCGACCGATCTCACCCAGGCCACCAGAACTCTGGCCGGAGATATCCATACCCCACTCGAAGACCATAAGGGCGACGAACGCTAATGCAGTAACAAGCATGATCGGTTTCGTCGCCTCTCGCATCTGACGCATCATAATAAAGCGTTTCCCCGGAAACCTGGGATAAGCGAAAAGCACTCACAAACGAACGGAGAACGATAACCGCTCCCCGAGCACCTCTCAACGGAAGCCCGAGCGGAAATCTTCACAAGGGGATCCGTCCCTCACTATCTCCATGGATTATCCCGAACCTTAGTTCGTTGACACTATTTCTAAGACGTTCGTATTTTTCCATTCATCATTAGTCATATTGTGAATTTCCTTCCCCCCGTTTTCGGAGTCTCTTTGCCTGATTCACTCGAAGTTCAGCGTGAGGCGGAAAAAGGTCTTGGCAGTGAAGTTCCGGAACACTCTAAGTCAATCCAAACACGCACGATGGCTGAACTCTTTGTCCAACAAGGATCAGTTAGGAAGGCTATCGAGATTTTTCACCAACTTGTTAGTCTAGATCCGGAAGATGCCTTACTCAGTGCAAGGTTAGCTGAACTTGAAGACGAAGTTGAAAATGCAACCAAATCGAGCGAAGAGAGTGTAGAGGATAGTTCAACGATTGGGCTATACTTGCAAAACCTATTGGAGCTTAACCCTAAGACAGGAACCGCCGATTCATGAAAATCGCAGTCATTCATGGTCCGAATCTCCGGTCATTGGGTAAGAGGGAGCCGGAGGTTTACGGGACCGACACACTTGAAGATATCAACGACCACTTGCAGGAACTGGCAAATGAGTTGGGAGTTGAGATCACAGCGTTCCAGTCTAACCATGAGGGTGAATTGATCGATTACATTGAGCGCACGGCACCGGATGTTGAGGGCTTCTTAATTAATCCAGGTGCCTACACTCATACTTCAATCGCTCTTAGGGACGCTTTCGTGGGTGTAGAGAGGTCTTTTGTTGAGGTTCACCTGTCGAATACTTCAGCACGAGAGCGCTTTCGCAGGCATTCTTATCTTGCCCCTGTTGCTGGGGGTATGGTTTATGGCTTTGGACTCCACAGCTATCTTCTAGGCCTTCGAGGCCTTGTGGCTAAATTAGAGCAGTAGAGGTGTTCGATCCTCTACTGGCAAAAGACTAGACTTCCAGAAAAGAGGCTGCATGGCGAGCACCGCTGATTTCCGAAACGGAATGGTTCTCGACATTGATGGGGAACTCTGGGCGATTACGTACTTTCAGCACGTAAAGCCGGGCAAGGGAGGTGCTTTTGTACGCACTAAGCTCAAGAACGTGCTTTCAGGTGCTGTCGTCGATAAGACCTATAGGGCTGGTGAAAAGGTCAATGATATTCGCCTAGAACGGCACCCAGTGAATTACAGTTATACCGATGGTAACCTGTATTACTTTATGGACACTGGTAACTATGAGATGATCCCAATCGCCCGGGATCTCCTCGGTGAAGAACAATTGAGATATCTCAAGGAAAACATGGAGTGTGAGGGGTTGGTTCACGATGGAGCTGTGATCAGCGTGGAGCTGCCTCAATTCGTAGAGCTCCTGGTCACTAGGACTGATCCAGGCTTCAAGGGGGATACTGCACAAGGTGCTACTAAGGGTGCGACACTTGAAACTGGAGTTGAGATTCAGGTGCCACTTTTCGTTGAAGAGGGTGATATTCTAAAAATTGATCGTCGGGAAGAAAAATACCTGTCACGGGTAAATAAATGATTGATCCAGATCTGATCGAGCACCTCATAAAGATTCTCGATGATAGCGATATCGACTCGCTTGAAATTGAACGTGGTGGTACCCGTATCCGGCTAGGGAAAACTCCGATTCAGTCAGTTACTGCTGGGTCACCAGCTCCCCGAGATGAGCAGGTTATTTCCTCGGATCCTCCGGTTCAGGATTCACCAACTAGTGCTGATCAGAAATCGGGTAACATGATTGAAGTAACCTCCCCGATGGTAGGTACATTTTATTCGGCCCCTACTCCGGATGTGCCCCCATACATCGAAGTTGGTGATGTGGTTAAGCCTGGAGATGGGCTCTGTATCATTGAAGCAATGAAATTGATGAACGAGTTGGAAGCAGAGGTCGCAGGCACCATTTTCGAAATCTGCGTGGAGAACGCCCAGCCAGTTGAATATGGCCAGGTACTCTTCCTCATGGATCCAGCTTAGCCAAGCGGGGCGTCCTTGTTCGAGAAGGTTCTGATAGCGAACCGTGGGGAAATTGCGCTTCGGATCATACGGGCTTGCCATGAGTTAGGAGTGCAAACAGTTGCTGTGTACTCTGAGGCTGATCGAGAATCCCTACATGTCCGGTTTGCAGACGAAGATGTCTGTATTGGTAGAGCGCCTCCGATTGATAGCTACTTGAATATTCCACGGATCATTGCTGCAGCAGAGGTCACAGGTGCTGAGGCGATTCACCCTGGGTATGGCTTTCTCTCAGAGAATGCTGAATTCAGTGAGATCTGTGTCCAGTCAGGGTTGAAGTTCATTGGCCCCACCCCCGAACAGATTAGTTCGATGGGAGACAAGTCCCGAGCACGCCAGAAAATGAACGATGCCGGTGTACCGACGATACCAGGGTCCGATGGTATTGTCTCAGATGTTGGTGAGGCCAGGGAAATGGCGAAAGAGATCGGGTTCCCGATCATGATAAAGGCCACAGCGGGTGGTGGGGGTAAGGGCATGCGCATCGTTGAGGATGCGGAACGCTTCGCCAAGTTACTTCAGGCAGCCCAAACGGAAGCAAAAGCCAGCTTCGGTGATGATGGGGTATATCTGGAGCGTTGCATCCAGCACCCACGCCATGTCGAGATTCAAGTGTTTGGCGATTCGGAGGGTCGAGTTGTTCATCTAGGGGAGCGGGAGTGTTCTATACAGAGGAGGCACCAGAAGTTGATAGAAGAGGCACCGTCACCCGGTCTTTCCCCTGAACTCAGACAAGAGATGGGAGATGCGGCCATTCTAGCTGCGAGATCTATCGATTATGTGGGTGCTGGAACTGTAGAGTTCCTGTTAGATGAGGATGGATCGTTTTACTTCTTAGAAATGAATACGCGGATTCAGGTTGAGCACGCGGTCACAGAGGTTACAACGGGATTTGACCTGGTAAAGGAACAAATCCGTGTCGCTGCAGGTGAGGCCCTGGCATTTCCTACGAATGGCTCAGGTAATTTCCACCGCCGTGGACACGCGATAGAATTCCGGGTGAATGCTGAAGATCCGGATAGGAATTTCACACCAGGCCCTGGCAAAATAACAACGTTTCACCCTCCTGGCGGACCCGGTATCCGGATCGACACACACGTTTATACTGGATACAACGTACCGCCCTACTACGACTCACTTATTGCGAAGTTGATTGTGAGCGGTGCGACGCGAGAAGAGGCGATTCTCCGTGCAAGGCACTCGCTAGACCAGTTCATCATCGAGGGGATCCCTACAACACTACCATTCCTTCGGAGAATCGTAGAGAACAATGCATTTCAAGAGGGGGATATTAATACGAGTTTTGTAGCTCGGATGTTAGGCGAAACTGATGCCCCGATCGAAACGTGAAGGTAGGTGAGGGATTTATGCTTCCGGAGATTGACATGGAGACTCTACTCTGATCTTGAGATCATGATAACGGAGAAGCGATCTCTCTTATCGTGTTGATAAGTAGGTAGCCTAGCCAAAGAGAATGAGGCGATGGTGGCTATCCACACACTGCACGAAGAAGATTGCTATATCTTTGAGTAAATGGGAAAACAAAAACAGAGCAAAAAGACAGAGTCTGCGCTGGACGGGGAATTGTCCCGCTTCCTACCCAGGGAACAAAGACAGCAAATTCTAGGGGTTTGTCTGTTAGGTCTTGCGCTATTCGCGCTAGTCTCTCTTTTGCCTGATTACTGGTTTGGTGGAGTAGGTGACCGAATTGTGGGCATCATCGGAGTGAATCTCGGTGATTCGCTCCATGACTTAATCGGTTATTCTGCTTTTCTCATCCCAGTTCTGTTGCTTTTTCTAGGTCTTCACGTCGGTGAGTGGATTGCAGACGTCTGGCCAGCCAGACTCTCCGTTCTTACTGCTGGGCTCATCGTGCTTCTACCGATCTTCATGTATCTTGGGCCCAACGAATCGCGCGCTGGTGCTGGGTGGTTTGGGGAAAGTTTGGGAGTACCCGTGGTCAGCCTTTTTGGCGTTGCCGGAGCGACCATCCTGACCGGAACAGGTCTTGTGAGTTTGGCGATTGGAACGTTGGCATGGAACCCTCTGATCTCGGTATATAGGGGAATGCTCGCTAGCGGTGAAATGGCTGGACGTACTGCAAAGGCGGTTGCAGATCGCGGACGGGAATTTGCAGAGGGCCGAACTCAAGCTGCAGTAGAGCCAGATACGAGCGAAACAGCTTCGGGTGATCCATTACCTGGGCTTGAGCCCGAATGGATGGAATCGGATGAAGCTGAGGGAAAAGGAACTCCAGAGACCGACGTCCTACCTACGGATAATGTTGATCCAGACCCTTTGCCGGATGAAGTACCAGATTTGCGTGATGTTGGAGATGAGCCTTCAGATGTTGTAACTGATGAGGATCTCGAGTCTGCGGACTTGGTTAGTGATGAAGTCGAGGTGGACGAGAGCGAGAGTGTTCCAACCGATACTTCACAGGAAACAGAAATCGAGCATGAGGTTCCGCCCATGGCGCTTCTATCGGGTCCTGATAATCGAAACGATGACGATATGGACCGGCAGCTTGAAGAGTTGGGCCATATCCTGATCGAGAAGCTTCTTACTTTTAACGTTGAGAGTTCCCTGGGTAACCGAACAACCGGGCCAATGGTAACGCAGTTTGAGGTTATCCCTGCACCGGGTGTAAAGGTGAACAGAATAGCCAACCTCGATGCTGATCTTGCCTTGGCTATGAAAGCGAAAAGCGTCCGGATTGTCGCTCCTATACCAGGCAGGGGTGCTGTCGGTGTAGAAATTCCTAATCCAAAGCCTGAAATCGTGAATCTTAGGGAGGTACTGGAGGCACCGGAGTTTAAGCGCGCCAAGGGGGAGCTACCGCTTGCCCTTGGAAAGGATTTAAACGGTCGTCCCTACGTTTCGTCGCTGGAGAAAATGCCGCACGTACTTATTGCAGGGGCAACAGGTTCAGGAAAGTCAGTTTGCTTAAACACGATCGTCACTAGTTTAGTATATCGTCATACTCCGGAGACTCTGCGTCTTCTGATGATTGATCCAAAGATGGTTGAACTCTCA
>CEUS01013599.1_pt1 | contig 10274 bp, 8 predicted proteins | sample 427031 | NCBI WGS metagenome assembly CEUS01 (sample SAMEA2622837, study PRJEB7988) | marine metagenome | biome: marine biome (ENVO:00000447); feature: marine epipelagic mixed layer (ENVO:xxxxxxxxx); material: "saline water (ENVO:00002010), including plankton (ENVO:xxxxxxxx)" | depth 140 m | reverse complement strand
GCTAGTTGACTAAATAATCTTATAGGTCCATATTTCAAATAACTAAATGATCCATATGTGCTCATTGCTCCATAAAACCCGTTGAATTCCTCATAAGGGTCTTCATTGAAGTTAACACTTGTTAACCCAGCCAGCATCCCTGCATTAGCAAATTCCGTAATCCCTTGTGGCATGAGAGGACTATCTGTATTAGAGTCTTTATCGAAAAATCCTAAATCATCAGCTCCGCCATATCCTTTCGCAAATCCTGAAACATTTGTAGAATCAGCTAAATCTGCACTCATGGCAATTACTAGTGGTCGACCATATTGTTTTATAGAATATGTATTTATATAACTAGCATATTTAGAAAAGCCAACACGGTTTGGTGCTTTTTCGCCAGGTTTGACAAAAAGATCTTTAGGAAGAGATTTAATATCAAATAAATTTTTATCTTTTGCAGGATTATTAATAGTGATTTTACAATTAGAAATTTGTTCAGGAACTGAATCACCTATTGAAACTAAAGTATCTGACAAATACTCAACTAATCCTTGGTTTGATCTTAATACTGAAAATATAGATTCAAAATAAGATTTAGCCTGCTCTTCTTGTCCTTCTTTAGAATCTGCTTCTTCAGAGCCAAAATTGAAAAAATCTACATTATATTTATCGGCAAAGTCTTGTTTTGTTTTCCAAAATAATTCGGAATTCCTTTTATGGGCAGCTCCATGACTTGCATAATCTATTTTATGGTAACCACGTCCTTTTGTTGTTCGTCCATATACAACCTTTGGTATTTTAGGATCTGCATTTTCAATTAATAGTTTATAATAAGATTTAGTTAACTCCCCCCAATTTTCACCATCCATCGTTCCTTCTACATGCCAACCATGTGAACCAAACCAATCTTCTGGTGTACCATAAACTATTGAACTAAATGGGCGGGGATCAATACCAAAATCATTCCAATCTAAAAAATAAATTAGATTCCCTAAACCAAGTCCCCAGGCTGAATTCATCGTTTCATGGGAAGCACCTGTGGTTAGCCCACCTTCTCCTTCGAAAGCAAAAACTTTTACTTCTGGGGTTTTTGCAATTTGAAAAGCTAAAGCCTCACCTGCTGCTGCTGGTGAGCCATGGCCGCTAGGGCCGGTATTAAACTTAAAGAATAATGTTTTACCTTCCATTTCAGCATGCCCCGGTAATCCGCCATTTCTTCTTAAGGTAAGGAGATCTTCCCAAACTAATTGAAATTTCTCCCCTAAAAAATGTTCATATTTTTTATCACCTGTTTGCTGATATCTAATACGAAGTGCCTCATTGAAAACAGCCAACGTAGCATATACTACCGGATTGGTATGCCCAGCTACTAAAACATATCTGTCTGCAAACCGTTTACCCGAATCTCTTATGTCCCATTTCATTGCACCAGACAATAATGTTACAATCATTGCATGCACTTTTGATCTTGATCCTCCAGGATGCCCAGACTGTCTATGATTAAGCATTATATCAATACATTGATCAATTAAATCTTTTGTTATTTCCCAGTATGGGAAATATTGTTCTAATTCTTTTATAGGCTTCATTTGTTTCACTATATTAGGGTAGATTTTAAAAATTTCCCAGTATATGAATTTTTAAATTTTAATAGATTTTCTGGGGTCCCAGAGAAAAGAACATTCCCACCTTCTTCTCCCCCTTCTGGTCCCAAATCAATTATCCAATCAGCACACTTAATTACATCTAAATTATGTTCAATAACAACAACCGTATTCCCTCTGTTTACTAGTCTTTGTAATACACTTAATAACATATTTATATCTTCAAAGTGCAGTCCTGTTGTTGGTTCATCAAGTATATAAAAAGTTTTATCCTTTGATGCCTTAGATAGTTCTGTTGCCAACTTAACTCTTTGCGCTTCTCCACCAGATAATGTAGTAGCCTGCTGACCAAGCCTAATATAACCAAGTCCTACATCATTAAGAGTAACGAGTTTTTTTAATATTTGAGGAATATTTGAAAAAAAATCAAGCGCTTCTTCCACAGACATATTCAATATATCAGCAATGTTTTTTCCTTTATATTTTATTTCTAAAGTTTCTCGATTATAACGTGCTCCTTTACAAACCTCACATGTTACATAAACATCTGGCAAGAAATTCATTTCTATTTTAATAATTCCATCACCTTCACATGATTCACAACGCCCCCCTTTTACATTAAAAGAAAATCTTCCTGGTTTGTAACCCCTTATTTTTGACTCTGGTAATTGAGTAAATAAATCTCTAATAATTGTGAACACCCCCGTGTAAGTAGCTGGATTAGATCTTGGTGTTCTTCCAATGGGTTTTTGGTCAATATCAATAACCTTATCTAAATATTCTAGGCCTGAAATCGATTCATATGAAAGTGGATACGCTCTGGCATTGTTGAGCTCTTTTGATAATGCAGGATAAATTGTTTCATTTATTAAGCTACTTTTTCCTGAACCACTAACACCGGAAACTATAATCATTTTACCCAGAGGGAATGAAACATTTATATTTTTTAAATTATTTCCATTAGCACCTGAAATTGTTAAAACTTTACCATTTCCATTTCGCCTAGCTTTAGGAGTTGGAATAAGTTTTTCTCCAGAAAGATATTTACCAGTTATGGAATTTTTCGAATTAACAATTGCCTTTGGAGAACCAGAAAAAACAATCTTTCCTCCATGTTCTCCAGCGCCAGGGCCTATATCAATAAGCTGATCTGCGGACTCCATAGTTTCCTGGTCATGCTCAACGACTATAATTGAATTACCTAAATTTCTTAATTTTTTCAAAGAATTTAATAAGCGATTATTATCTCTTGGGTGAAGACCAATTGAAGGTTCATCTAAAATATAAAGGACACCTACCAATTGACTACCAATTTGAGTTGCAAGACGAATCCTTTGAGCTTCTCCCCCTGATAGTGATGATGCTGACCGGTCCAAAGTTAAATAATCTAATCCAACATCATTTAAAAAACTTAACCGCTGTTTTACCTCTTTTAAGATTTGTTCTGAAATAGTTGCATGAGTTTTATTTAAAGATAGTTTATTAAAAAATTCATGAATTTTCTTAATTGAAAGGGACGAAATCTCTCCTAAATTTTTTCCTCCTACCGTTACAGCAAGAGATTCTTCTTTAAGCCTTGATCCAGAGCATTTTGGACAAGCTCGCATACTCATAAATTGCTCGATCCAATCTCGGATATGGTTCGATTTTGTCTGTTTATATCTTCTCATAAGATTGGGGATTGTTCCCTCCCATCCCCCAGTATATGTACCACTCCATCTATCAGAAGAATAATCCATTTTCAATTTTTTTCGCCCAGTTCCATTTAATAAAATTTCTCTGATTTTTTTATCTAGCTTATACCATGGAGTTGTGAATTTAAACTTATAATGCGAAGATAAACTTTTTAATATGCTTCCATACCAATTATCTCGAGGTTGTTCACCTAAAGGAATTATTGCACCTTGAATTAGAGATTTAGTTTTATCTGGAACTAACATCTCAGGATCAATATCCATATGCGATCCAATTCCATCACAGTGTGGGCATGCTCCATATGGAGAGTTAAATGAAAACATTCTAGGGGTTAATTCTTCCATTGATACTTCACAATATGGGCATGCAAAATTTTCACTAAATAAATGATCTTTTGATGGTAATTCATGTATGATTGTTAATCCTGAACCAATTTTTAATGATAGCTCAATAGACTCTGTAAGTCTTTCTTGAAATTCATTTTCTATTTCAAGCCTATCAATTACTACTTCAATTGAGTGTTTTTTATTTTTTTCAAGGTTTATGTCTTTGTCAATAGAATATATTTTCCCATCAATACGTACCCTCAAAAATCCTTCTTTTCTGACCTCATCTAGTACTCCTTTATGCTGTCCTTTTCGGCCACGGACAACTGGTGCTAAAACGTATATTTTTGTTCCACCTCCAAGTTTAAAAATTGTATCAACTATCTGTTGAACTGTTTGGCGTTGAATAGGTCTATCACACACCCAACAGTGAGGCTTACCAATATGTGCAAATAATAATCGCATATAGTCATGTATCTCAGTAACTGTCCCAACAGTAGACCTTGGGTTTCTAACTGTTGCTTTTTGTTCAATTGAAATTGCAGGAGATAAACCTTCAATATAATCCATATCAGGTTTCTCCATAAGACCAAGGAATTGTCTTGCGTATGAAGAAAGAGATTCTACATATCTACGCTGACCTTCAGCATAGATTGTATCAAAGGCTAGTGATGATTTTCCAGATCCAGATAAACCTGTAATGACTACAAGTTTGTTACGTTCAATTTCAACATCAATGTTTTTTAAATTATGTTGACGCGCGCCTTTAATTATTATTTTTTGTGATGCAATTCCCATTAAGTATAAAAATCTGATAAATTTTAAATTGACCCAGAAGTTACATCTTATTTTTCATCGTTCAAAAAGCTCATCTCTAAATTTTATTTTTTTTTGGGATAATTCTATTCAAATTTATAAGATAAATAATGAATTCAATTAAGAATCATATACTAATTGCTATGCCTCATATGGATAGTCCTTATTTTAAAGAATCAGTAATATTTATATGTGAACATAATAATGATGGGGCAATGGGATTAATTGTTAACAAACCTTTAGATGATCAAATATTAGAAAAGGTATTGGTACAATTAAATGTTAATTCAAATGAAACTTTTCAACCATTTTCCGACATATATTTTGGTGGACCTGTTATGTTTGATAGAGGCATTCTACTTCATAAATATCAAATTGAACTATATGAATCAGTAAAACTATCCGATAATTTTTATCTTTCAAGTGATAAAAAAGCCTTTAAGAGCATAGCTGAAAACCCTGATAATAAAAGTAGATTTTTTCTTGGTCATTCTGGATGGTCAAATGGCCAATTAGAAAGCGAGATTGAAAATGGGGATTGGATTGTACAAGAAACGTCTCCTGAATTCATTTTTGATGTACCAGAAGACAAAATGTGGATTATGGCACTTCAATCCTTTGGTATAGAAATTTCGAACTTTTCAACTTTTGGCGGTAAAGCTTAACAGTTTTTCTTTAGTCTAAATCAGATTATTATCTTGTAACTTTAACCAATGAAAAAGAACCTACCAGCATTAGCTGTAATTAGTGCAGCTATTCTATGGAGCTTAGATGGATATATTAGACAAAATCTTTTTTCATTGCCTTCATTCTTAATTATTTCATTAGAACATGCTATTGGTGCTATAATATTTTTTCCATTACTTATAAAAGGATTGAATGAAATATATTCTTTAAATCAGCGCGGGTGGATTTCTGTATTCTGGATCAGTATTTGCGGGGGAGTACTTGGAACATTTTTTTATACTAAAGCCCTTAGCTACGTTGAATATATTGATCTTTCAGTGGTTGTATTACTCCAAAAGTTCCAACCAATATTTGCAATAGCATTGGCAGCTGTCATTTTAAAAGAAAAAATTACAAAACGTTTTTTTATACTAGCTGTTGCTGCAATTATTGGTGGATATTTGATAACATTTGGTAATAACCCTATTGAAAATTGGAATGATAAAACTATAATTGCATCTTTACTTGCTCTTCTTGCTGCATTTAGCTGGGGAAGTTCAACGGTTCTTGGAAAGCATGCGTTAAATCAAATCTCATTTATGACGATTACATCTTTAAGGTTAACAATAACTGCTGCAATAACTTTATTTATAATTATTTCGAATAGCCAATATGAATTAATACCCGAAATGACATTTGGAAATTGGTTATATATTATTTTAATTGTAATCAGCACAGGTTCTATCGCACTATTTATATATTATTACGGTTTAAATCATCTTCCAGCATCTCATGTAACAATTTATGAGTTATTCTGGCCTTTGTCAGCAGTAACAATTGATTGGTTCATATATGAAAGAATCATGACTGTATATCAATTTCTAGGAGCTATTTTACTACTAACATCAATTATACTATTATCAAATGAAAATAGCGCAGATTAATATCAAAATGTTTTACTTGTATTTGTTGACTTAAAAACTGAAATTTTATCACTTTATTATGAAGTATAGAACTATCAACGTAATCATTTCAGTCTTAATTCCTCTTTTTATTGGAGGATGTAAGGAGGACCCTGAACGTCATCTAAAATTGGGTAAATGGTATGCACAAAAAGGATTGGTAGAAGAAGCTATTTTAGAGTTTAAAGAAGTAACAAGACTTTTCCCTGAAAAAGTGCAATCACTTTCTAGAGAAGAATATCAGGTTTTAAGCAAGGCACATTATAATTTATCATTGATGTATACTAAAAAAGGCTGGTGGGATTACGCTTTACAAGAGGCTGAGACCTGTTTTGAATTACAGCCTATTAAAGACCATTATGATCTAGTCTCTCTAATCAAACAAAGATCTAAATTAGAAGATTCCGAGTCTCAATAATTTTTATTCTAGATCGCTCCAGAGCGATGCTCTCCACCATCACAATAGATAATAGAACAATTGATAAAATCAGCTTCTGGTCTTAATAGCATTGATATTGTTCCCGCTATGTCTTTGGGCGTTGTTGTCCTACGCATTGGATTTCTACTTTTTGTGCTTTCAACCCAATCTTCCCACCTATCGGTTATCTTTGTTAATGCTCTTGTAGGTGTAACTCCTGCTTGTATAGCATTTGCAGTGATTCCATGCTCACCTAGCTCCCAGCCTATCTGACGAAGTACTGCTTCCATTGCAACTTTTGCTACACTTACAGGTCCATATCCTTCCATTGCCAAATAATTTCCTTCGCTGGTTAAGCCTATTACCCGAGAACCTTTACCTAATAGTTTTTCAGAAAATAATTTTTGAGTCCAATATAAAATCGAGTTTCCCATTACATGGACTGTCATGTCCATCTGCCTCTGAGTTACAGGCTTATTACCAAAAAAGTTTGTTGTGGTACCAAAAGCAATTGAATGAAGCAATAATTTAAGTTTGGCACCATTTGTGATTTCTTTTATTTTTGGTAAAAACTCATTTATGGTCTCTTCTGCAGCTGCATTAGTGTTAAAATAATGACATCTTCCATTTGATAATTCATTTACTTCCGAGATGGTTTCTTCAGCAATTTTTTTAGCGTCTCCTCTATCAAAATGAAAAGCAATGATACCATAACCATCTTTGGCTAATCTCTTTGCTGTAGCTCCTCCATGCCCAGTTGATCCCCCTAATAATAATACCCATTCAGACATTTGTTAATTCTCCATAATTATTTAATCAAATTTAAATATATACAACTAGCAATAAAACGAGTTAGAAAATTAGAAAAGATTAGATTTTTTTTCTTTATTATTAAGGTAAATTAAGGTTTATCCAAAGGAAATAAAATCAATGGAACGGAAATCAAGCTTCACAAAAAAAGAATTAATCGATAGTGGTCTTGGAAAGTTATTTGGTGAAGATAAAGGTAGACTACCCATGCCACCTATGCTAATGATGGATCGTATTTTGCATATTTCTGATAAGGGTGGAAAATATGGAAAAGGTGAAATTAAAGCTGAGCTTGATATAAAAAAATCTTTATGGTTTTTTGATTGTCATTTCAAAGGAGATCCCGTTATGCCAGGATGTTTAGGACTAGATGGGTTTTGGCAATTGATTGGATTTTTTCTAACTTGGCTTGGTGGTGATGGTCGTGGACGTGCTTTAGGTGTAAAAGATCTCAAGTTTAAAGGCCAAGTGCGTCCATATCATGAAAAAATTATTTATAAGATTGATATTAAAAAATTTATTACACGCCCAACTTATATGGCATGGTGTGACGCCGTTCTTGAGGTAAAAGATAAAGCAATTTATTTTGCTAAAGATCTTCAAGTAGGTTTATTTGAAGGGTTGACATGGGATCATGGAAAAGATCCAGCACTTGACCCATTTTAATATTAACCAAAAATTTTAAATAGGAATTATTTATGGCACTTCGGTGTGGCATTGTTGGTTTACCTAATGTAGGTAAATCTACTATATTCAATGCTTTAACAGAATCTTCAGTTCCTTCTGAAAATTATCCATTTTGTACAATTGAACAACACATCGGTGTTGTTACTTTACCTGACGAAAGATTGAAAAAATTAGATGGAATATATAAACCTGAAAAAGTTACGCCAGCAACGGTTGAATTTACAGATATTGCCGGTCTTGTTAGAGGAGCAAATAAAGGTGAAGGATTAGGCAACCAATTTTTAGGTCAAATTCGACAAGTTTCTGCTATAATTCATGTTGTCAGATGTTTTAAAGATGAAAATATTACACATGTAGAAGGAACAATTGATCCTATTCGAGATGCCGAATTAATTGAAACTGAACTTTTATTAGCAGACCTAGAAACAATAAATAAAAATATTATTAGATTAGAAAAATTGGCAAAAAAAGATAAAGATGCTGGCAGAGAATTAGATATACTTTTAAACTTAAAAGAACATTCAAATGAAGGCAATATGGCAAGAACATTTTCTGTGGAAAAAGATGATATTAATTTTATTGAATCGCTTTTTTTATTAACACGAAAACCCTTTCTCTATGTAGCAAACGTAGATGAAAAAGAAATAATGAATTCAAAACGTAATGAGGATATTCAGCGTCTATTTGATTATGCAAATAAGAAAAATAATTTTGCTATTAGACTGTGTGGAAAAATTGAACAAGAAATATCAACTCTTGATTCAGAAGAAAAAAAGATTTTCCTTAAAGAATATAATTTGTCTGAGCCTGGGTTAAATAAATTAATTCATGCTGGATTCAAACTATTAGGATTAGAAACTTATTTTACAGGGGGCCCTACAGAAGTACGAGCTTGGACAATAAAAAAAGGTACTAATGCGCCAAAAGCTGCAAGTGAAATTCATACAGATTTTGAAAAAGGCTTTATTAAAGCCGAAGTAATAAAATATGATGACCTAATTAAATTTGGATCTGAAATAAAAGTAAAGGATGCTGGCCTATCACAATTGCAAGGAAAAGAATATATTGTTAAAGATGGAGACTGCATTTATTTTCATTTTAATGTATAGGTAAAAGTATGTGGTTTTTTATGATACTTTGTTATGTCCTTGTAGGGCTTTCAGGATTTGGTTTAATCCAAATTGGACTGAATCACTATTTTGATTTTTGGCTAACAAATCGAATTACTTTTGATTTAATGGTTAGTATAATTTTTATTGCTGCTCAAACTCTTGTGATGTTTTTTTTCGTTGGAACCGGTGTCAACGTAAGAGAATATCTTGAAAAACATATAGAGCTTGGCGACGGTTTGTACAAAAAAATGTTTGCGATTAAAAGAAAACTATACCCACCAACAATGATGGTTACTATGTTATTTATGGCAACAGTTATAATAGATGGTATTTATTATATCAAATTCAATACTGAGGGTAGAATTTCAGAATGGTGGTTTCATATATTTTATTTATTAACACTTTATTATTTTTTCAAAGCAACAAAAGTTCAGCACCACTCTTTTAAGGAAAGTACTGAAATTGTTTTATCTATGACTAAATCTGCTAGGACCAATTCCTAAATATTTTATTAAATTCTTTAAAATGATAAAACGTTTAAACTATATAATATTAATAATATTTTTCACGGGTTGCAGTAATACCAATAAAAAAAATACTGCACAGTTAATTAATATTGAGTCACTAAATGAAATATTAATAACTGAGTCAGATGGTTTTACTGAAGTGGATCCATCAGTAACTGGAATAATTGCAAAGAATGAAATTGGTGAAAAAGAAATCCTCGAAAACCAGCATCTCATGCATGGGTCTGGTATAGCGCTTGGAGATATGAATGGAGATGGTTGGGTAGATATTTATATTCCACGATTAAAAGAAAATAATCTTTTATTTATGAATATGGGTAATTGGAAATTTAAAGATGTCACTCAAGCTTCTGGTGTTGCTTGTCCAAATAGATATTCAAATGGTTCTGTTTTTGCTGATGTAGATGGAGACAGAGATTTAGATTTGATTGTAACTGCATTGGGGGGACCAAATAGTATTTTTTTCAATGATGGTAAAGGGAAGTTTACTGAATCTAAATTAGATTCCAAATTAAGCAGCCCTGGCAGCACCTCATCGGCTCTTGCTGATGTAGATAATGACGGAGACCTAGACCTATATATCACAAACTACAAAAGGCTGGCAATGAGAGATTCATTACCCCCTCCAGTAATTAGTTTTGATAATACATTGATGGAAATAACAAATAA
>CEUS01109836.1_pt1 | contig 10277 bp, 9 predicted proteins | sample 427031 | NCBI WGS metagenome assembly CEUS01 (sample SAMEA2622837, study PRJEB7988) | marine metagenome | biome: marine biome (ENVO:00000447); feature: marine epipelagic mixed layer (ENVO:xxxxxxxxx); material: "saline water (ENVO:00002010), including plankton (ENVO:xxxxxxxx)" | depth 140 m | reverse complement strand
TTTTTAACAGCAAACTTTGTTCCAATTATAATTAGACAAGCTATTAGTCAAAGTTCAGAAAGTATCCCCACAACAGTTAGTAATTTAACTACTATGGGAATATCTGCAACTTTGTTTGCTCCTGCAATAATTGGCTTTGTGGCTGAAAAATTTAGCATAACAGTCAATATGTATGCATTGTGTTTTATCGTATTTTCTTCAGGTATTATTTTTCTTAATATATTTAAATCATCAAAAGATTAATCTTCTTATTTAATCCAATTTGTTATAATGCTTTTAGTATAATATTTTGGAGGAAATATGAGAAAAATATTTTCAATTTTTATTGCTGCTATTTTTTATTCTTTATTGTTGAAATGGATAAAAGTGAGAATATTTTTACAAAACCAAAACACGATTATACAAAAAAACTAATTTCATCTATACCAAAAATTTAAATTTCATAATATGGCTTATTTTTACTTATTATTAGCAGTTTTATTTGGAACTGCTTCTAATTCTTTCGCTAATGCAGCTCAAGGGTTTACAAAATTATTTCCATCAATTTTAAGTGCCTTAACTATTGTTTTGTGTATGTTGTGTTTATCTAATGTAATGAAAACTATTCCAGTTGGTATTACGTATGCTATATTTGCTGGTTTAACTATTTTAGCCACTGTTCTTATTGGTATTGTAAAATTTAATCAGTTACCAAATATATATTCATTTATAGGTTTATTCTTAATAATTTGTGGAGTTTTAGTGGTTAATTTATTTGGAAAAGTATAAAAATAATAATGAGTTCATTGTCTATAGAATTAATATGGGAAAATATTGATAATACATTTTATCCAGGAAAATATTCAACAGAACATAAAATAATTATAAATAAATCAATAAGTTTAATGGCTGGATCTGCCCCAGCCTATGGTGGGAAAGATATATTTTTAAATCCTGAGCAGTCACTAGCAGCTTCTTTAAGCAGTTGTCACATGATGACTTTTCTTGCATTAGCTGCAAAAATGAAATGGCCTGTGGTTAAATATTCAGACCATGCATTTGCTTATTTAGGAAAAAATTCAAAAGGCAAAATGAGTGTAAATAAAATAGAATTAAATCCCTTAATTTTATTTAAAAATAATTTTGAAGTCAATTCTGAAGAAATGAATAAAATACAAGATCGATCTCATCGATATTGCTTTATTGCAAATGCATTATCTGATGAAGTTGAAATAAAAATAAATATATGAGTAATATTATTAAAATTGAACAAAAAAATAATATTTTGAAATTAATTTTAAATGATGAAAAAAATTACAACACTCTATCAAAGAAAATGATTAATGAATTGAATTCTAATTTAATTAAAGCATCACAAAACAATTATGTTAGAGTTATTATTATTGCTGCAAAAGGTCCTATTTATTCAGCTGGTCACAACCTTAAAGATATTAATTCACATAGATTGGATAGAGATAAGGGTAAAAAATATTTTCAAAAATTAATTGAAAATTGCTCAAAGCTTATGATAAATATAATTAAAAATCCAAAACCTATTATTGCAGAAGTTAATGGCATCGCTACAGCTGCTGGATGCCAATTAGTCGCTAGTTGTGATTTAGCTTACTCAAGTCAAAATGGAAAATTTGCAACCCCTGGAGTAAATATAGGACTATTTTGTTCAACACCAATGGTCGCTATATCTAGAGTAATACAGAAAAAACAATCTATGGAAATGCTTTTAACTGGCGATTTAATTGATTCCAAAAAAGCTTTATCGATAGGACTAATTAATGATGTATATCCAGAGAACATATTATCTGATAAAGTGAATGAAATGGCATTAAAGATTTCAAAAAAACCTTTTAAAACTTTAAAAATTGGTAAGGAGGCTTTTTATAGGCAATCTGAAATGAACATTGAAGATGCTTACAAATATACCACATCTATAATGATACAAAATATGCTTGATTATGATTCCATAGAAGGGATTGAATCTTTTATAGAAAAAAGAAAACCTCATTGGAAATGAAAGATTATTTAGATAGAAATTTAGCATTAGAAACAGTTAGAGTAACTGAAATGGCAGCATTAGCAAGTTCATTACATATGGGTAGAGGTGATGAAAAAGCAGCCGATCAGTCAGCAGTTAATTCAATGAGAAATTTTTTAAATGAATTGATGATTTCTGGTAAAGTAGTCATTGGAGAAGGAGAGAGAGATAAAGCTCCTATGTTGTATATAGGAGAAGAAGTTGGCAAAGGTGGACCAAAAGTAGATATAGCTCTTGACCCTTTAGAAGGTACTACAATTACTGCTCATGGAGGTGAAAATGCTTTATCTGTTCTAGCCATGGGTGAAGAGGGTAGTTTTTTACATTCACCTGATATTTATATGCATAAAATTGCATTTGGGAAAAAGTTTCAAAATTTAGATATTAATCCAGAAGATTCACCAGAAAATATTGTCACAAATTTTGCAAAATTTGCTGATATGAAAATTGAAAGTGTAGTTGTATGCATTCTAGACAGGCCAAGACATCATAAACTTATTAATAGCATACGCTCTATAGGAGCAAGAATTAAATTAATTCCTGATGGTGATGTGAGTGCAGTTATTGCTACTTCAGTTGATGACAGTGGAATTGATATATATATGGGGATAGGTGGTTCACCTGAAGGTGTTTTAGGTGCAGCAGCATTAAGATGTCTAGGTGGAAAAATTTATACAAAATTAATCTTTGATAATGATAAAATTTTTGAAAGAGCTCAATCAATGGGAATAAAAGATAAAAATACTATTTATCAAACAAATGATCTAGCTAAAGGTAATGTAATGTTTACTGCTACAGGAGTAACTGATGGGACAATGCTTAAAGGTGTTAGAATAAAAGATGAAATAGCTACAACGCATTCAGTTGTAATGAGATCTAAAACTAAAACTCTAAGATATATTCATGCTTATCATGATTTAAGTATAAAAAATGTTTTTATAAATAATTAACTTCTCATTTTTAACTTTCTTCTCTATCTGTTTTTAGTTACAGATACACAATAAAATTTTCATTTTATATATAGAAATAAGTTGTTTTATAATTTAGTAAAACTATAGATATTTATTAATTATAAATTTATTATTATCATTATGAAAAAAGTATTTTTAATTACTTTAATTATTTTTGTTTTAATAGGGGGATACTATTTTTATATTAGAAGCAATGAAGAAATTTCTACAACCTCATATGAGTTTATTAAGATAGAAAAAGGTAATATAAAAAAAATTGTATCAGCAACTGGTAAAATTATTCCTACTTCATCACAAATTTTATCTTCAGAAATTTCTGGAAAAATTGTTGATATAAAAAAAGATTTTAATCAAATTGTTAAAAAAGGTGATGTATTAGCAATTTTTGATCAAAATCCATTTATATTAAAAGTAAAAGAAATGGAAACTTCTGTAGAAATAACTAAATCTAAATTAAAACAAAAATTAGCATCCTTTGATAAAGCTGATTCAGAATTAAATAATGCAATTTCTAATAAGAATGGCTCGGAAGCTGAATTTAATGATTTTAAACTTTTTATTAAAAAATTAGAACAAAATTTAGTTAATCAAGAAATATTATATAAAAATAAATTTATATCAACAAATGAATATGAAGATGCAAAACTAGAATATGACAGAGCATTATATCAATTAAGCATATTCGAGTCAGACATTTTATCACTAGATGCAATTATAGAATCAAGAAAAGCACAAATTAAAATAATTGAAGCTGAAATAGAAGAAGTTAAAACACAAATTAAGCAAAATCAACTTACTTTAGAAAGTGAAAAATTAGATTTATCTAAAACTAAAATTATTTCTCCAATTAATGGATTTATTTTAGATCGCCATATTAATGTTGGTGATGTTTTAGGAGCATATCAAAAAGATTCAATAATGTTTACAATTGCAGAATCTTTATCATCGATGAATATTGAAATATTTATTGATGAAGCAGATATAGGTAATATTAAACCTGGACAATTAGTTGAATTTTCAACTGACGCATTTCCAAACAGAAAATTAAATGCAAAAATTACACAAATTAGATATTCTCCAGTAGATGATCAAAATGTTATTACATATGAAGTTCTTGCACTTTTTGATAATCCAGATAATTTATTGTTACCTGGTATGACTGCTAATGTTGATATAATTGTAGAGGAGAAAAACGATGTTTTAAAAGTTAAAAATTCTGCATTATCTGTAAAATTAAATCAACCTTCAAAAAAAGAAAATAAAAACAATAGATGGGGTAGTGGTGGACAATCACAAATGAGAGAGATTATGGATCAATTAAATATGAGCAAAGAACAGCAAAATAAAATGAGAAGCGTATACCCTAAATTAGGTAAAGTTAGAGAGTCATTATTAGCTAAAAATATTTCGCAAGAAAAAATTGCAAAAGAAATGGCCTTATATATAGAAAATGCATTAATTGAACTTTTAACTGATGAACAAACTTCAAAATATTATTCTTTAAAGCAATCATTAAATGTTAAAAAATTATACAAAATTATTGATGGTAATCCTAAAAAAATTGAACTTATTACTGGTTTGAATGCAAGTGGATTTACAGAAATTATAAAAGGGGACGTTAAAATGGGGGATGAGGTTATTTCTAAAGTTTTAATAACAAAATCAGAAAAAAAGGCTTTACGTTTATTTTAAGAAATGATTGAAATTAATGATGTTTCCAAAGAATATATAATGGGGGACAATTCGTTATTAGCATTGAATAAAGTTTCAATAAAAATTGATAATGGAGAATTTATTTCAATTATGGGAGCTTCTGGTTCAGGAAAATCCACACTAATGAATATTATAGGTTGTTTAGATATACCATCTAGTGGGAACTATAATTTTAATAAGAAAGATATTTCTAAATTTAATTCAAATCAATTAGCAGAACTTAGAAATAATGAAATTGGATTTGTTTTTCAAAACTTTAATTTATTACCAAGATTGAGTGCTTTAGAAAATGTAACTCTACCGCTTATGTATTCTGGTAAATCACCAAAAAATAGGAATGATCTAGCTATAAAAGCTCTTGAAGAAGTTGGACTTAAAGACAGAATACATCATCGACCAAACCAATTATCTGGAGGCCAGCAACAGAGAGTATCTATTGCAAGGGCGATTGCAGGAACTCCAAACATAATATTAGCAGATGAACCTACAGGTGCTCTTGATAGTAAAACAAGTTCAGAAATAATGAAAATTTTAAAACTTTTAAATAATAAAAAAATAACCATTATTTTAGTAACTCATGAACAAGATATAGCATTATATGGTGAAAGAATTATTAATATGAAAGATGGAATGATTATTGAAGATAAGAAAAATGTTATTAATTGATTTAATTTATTTATCTCAAAAAAGTTTACGTTCTAATATTTTAAGAAGTATTTTAACTTCACTTGGTATAATAATTGGAGTCAGTTCTGTAATAACTATGATATCTATAGGATCAGGAGCCAGAGAAGAAGTTGAGAAACTTATTGATAGATTTGGTTCTAATAACCTTATTCTAAGATCACAAAGTTCTTCCTCCAGAGGTGTTTCAATGGGATCAAATTCAATTAATACTTTGACACTATCAGATATGGAAAATTTAAAAAATGAATTACCTGCAATAAAAGCTATCGCACCTCAGGTAAGTTTAAGTACTCAAATTTTAGCTAATAATAATAATTGGTTATCGTCTGTAACTGGTACTAATAATGAATATTTCGAACTAGGTAATTGGTCATTCGAAACAGGAAGAAAATTTGAAGAAGATGAATTATTATCAGGTAAAAGGGTTGCTATTATAGGTAAAACAGTTCAAAAAAATCTTTTTGAAGAAAATAATCCAATTGATGAAATAATAAGAATTAATAAAGTTCCTTTTACTGTAATTGGAATTCTAGAGGCTAAAGGTGGAACAGCATGGAGAGACCTTGATGACACAATAGTAGTCCCTCTAAAAGCTGCTAAACAAAGATTAGTTGGAAAAAAATTTCCTGGTGACCAAATAAGAAGCATGACAATTAATGTTTCTTCATCTGATCTTCTTTCAAAAACTGAAAAAGATATTGATACAGTCATGCGCAAACTTCATAAAATTTCTGCTAATGGTAATCCTGATTTTGTTGTACGTAATTTTGCTCAATTTTTAAATGCAAGACAAGAATCATCTAAAGTTATGTCAATTTTGTTAGCAACTGTAGCAGGTATTTCTCTAATTGTTGGAGGAATTGGTATTATGAACATTATGTTAGTAACAGTTACAGAAAGAACAAAAGAAATAGGTGTTTGTATGTCTGTAGGTGCAAAGAAAAAAGATATTCTATATCAATTCTTAATTGAATCTTTGATGATATCACTAATAGGTGGTGGGATTGGAATTATATTGGGTATCGGTGTAGTTTATGGAGTAAGTGAATATTTCAACTGGAAAATGAAATTAGATTATATTTCTATTTTGCTATCTTTTGGATTTTCATCTTCAATTGGAATTATTTTTGGTTTTTATCCAGCAAGAAAAGCATCAAACTTGAATCCAATTGATGCTTTAAGATACGAATAAATTTTGGAAAAAATTATGTAGTTCTTGTTGCAACATACACTCCTATGGCACAAATGAATAAACCAAATATATCTAGTGTGTATATTTCTTCATTTAATACTAACCAAGCCATTAAGGCAGTAGTTGGAGGTACTAAAAAAAACAAATTAGATGTTTTTGAAGCAGACCCTTTTTTAATTAAATACATTAATATTGTAAATGCACCAAAAGATACTAGAACTATTTGCCAACTCATTGATAAAATGAATGAAATATTAAATCTAATATAAGGAATTTCAAAAAATATAGAGACAAAAAATAAAAATATTGAAGCTGAAACTGCTTGATAAAAATTATTAACTGATAATGATAAATTGTTTGTAAATTTTTTTTGCCAAATTGTAGCAGTTGTAGCGCCTAATAAAGCAACTATAGAAGCTATAACTCCAATAGTAGGTATTTTTTCACCTATATCCCATCCAATTACAATAATAGTTCCTATTAAACCTAATAAAATACCTATCCACTGAATAAAAGTTACTTTTTCATTTAAAATTGGTCCACTTAAAATATTTGTTAAGACAGGTTGTAATCCAACAATTAACGCAGATACAGTAGCAGATAAGCCCATAGAATATGAAAAAAACACACCACCTAAATAAAATCCATGAAATAAAATACCTGTTATTGAAGATTGTATTATTAAAGAAAAATTAACTAAAATTTTTTCTTTAATATAATAAGAAAATATTAAGAATCCAATAGCTACAATGATGAATCTAAATGATAAAGAAGCAAAAGGACTAGCTGATTGAACTATTATTTGACCACTAACAAAAGCTGAACTCCAAAGTAATATAAAAAGAAAAGGAAAAAATTTACTCATTAAACATGCCTTATTTTAACCTCAATAAATCATTACTATACTTAAAGTGACACTATCGTAGTGAATATTCATCAATCATCAATACTATTTTATCTCCTTTAGTGTCACACTTAATGTTTAATCTGTAAATCTTAATAAATTAAAAGAGTGTGGAGGTAAAATAATCTTATCTTTATAAATTTTAATAATATTTTTTTTAATAGTTACCTGATTAAGATTATTTATATCATTTAGATCAGTTTTAGATTGTCCATTTACGGTATAGCTCTCAATTATTTTTTTAAATTTTGAAAATATTATTTCTATATTTTTGTTTGCAGATTTATTTACTATTGAAACACAATACTTACCATTGTTTACAGTTACGGCAGCATCTATTACTTTATTTTTTGTATATATAGGTTGTTTTCCTAATTTAGTTGATTTAAATTTTTCACATTTGATTTTTGTATATAAAATATCACCTTTATGAAATTTATTCATAAGTTCTAAAACTAATGTTGTTGGGGTTTTCCATATTTTTTTTCCATCAATACGATAATTGCCCATTGCATTAATTAAATGATAAATTCCAGTATTTGTAATCATATTACCTCTATTAATACAAGCATGAAGTAATGATGCTGCATATAATGCATCAGCAATATTATAATTTTCTAAAAATTTAGAAGGATGAGCTTCTACATAAGTATTCCATTCATCAAAAGCTATAGTGATATTTTTTTTTGTATATTTTTTTATTTCTTTAATAGTTCTATCAAGCATAATTTCTACTTCAGTAGAAGCAGCAACTGTTGGTAAATATCTTGATTTATAGTGAGGATGTATTTTATCTTTTTCAGTTCGTATAGAATAATAATGAACACTTAATTCATCTATTTTTTCTTTTATTTTTTTTAAAATTATTTCATTCCAATGACCAAAATGATCAGAACAAGCTCCAACGGCTATAAATCTTAAGTTTTTGTTTACTTTTTTTATTTCTTTAACAAATTTATCATATTTTTTTGCATAAGTTATTGGATCAGTATGTCCTATTTGCCAACCACCAAACATTTCATTACCTATGAATATTGTTTTAAGATTATATGGTTTTTTTCTTCCATTTTTAGCACGTAATTTTCCATATTTTGATTTAAGTGAACCAGTAATATATTCAATCCAATTAGCAGCTTCTTCAGGCGTCCCATTCCCAGTATTAACCGTTATCATTGGTTCGCTACCAATATAATTACACCATTTCATAAATTCATCAGTACCTACGTCATTATACTCCCATTGATACCAAGCGTAATCGTAGTAAGGGAGTCTATAATTTTTATCCCCAATTCCATTGATCCAATCATATCCTGATAAAAAATTACCTCCTGGCCATCTTATGTAACTAGGTTTCCATTCTTTTATAATTTTTGATATATCTTTTCTAAAACCAAAAATTGTATTTACTGGCATCAATGAACAGTTAGCAATAAATATTTCATTATCTTTTATTGAAATTGATAAAGTTTTTGATGATTTAAAATTTTTAAAAATTATTTTCTTTTTATATTCAGTCCAATTTTTGGTAGCTTTTATTTTAAAACTAATTTCACCAATAGAAATATAAACATATTGATTATTTCCTTTAATAAAAATACTAAATTTATGTTCTTCTTGAGGAAATATAACTTTTATATTTTGTTTTATACCTCTTTTTGTTAAAGATTTTTTTCTAATCGTAATTTGCTGAGATTGCTTCCCACTGCCATATCTACTAATTTGTTCTTTACCTTCAACAATATATTCTGAATTCGAATGTCCATACATAACATGTTGAGCCGATGCATTTAAACCTTTCCAAGGTTGAATAATTCCAAAATCTAGATGATCATGCTCTAATGCGTTATTCCACATAAGTTTATCTGGACCGCAAAATTTTCTATTATCTACAAGCTCTGCCCATATTCCATTTCTATAAATTGCATCTCCTATATGTTCAAGATTTGAACCAAACATATGTTTAGTTAATTTACCAATTACTTCATTTTTTTTAATTAAAATCTTATTAGTCATTCATAATCCAAATTTTATCTTTCGGTAAATTTACAAAAACCTCATCCTCTTTATTAATGTTTTGAATTCCTAATGATTGTAAAGAACATTCTAGGTTTAAATTATTAATTACAATTTTATAACGAGTATGTGTTCCAGAAAATATTACAGATTTTATTTTTCCTTTAAAAAAATTATCTTGGTAGATGTTCTCTCTCGATATTTTTATGTTTTCAGGTCTAATAGTTGCTATACATTTAGAATGTAATTCATCAACATTTTTTTGATTAGATATAATTTTGCCAATAGATGAATCAAAATAATTTGTATTTTTATTCAATTCTATAAAGTTAACTCCACCAAAAAATTTTGCTGCACTAACATTAATAGGTTTTTCATAAAATTCTTTAGGTTCAGCAAAATTCTGAAGTTTTCCATCAAATATTAATGCAATTTTGTCAGCTAATAAAACAGCTTCTTCTTGATCGTGAGTTACAAACATACAAGTAACTCCAAGTTTTTTTTGAATTGATGTAATTAATTCTCTCATCTCATCTCTTAAATGAGCATCTAAATTACTTAAAGGTTCGTCTAATAATAGAAGTCTTGGATTAGCTATCAAAGCTCTTGCTAATGCAACTCTTTGCTGCTGTCCTCCAGATAATTGTTTTGGTCTTCTTTCACCTATATCAGGTAATTTAACTAACTCTAACATTTCTTGAACTCTTTTGTTTATTACTTTTGGATCATCTCCTTTCATCTTGAGTGAAAAACCAACATTTTCAT
>CEUS01550274.1_pt1 | contig 10280 bp, 8 predicted proteins | sample 427031 | NCBI WGS metagenome assembly CEUS01 (sample SAMEA2622837, study PRJEB7988) | marine metagenome | biome: marine biome (ENVO:00000447); feature: marine epipelagic mixed layer (ENVO:xxxxxxxxx); material: "saline water (ENVO:00002010), including plankton (ENVO:xxxxxxxx)" | depth 140 m | reverse complement strand
AGAGCTAATTCAGCCTGTGCGACCGAAGCGTTTGCAGAGGCGATTTGTTGGTCGGATAATAATATTTCGTTATCGCTGACTGACTTATAAGTTTGGTATAAAATGTCCCCTGTTTCCAAGTTGGTGCCTTCCTTGGCAAGGTAAGTTAGTACGCCAGCTGAGTGTGCTGTGACCAGATTACTTTCAGGGTATTCAATCAGTCCGTCAATTTCCTTAAAAGTTTTCAAATCTCTAATTTCGATTTTAGCGATACCGAAATTCACTCCAGTGTCATCTGCTTGATCTACAAGGACTAAATTGCCCTGCTGGAAAAACAACCATGCTAGTGAGGCAGTGATCGTGGATACGACGATCACTATCAAGATAGATTTTGTTTTACTCATATTGACTCCGGTTATGGTAACTGCAACATTGCGATAGATGTCTGTGACTGGATGTTGGAAATATAGGCAACTGTCTATTTTGTTGCATTTCCCCATACCTTGCTCGAGCACGTATTTGTTTTTTCTTCAAATTGCTTTCCGCCGTTTGCTATAGTTGATTTGATGGGTTCCCAGTAATTATCACTAGAAAAATCAGGATCAGGGACATCTATGCCTGACTGCCTTAAACATTCAGTGAATTTAAGGGCTTTGTCCTGTTCTTCGATTTGATCATATTCAGATTTCCCACCAGAAAATGAACCTTCCCTTAATAGTGGCAGGCATTCATCAATTGTTTTGATATATTTTGAGTTTTTGGATTGGTAAAGTGGATCATCTGCAATACTTTGTTTGATACTCTCAAGGTTAACGGACCCGTCCGAGTACACTTCTGGATCTTTAACGTCAAAACCTCTGTCACGCATGCATTGACTAAAATTAGTTGCTATCTCCTCATTAGTCAATTCTTCACCAGATCCAATAGAAGTTTTATCTGCCTGATTAATTGTTGCTATGGATGACACTGAATTATTAGTATTTGAACAACTCAACAGGAGTACTGCAGGTACGATTACAGTAGGGAGTAAAAATGGGGTGATCGAACGGTTTATGCGAATTGGCAATTCACTCAATGTTCTGCGCTCCTGACATTAAATAAAAATTGACGAATTATTTTTTCCAACAGTACTGTGCCACAAATCTATTATCGAGTTTAAATACACCCAACCAAACCTAGGTATTCATTACTCAATGAATCAGGCGAATAATTTGAAAACAGCGTTTCTAGATATCAACGTCTTGGTCCGCCGCCTGGTGACCCTGCTCCCCGTGGTCCTCTTCCAGACATAAATTCATCTGCACAAGTCCGGATACTTTCTTGCAGATCTTCATCTCTGCGAATGTCTTGGAATAGTGATCCCATTGCAGCCCGGGGTCCATTGGAAAAATCAGGGTCTGGAATGTCGTAACCTTTGTCTCGAATACACTGAGCAAACTCGAGAAGGTTGTCTTGAAGTTCCACATCATTTTCTGGCTGTCTGGCGCGTGCAAAAGTGGCATTTTGAAGTAGTGGCAAGCATGATTGCAGAGCCGTTGATGTTCGCCTATTCTGTGGATTGAATTTTGGATCCTGGAATATGCTTTGTCTCATCGCAGAGAAATCAACAGTACCATCAGCGTTCAATTCCGGATCAGGGATGTTGAAGCCTTCATCACGCATGCATTCAGCGAATTCCGTGGTAATTTCTTCATCTGTCAAATCCTTGGCTACTACGACATTTTCGCTTGAGGATTTTGTATTAGTATTACTGTCTTCTGCAACATTTCGATTTGGGGTTTGTTCAGCCTGGCTATTTGGTAGATTAATTTCACTAGAGGCATCCTTAGCAATGTTGGGGGCATTACTCTTTTCGATGCTAGCTACCCCTCCACTTGATTCAGCAGAACTTGAGCATGATGTCATGCTCAATATAGTGATAATACATATTATTGACAGAACTAAGCTTTTATCAAAAACCATGTGCTACCCCCATTGGTATTAACACTCATTATAACGTTACTAACCATAATTAGTTATTTTTATAGGAGGGTCAATTGATGTTAAATAGGTTATGAGTACAGGATCACGTTGTATCTTTTAATTGGAATTGCTGAAGTTCGATACGTCCTGTCTCATCAGGATAGGTGTGAAGTATGCCAAGAAGATCTCGGTCGTTGATACGTACGATATCAGGGTAGCCACATTTCATGTGGGGAAAATGAAGTGAATCACTTGAAGCCGAGTAAATTTGACCTATTGAATTCCAATTTTCTCCTCCATCTTTGGATTGACTGACACTGACCCCCCGTAAATCTGGATCTTCGTCTCTGTATAAGCACACAATAATTCCTGAATTAAGCTTGTGTAATTTGATATTAGACCCTTTGAAACCCGTAAAGCGTATTGGGCTCCAAGTCTTTCCTTCGTCTTCAGAATGAGAAAATACAGTTTGCAATAGGATATGTTCCCTTATAACTGCTAGTAGTCTCCCATCGTCTAATCTAACCACGTCGATGTCACTGTAATGTCGCTCAGGATCGCTTGCGATGATGACTGGTTCAGAAAAACTATACTCTTTGTCAGGGTCGCAAAAAGATACACCAGAGTGCCACTGTACATCTCGCCCCATCGTTCCCATCATGGCCATAAGGAACTGGCCGTTTTTTAGGAGATGTGGATTACTCTGTCCATATACTTCTGTCCATGCGGGGAAAAGATCTATTTCAGTAATGGGTTCTACCCAAGTTTCGCCTTGGTCAAAAGAATCTATAAAACCTGTTTCAAAATCAGAGAATGGCTCGTCGCCACCTAACGAATAATCAATTTTAGTTCTTCCAACAATCAGCCGTACACGTTGATCGGAAAAAGGAACCAAACCACCCATGTTTAGACAGGTCCAGCCTGCGGAATTGTATATCAATAGTGGTTCAGACCATGATTGTCCATCGTCTAACGATTTTGACAAAAAGACTGAGCTATCAAGGCCTTCGTCATCTTCAGCCATGGAAAAAGAAAGGAGTAGTTTACCGTCGGAAAGTCTAGCAAGGCTGGGCGCCTTGTAGTGGTGACCCTTGCCTTGCCTAAAAAGGCTCCGTGCTGAAACTATTTGAATACCGGCTTTTTCAATCAAATCTGGATTTGGTAGTTTCATAGAGTTATCCATTTCAATTTGGTAATGATGAATGATTATATAGTAAACCGATGGTGATCTGGATTTTGTGTACAAAGGGTTACTGATATATACTTCAAAGTTGTTCGTAATAGGGTCTCAAATATATCAATAGACATACTTTATGACCCTTTCGTGAAGATATCCTGATGGGGTGGTGTTGCAACCTCATTTACAGGTATCCCATGTGGTGATTAAAGTAAACGTTGCATTTAAAGTTGTGTGTATCTGTACAAACACTGAAAGGAAATTATTGGAATGCTAGAGAGATTCAAACCTAAGCCTGAGGATTCAGAGCGAGTGTCATTAGACTCGCTGTACGAAGTAGTTACGGCCATATTTGAAAAAATGGGAGTGCCGAATTCCGACGCTAGAGAGGCAGCAGATGTATTAACAATGACGGACCTTAGAGGCGTGGAAACTCATGGAGTTTCTAACATGTTAAGGGCTTATGTAGAACAATACACTGATGGATTAGTCAACCCTAACCCAAATTGGAAAATTGAAAGAGAAACGCCGGGTACTGCTGTGATCAATGCGGACAGAGGTCTTGGCATAATATTGGGACGAAGAGCAATGAATATTGCCATTCAAAAGGCAAAAACCGTAGGTGTAGGAATAGTAACAATGAACAATGGTGCACACGTAGGTGCTGTCGGACATTTCTCAATGCTCGCCGCAAAACAAGATATGGTTGGAATGTGTGCAACTTCTGCTGGAACCGGAGTGCTGCCGACTTTTGCATCGGAGGCGAGGTTTGGGACTAATCCCATTTCTATTGCTGCTCCGGCTCGCAACGAAGCTCCGTTGCTTTTTGATGCGGCAACCTCTCAAATTGCTGGGAATAAATTTTCCTTGGCAAAACGAGTCGGTTCGGATTTGCTTCCAGGTTGGATAGCGGATGATACGGGTACGCCAATATTGGAAGAAACTCCTGTGCCTGAAGGAAGTTGGTATGGCAGTCTGCTTCCACTTGGAGGGACGAGGGAACTTGGTTCTCACAAAGGTTATGGCTTCATGCTAATGGTGGAGGTACTTGGTGCATTTTTATCAGGGTCTGTGCCTGGTATGTTTGACGCTGTGAAAATGGAAAGTGGATACAAACACTATTTTGCAGCTTACGACATTAAAGCTTTCACTGACGTAGATGAATTCAAAGACAAAATGGATAAGATGCTTAAAATGCTGAGGGAAACCAAACCAGCATCAGGGCATGAACGTGTTCTTTATCCTGGTCTAACCGAATCGGAAGATGAAAAGGATAGAAGAGAAAACGGGATACCTCTACACAAGGAAGTATTGCAGTGGTTTGATAGTATGGTTGGTGAATTGGGAGTACCTGCTCTGGAAATAATGTAGGTAAAGTTGGTTCTGATGACTGCTAGTCTGTGGTTGCCAACTATTTCTAGTAGGCGAATGGTTACCAGTTATATATGATATGGCTATGGATTACCAAGATCGGTTACATATTGTTGCACGAATGCCTTAGGAAATGCGGCAGTTTGACTTAACACTCTTTCCGGTGCAAAGGTTTCTTCTCCTAATGGGTACATTGCCTCGAACATAAATAATCCCTTGTAGTTGATTTTCCGAAGAGCCGTTAATAGTTGGTTCCACTGGATAAATCCGCCTATAGGCGCAAAATGGTCTCTATCCAAAAAGTCGTGTAGGTGTAGATGCAGTAATCTTGAGCCACTTTTAATTATTGGTTGCGCTGCTCTTCCTGGATCAGTAAATGGATTAGTACCATCGGGATCTTTCAAGTGCCCGACATCGATGACAATACCGAAATATTTGGAATCAATTCTATCTGCGAGTTGGATGTAACTTTGGATTTCTAATCCATTTTCATTTGCTAGTTTTAAATTAGAATTTTCCAACTTGATAAGGAGTTCTGTGACCGATTTTTCGGCCTGGTAGTCAGTACCAAAATGGCACACCATAATGCTGGCTCCCATTTGTTCTGCCACTTCGGCAGCTAGAATGGCTTCTTTTATGGAGGCCTGTCGGATTTTTTCGTCAGAAGAGTTATATGAAAAATCTGGGCCATGGAATGACACTATGGAAACACCTTGGTTTTTACACTCAGTGACTATCTCAGATACTTGCTGTGTATTACGATAATCAAAACGATTCGGGTATCTAAGTGAATTGATTTCAATCTTTGTGAGTCCAGTTTTTCTGAATAAAGCTATATCAGATGCGGACAGTGGATTATTGTAGTCAAATGCTGCAGATGATGCTCCAATTCGGCTTTGGATTTCTGTTTCCGAATAAGGAAGGTTTGGGATTATACTCTTTGACATAGCTTGTTCTCCTCAACTTAATCAGTGTTGGACCTAGTTACCACGTCTTAGTACTGAACCAGGCCGAAGTCCTGTATGAACTCCATTTGAGATGACTAATTCCCCGTTAACTAAAACATGATCTACACCTACAGATAGCTGATGTGGTTGCTCGAAAGTAGCGATATCCATAACTTTATTTGGGTCAAATATTGCTAAATCTGCCACCATGTCAATAGAGATTGTGCCTCTGTCTTTCAAATTGAGGCGCTCAGCCGGAAAACCGCTCATCTTGCGTATAGCTACTTCCAAAGACAATAGGGACTGTTCCCTTACGTAACGGCCTAAAATTCTGGGATAAGTTCCATAAAAGCGAGGGTGTAATTGTTCTTTGGAGTAAATTCCGGTTGGAGAAATCGCATTACCATCAGACCCTATCATGCTGAGAGGATGCGACAAGAAATATCGTATATCACTTTCAACCCTGTTGTGGATTACACCAGATAACACGCCCTGTTCTTCTTCTTCAAGTTGGAGGACGGCTTCAGCTGGTTCTATGCCTCTAGAAGCAGCGATTTCTTCAATTGAGAGGCCTACTATACTCTTGTTTGCTTCAGTTTGGACATCCGCTACTATCCATGTATTCCAAAGCGGTTTAAGTCCTCCCAATCCCGTGGCTATTTCTTCTCTTACTGTGTCACGAATTTCAAGGTCCTGTAGACGTTCAGTGTATTTGTCTATCCCTCCTGTTTGAACCCAAGCAGGAACCATTTGGTCCAGACCAGCCTGGGCTGCAGTATACGGATACATGTCAAATACTATGTCTATCCCCTGTTCTCTTGCTCTCTCAAGCAGTTCTATCATCTCTTGACCTTTACCGTAGAAACGCCTATCGGTTATTGCCATGTGAGAGAATTGGACTGGAATATCTGCTCTACGACCAATTTCAATCGCTTCTTCAATCATAGACACCTGTTTGCCATTCCCCGTCCTAGCATGAGTTGTGTAAAATGCGCCATCATAATTCCGGATTTCTTTACATAGCGATATTATCTCTTCAGTTGACATATATCCGGATGGAGCTAGGTTAAGCCCGGTAGAGATGGCAAATGCTCCCTGTTCCATAGCCTCATTCGCGAGGCCTTTCATCAGTTTCATTTCATCTTCAGTGGCTTTGCGCTGATCAATAGATCCAACAGCCTGCTGTAATGCACTTTGTCCGAGTTGGGGTGCTACATTAATGCTGATACCATTGGATTTAAGGTGATTTGCCCATCCGTCTAGGTCTTTCCAAGCCAGTTGATCTGATTTCCAACCCAACCGAGATCCAGGATTCTCTTGCTGTCCTATTGGGAAAGGCGAATAGCTACAGTTGCCAGTTACTTCAGTAGTAACACCCTGAAATGCTTTGCTTTCACCGCCAGGGTCATCAAAAAGTGACATGTCAGAATGAGAATGCATGTCTATGAATCCTGGGGCAACTATCATCCCTGACGCATCAATAGAGCGCTTTGACTCTATTGACGAGGAATCTCCGATATATATAATTTTACCCTTATCTATACCAACATCTGCTTTGTATCTAAGTTGTCCGGTACCATCTATAATCTCTCCGTTTTCAATAATGATGTCGATTTTCAATTGGTAACTCCTCCAAAGATATGAATCTTTAACCTAAATGACATGATCAAATTTGCCTCAACATAATTATTCATAAACCTAAAGCTAGGTATTGCTATTTCATGTACCAACCCAGATTTACCATGGAGTCTTCGATAGAGTCAATTGTGTCTATGCCAGCAAAATTCATCACTGACTCTAATTCACGCTTTAGTATTCCAAACATTGTTTCGATACCATTTGAACCATCCACTGACAAACCCCAGGCTACCGGTCTTCCAACCAAAACTGCTTTAGCTCCCAATGCAAGAGCTTTGAATACATCGGTACCACGTCGTATGCCAGAATCAAGGAAAATTTCAATTTGGTCTCCCACGCAATCGACTATTGATGGGAGTGCTTCAATAGTTGCGAGTGAAGTATCAACGATGCGACCACCATGATTTGATACAAGTATCCCATCAACTTGGTGGTTCACACACTTTTCAGCATCTTGTGGGGTCATAATACCTTTGATAATTAGTGGCATCGAAGATAATGATTTGAACCACTCGAGTTTTTCCCAAGTAGGCCTAACTGTTATTCCTGACTCGTAATCTGATTCAACAACTTTATTAAGCAAATCTGGCCGGTTTTCCAAATCAGCTATATAGATTTCCCTTGGCGCTCCATACAAGTCATTTCTCGAGTCTCTTTCTTTTGGGAATGTATTGATGCCGTCAACGGTTAAGACTACTGCAGAAAACCCAGCGGTTTCAGCTTTCTTTATCATAAACTCCGTTACATCATCATGACGATGATAAATTTGTAGCCACAAAGGTCCGTTAGATACTTTGGCGATCTGCTCTACTGTTTTAGAACTACCAGTAGCGACTGTAGTCAAAGTATTGTATTTGGACGCACCTTCCGCTACAGCTACTTCTGCGTCAGGATGAAACATAGATTGGCCGCCTGTGGGAGCTGCCATTATAGGAATTCCTATTTTCTTCCCTAGCACTGTTGTTGAAAGGTCTCTTTTAGTTTTGTTCAGATCTGCCAGATACCTTGGGTTAATTGATATTTCTCGAAATGCAGTGGTGTTTCGCTCAAGTGTAACTTCATCTGCTGCTCCTCCTGCTACAAAGTCCCATAGGTTGTGACTCATGACCGTTTTGGCCATTGCCTCTAAATCATAAAGGCTTACTGGATTACCCATTACCTGCTCCCAACATGACTTTTTTGATAATTTTAAAGATTATAACGGTGCTGAAACAGCTGGTCGAACATATATTCATATTAACAGTGGTAGTAATCAATTTAATGACCATCGTGTAGCCATCAGGCTTGGTTTCTCACCTTGCCTATCAACTTGATAGTAGACTGTTAGTAGCTCTCCTGGTTTTATCTCAACAGTTGCAGGATAGCCAAGATCACCTGAGGGAGCATCGTCGCGCAAGATTATCTCATTTTCATCGTCCCACGTGTTTCCTCCATCGTGACTTAAGCATGCTCGTTGACCTCGCGGTGACCAGCGCCTTCCATAGGTAGTTAATAGTTGATTGTTACTTAAACGAATGATGTGAGGAGGATAGCCCCAAAGCGGTGTACGATGAGGCACAGTCCATGTTCTGCCGCCATCTCTGCTTTCTGACTGGTGCATATAATTAAGTTGATCTTCTGAACCGCAAGTGCAGTATCCAATAGGGTTTACATTACATGTACAGTGTTCAAATTCACGAATTTTCGGTTCGTATCTCCAAAGTGAGATGATTGTTCCATCAACTAATTCAGTTACGTGGGGTTCAGAGTATGCAGTCTCTCCGTTTTGTTCTTTTAAGTCGGGGAAAGTGCCAAGTAGTTTCCATGATCTGCCGTCGTCTTCAGAATGTACTGATACCATTCTTTTATGCCCATGATATTTCTCGTTACCAACGAACAAAAGCCTCTGATCTTGCAGTTGTATCGGACCATGCGGGGCGCTTGCTATACTGTTGACTTGATCTTCCCAAGTTATACCTCCGTCAACCGATCGTCGAGTCCAGTTTCCATGCCATTTGTCACGGACTTCTGGGGATATTTTACTAATATGTCGTTTCCATGATTCGAAGGTGTAATCAGGAAGATCTTCCCAGTATGGCTCAAGGTTTCTTGTGCTCCATGAATCTCCGGTAAACCAGCTAATGATTATCGTTCCGGAACTTGTGACCAGAATGCCTGGGTCTCGATCGTCCAACGGAGAGTTGTTGACAGTTTCAGGTATAGACCATGTTTCTCCTGAGTCATGACTGCGGATAATTTGATTTTTGCCGTAAGGTCCTCTATGAGCTTCTCTATCACCTGAAAAACTTATTATGAGCTCACCGTTTGGTCGCCGGGCAATCGTAGGCCATGCTACGTAGTTGCCTGGAGTTTTACAAATCACACGGTTCCAGTGTATCGTCGGGTGCACTTTTGAATTCATGAGATACTCCCCAGTGAATTTCTATATACTAGTCCCACTATGTTCTCTAATGCTTCGAATAATCATCGGTTAAGCAACTAGTCCATCCTAGACCCACCGTTAACGTTAATTGATTGACCTGTGATGTTGATAGCTAGATCAGATGCTAGGAAAACTGCCAAGTTGCCAATATCTTCAGGAGTTTGCTCTCGGCCTAATGGAGTCATGTCTGAAACAATCTGTTCGAACAATTCTCTTGGTGTCAGATCTTTAAGTTTGTTGTCTAGCTTGATGTTGCGAGTAGCAATACGGTCCCAGAGCGGTGTCCAGAGCAGGCCAGGGCAAATCGCATTGACGTTGACATTGAACGGAGCTAATTCTAAGGCGTATGCCTGAGTAACGCTTATGACTCCTGCCTTAGATGCATGGTATGGTGTATTCCATGGTTTACCTTGACGTCCTGCCATGGATGCAATATTAACTATTTTGCCATAAGTCCTGGTTTTCATTAACTTTGATACTGCATCCGACATCCTTGCGACTCCCTTTACGTTTACCGAGTAAATTTGGTCCCAATCAATGTCGCCTGAAACAGCACGATTTTCCCATCCCGATGCTCCCACTATACCAGCGTTGTTAACAAGTATGTCTATTTGACCGAAATTATCTAAAGTGTCAGTGATCACCTGGTCAACAGAAGATTGGTTGGTGACGTCCAATTCCATAGATTCGACTATTGTTCCGGGAAATTTTTGTTTGATATCGGTTTCTACCTCACCTAAGTCACTGATTCTTATATCGGTAAGTATCACGGTTGCCCTATACT
>CEUS01181005.1_pt1 | contig 10285 bp, 9 predicted proteins | sample 427031 | NCBI WGS metagenome assembly CEUS01 (sample SAMEA2622837, study PRJEB7988) | marine metagenome | biome: marine biome (ENVO:00000447); feature: marine epipelagic mixed layer (ENVO:xxxxxxxxx); material: "saline water (ENVO:00002010), including plankton (ENVO:xxxxxxxx)" | depth 140 m | reverse complement strand
CTCGGGTGCGACGGGTTCCTCGTAGAACAGCAGGCCGAATTCCTCGAGTCGCCTGCCCATCGAGATGGCGTCGCGGGTCGTCATCCAGGGCATTCCGTGCAGATCGACGGCGATGTCGATGTCGTCGCCGATTTCCTCTCGGACGGCCGTGATATCGCGGACGATGTGCTGGATGCCACCCATTTTGAGTGCCGTGTAGCCCTCATCGACGAATGCACGCGCTTTCTCGGCGATTACGACTTCCTCGGGACGATCGTCGCGCTCGGTCCACGTGTGGCCGGAGGTAGCGTGCGTGTAGACACGAAGACGTTCGCGCATCCTGCCCCCGAGCAACTGCCAGACGGGCATCCCGAACGCCTTGCCTTTCAGGTCGTGGAGTGCGATCTCAATCGCCGACATCGCCCCGCCACCGACGATCCCTGTCATCCCGTGGGTCTGGAGGAACATCTTGCTCCAGCACCTCTCGATATTGAAGGGGTCCTCGCCGATCAGGACACTGGCTTTGTGATGAATCTCGGTCTGGATGCTGGGAATCGCAGTCGCCTCACCAAGCCCGTAGATGCCTTCGTCCGTGAAGACTTTGCAGAAGAGGAAATTCCGGCCACGCTCGCCGACAGTGTAGGTTTTGACTTCGGTGATTTTCACAGCGTACCCCTTGTCTCGGGCTAGGCCTTCTCGAAAACGCAGCCGTGGAAGTAGGCGCGCCGTTCGGTGGACAGACGGTCGTAGAAGGTGCGCGAATAGCTGAAATGCTCGTCGTTCGCAAGCATCCACGGATGCTCGTAGGCGTAGTAGAGCATGATCCGCCGACCGCCCTCCCGGGTGAACGGGCCTCTCGTGTGCCAGACCGCGTTGTGGAACATCACCGCCGTACCGGCGGATACACACACCTGGACCGCGTCGGTCATCGTATCGAATGCAGCGCGTCGATCCGGGAGGGGATCCTCATTCGCCCGATGCGAGCCGGGGACGAGCAGCAGGTTGCCTTGATCGGGATCGGTCATGTCCGACAGGAAGTAGGCGATTTTCAACTGGAGATGCGGAATGTCCGGTCGGAGCCCTCGATAACCGCTATCGTGGCCGTCGATGTGCCAGCCCGGGCCGCGATCGGGCGTCGGTTCAACTTCCAAGTAGGCGTCCGACGCGTGGAAGTGAGGGTTTTCGTTCAGGAGCGCTCTGATGTAGGGGACGATGGGAGGGTGATCGATCAGTTCCGCGAAGATGGGATCGTTTTCGAGGATGTGGAAGATGCGCGTGTTCGCCCCGTCGATCTGGGTTCGACCGTGATGGAGTTCGCCCCGCTCGTACATCGCTCGCCGCATCTTGATGACCGATTCCAGACGCTCGGTCAGGCACGCGGCGAGATCGGACGAAAGCGCGTTCTCGACGACGAGGTAACCGTCCCGTTCGAAGGCGTCTCGTTCGGTTTGGGTTGGATGCTCGCTCATGCGGACAGAGGAGAAAGAGATTGTCATCCCGGCAGGCCTCTGGCCGGGATCCATTTTTCCTCGTATCGAAGATCAAAGTGGACCCCGGCCAAGAAGCGTACCGGGGTGACAGCGTCTTGCGACGTTTTTGAGCTAATTGCGAACCCTACACCCGGATCGACTCCACCCACTTCATGTCGATGTCCTGCCCGAAGCCGGGGACATCACTCGGGATCAGTTCGCCATCCCGGATGATCTGTGTGCCTGGAATGGCGACCATATCCTCGAGTTTCACTCCGGGAGACGAGACGCCACCGGAACGTTCACCCCAGGGGATCGCGGGCATGGCGTAGGCGAGGTGCTGACCGTAGGGCCAGTTCATGCCACCGTGTGTGATGACGGAGAGTCCTGCAGCTTCGGCCATATGGCAGATCCGAACACCACACGAGATTCCGCCCGCCCAGAGCAAATCGGGCTGCAGGATGTCGACGTATTTCTTCTGGATCGCGGTCGAGAACGTCTGTGGTAGATACCAATGCTCTCCGGTTGCGAGCCCTGACCAGGGCAGCCGCTCGCGTACCTGACCGAATCCCTCCAGGTCCTCCGGCATCAAATAGTCTTCGATCCACTTCAAGTTGTAGGGGCGAAGGGCTTCCGCGAGCCGGACGGTGTACTCGACGTCGAGGGCCATCCAGCAGTCGAGCATCAGCTCGGCTTCGTCGCCCATCAACTTTCTGGCATTGATGACCTGGGCTTCCGTCTTCTTTATTCCTTCGAGACCGTCGACCGGACTGTACTGCATCGGAAGCTTAATGGCTTTGAAGCCGAGCTCGAGATACCACTCGACGTCAAAGCCGGTGGCGTAGCAGGTGATGGCGTCCTTCTGGGGCCCGCCCAGGAGTTCGTAGACGGGCCGCTCCAGGAGCTTGCCCTTCAGATCCCACAGGGCGAGATCGACGGCGCTGATGGCGTAACTGCCCAGGCCGTAGCCCCCGAAGACGGACGCGATGCGCGACATCACGTCGAACGCCTTCTCCGTCGCCATACAGTTTTCACCCTCGAGGTGCGGGGCGAAATGATCGTTGATGATTCGAACGACAGGCGCAGAGAAAGCCGAGACGCCGAAACCGAACGTGCCGTCTTCGGCCGTGACGACACACGCCGTGCTCCCCCAGGGAGGTGTCCACGAGGAACGCTTCCCCCGGTAAGCGGGGTATCGGGCCATTGGGCTGGATGGCTCCAGACCCTCTTGGAGATACCGGTTTCGGGGCTTCGCGCCGCCCTTGCTGTAATCGGCCCTGAAGGCTTCGATGGATTTGATTTTCAAGTAAATACCCCTACAACGCTACGAGAAAGAGAGCGAAAAGAATCACCACGCCTGCTCGCCCCGCCGGAGCGCAGCGGAGGCGGGTCTCCCGCTCCCCCAATCTCTTCTCCCCCCTTCAGCTTCTGTGTACCTCTGACTCTCTTTCGTCCGCCACCTACTTACTATCGACGACTTGCATCGCGGCGTGGATATAGCCGTAGCTGTAAGCGAAGCCGACTTCGCGAGGAGCCGGCCCTGACAGGACGGGAACATGATCGGGCATGATCATGTAGGGATACCCGACCTCTTTGTAGACCTGCAGCGCTTTCAGCATATCGATGTCGCCTTCGTCGGGGAACACTTCGGAGAAGTTGTTGAGCCCGCCCTTGATGTTCCGGAAGTGGACGTTGAAGATCTTTTTCCGTTCGCCGAACCAGCGGATGACGTCGAAGATTTCCTCTCCAGGATTTTCCAACGCCTCTGACATGCATCCCTGGCAGAAGTTCAGCCCGTTGTAGTCACTGTCGTACATCTGGACGAATTTCTTGAAGCCTTCGGGCATGCCCAATGGTCGTGCGACGCCCCGATAGGTGTTGTCCATTCCGATGCCCGGGTCGGAGGGATGACAGCACATCTGAATTTTGTACTCTTCGGCGACGGGAATGACCTTCTGGAGCCAGTAGTCGATGCGCTCCCACATCGTGTCGAGATCGGCCGCACCCCCCTCGAATTCACCCAGAGATTGATCCATTTCATCGAACTTGAATGTGGAGAGGCTCGCGCCGCCCCGTCCGGTGGAGCGTTCGGTGCGCATATGGCCCAGGACGGTAATGTTGTACTGGAGCCCCCGCAGACCGGCTTCGCTGGCCATTTTGATGACTTCGTGGACACGATCGATTGCGCGTTCACGCTCGTCGCTCGGGCCAAGAAAAATGACCCCGGCGTAGTTGTCGTTCGCCTTTTCGTCCAGATTGCCCGCGATGGCAGGACGACCACGCAGCGGGAGATGGGTGAGCTCCAACTCGATACCGAACTTCTCACATTGCTCACGCATTTTGACGAAGGTGTCCGTGGTCCATTCGGTCCACGGTTCGGCCGGTGTGATGTCGACGTTGTTGATGCCGAGCTGTGACAGGACCTGAAGCTCTTCGTCCGTTTCAAAACGACCTTGCGTTCCGATATACACTGTTAACCGTCCTTATCCTGGGTGGAGAGAATCGCACTACGTTTTCGATTGTTCGACGAGTCGTAGGGAGCCCGCGTTGAAGCGGAGCCGACCCCTGCGAGGGCGCACTATGACGATTCGACCACCTGCATGGCCGCGTGGATGTAGCCATAGCTATAGGCGAACCCGACTTCTCGTGCGGCTGGACCACTCATTCTCGGGACGTGGTCCGGCATGATCATGTACTCGTAACCGACATCCTTATAGACCTGCAGCGCCTTCAGCATATCGATGTCGCCTTCATCCGGGAAGACTTCGGAAAAATTGTTGAGCCCTCCCTTGATGTTCCGGAAATGGACGTTGAAAATCTTTTTCCGCTCACCGAAATACCGGATGACATCGAAGATTTCCTCGCCTGGATTCTCCAACGCCTCGGACATGCAGCCCTGGCAGAAATTGAGTCCATTGTAGGGGCTGTCGTAGAGTTCGATGAATTTCTTGAAGCCGTCCGGCATTCCCAGAGGACGGGCGACTCCACGATAGGTGTTGTTCATCCCGATGCCGGGGTCCGAGGGATGGCATCCCATCTGGACCTTGTACTCCTCGGCGACAGGAATGACCTTCTGCAGCCAGTAGTCGATTCGCTCGAACATCGTGTCTGTATCGGCTGCGCCCTGTTCGAACTCGCCTTTGGATTGGTCGAGTTCGTCGAACACGAAGGTCGACAGCTCGGAACCTCCTCGACCTTTCGTCGATTCGGTCCGCATGTGGCCGAGGATCGTGATGTTATACATCAGGCCTCTCAGACCTGCCTCGCCCGCCATCCGGATCGTTTCACACACGCGATCGATGGCGCGTTCACGTTCGTCGCTGGCCCCCAGAAAAATGGCCCCCGCTTCGTTTTCGTTCTGCGGGTTGTCCAGGTTTCCCGGGATGGCCACCCGCCCCGAAAGAGGGAGGTGCATCATTTCCATGCGGATTCCGTAGCTGTCGCATTTCTCGCGCATGGAAACCAGCAAGTCCGTCGACCATTCGCTCCACGGCTCCGAGGGACTCTGAGCGATGTTATTGACCCCGAGTTGCGAGAGGACTTTCAGCGAGTCGTCATCGTGAGGGACACCCTGCGTGCCTATGTACATACCGGTAGTGCTCCTTTAAACCGTTCAATCGATAAAAAGCGACAGCCTTTGGTTCCTGTGTTTTTCAGAACAAATGAAGGTTGTTCTGAAGCGCCTCCAGTCGCGAGGAGAGATCCCTCGGCACGTTCAGTCTTTTGGTGAATTGAATCTGCCCATTCCCAAAGGTGCCTCGGGATGACCGCCGACGCGGTCGGCGGTCACTTTTCTCCAACGGCCTGCAGCATCGCGTGGATGTAGCCGAAGGTATAAGCGAAAGCGACCTTGCCCGGTTCGGGACCGGAGATGCCGGGTACGTGGTCCGGCATGACCATGTAGGGATAATCCACTTCCTTCAACGTCTGCATGACCTTGAGCATGTCGACGTGGCCCTCATCGGGGAAGACCTCGACGAACTTGCGGAGCCCGCCTCGGATATTCCGGTAGTGGATGTTGAAGATCTTTTTCCGCTCTCCGAAATAGCGGATCACATCGTAGACGTCCTCGCCCGGGTTCTCCAGCGCTTCGGACATACAGCCAACGCAGAAGTTGATCCCGTTGTAGGGGCTGTCGTAGAGATCGACAAGCTTCTTGAAGCCTTCGACCATTCCCATCACGCGATCGACACCACGGTAGGTCGTGCCGAGACCGATTCCCGGATCGGAAGGATGACACGCCATCTGGATCTTGTACTCCTCGGCGACGGGGATGACGCGCTTCAGCCAGTGGTCGAGACGTTCCCACATCTCGTCGGCGTCGGCTGCGCCGCCCTCGAATACGGTATCCTTGGCTCCCTCAGGATCTCCGGCTCGACCCTTCTCGAGAAATTCGTCATAGTCGAACGTGGACAACCTTGCACCGCCTCGACCGGTGGTGCTGGTCGTCCGCATGTGCCCGAGCGGCGTGGCATTGTAGTTGAGCCCTCTGAGACCGGCTTCGCTGGCCATCCGGATGATGTCGCAGACGAGGTCGATCTGGCGTTCCCGTTCGTCACTGGGACCGTGAAAGACTTTCCCCGTGACGGGGTCGTTCATCGAGTTTCCGGAGCTGATGACGTGCGTCATCTCCAGGTTGATGCCGAACTTCGCGCAGCGCTCCCGATGGCTCGTTAGCAGATCGGTCGTCCACTCGTTCTGCGGCTCACTCGGCGTCGTGTCGATGTTGTTGACGCCCAGCTGTGAGAGCTGGATGAGGTCGTGATCTTCGGGGAAACTGCCTTGGGTGCCGATATACATTTATTCCTCCTGCTTATGAGAGCATGATGCGACTACGAAATGGATACTATGTGATCGAGAGACCGCCACGGAACAAGATGCCATCCCGAAGCAGAACAAGACGAACGACGAAAATCTGTTACGTACCAAGTGGATCTGCTGAGGGATCCCTTGTCGCGGGCAGCAGACCTGCTGACACCTCCTGCTTCAGTGCCCCTCCAGATACGAAGAGGGATTCCTCGGCACATCAGCGTTTTCCCTCATGTATCGCAGGCCGATTCCTGTCATTCCGCACCGACGGCCTGCAACATCGCGTGGATGTAGCCGAAGGTGTAGGCGAAGGCGACCTTCCGTGGTTCGGGACCCGAAATCTGGGGCACGTGGTCCGGCATGATCATGTAGGGATAGTCGACGTCTTTCAGGGTCTGCAGGGCTTTCATCATGTCGACATCACCCTCATCGGGAAAGACCTCCACGAATTTCCGTAGCCCTCCCTTGATGTTCCGGTAATGGATGTTGAAGATCTTCTTTCGCTCACCGAAGTAGCGAATAACGTCGTAGACATCTTCGCCCGGATTCTCCAGCTGTTCCGACATACATCCAACGCAGAAGTTGATGCCGTTGTAAGGGCTGTCGTAGAGGTCGACCAGCTTCTTGAATCCTTCGGACATGCCCATCACACGATCGACGCCACGGTAGATCGTTCCAAGTCCGATGCCCGGATCGGCCGGATGACACGCGAGCTGGACTTTGTACTCCTCCGCGACGGGAACGACCCGCTTCAACCAGTAATCGATGCGCTCCCACATCTCGTCTGCATCCGCGGGCCCGTCCTGAAACTCGATGAACCGCGTCTCCTCGGGTTCGCGCTCAGAGCCTTTGTCGAGAAGCTCCGCGTAGTCAAAGCTCGAGAGGCTGGCGCCACCTCGACCGGTCGTACGGGCGGTTCGGAGATGGCCGAGGATGGTGATGTTGTAGTTCAGACCCCGTATGCCCGCCCCGCCGGCTGCGCGGATGACGTTGCAGATGAGATCAAGCTGTTCCTCGCGCTTATCACTCGGCTTCAGAAAGAGGGCGCCTGTCTCCTCGTTCCGCAACGCGTTGCCCGAGCCGAGCATGTGCATCATTTCGAGCTTGATGTCGTACTTCGCACAGCGCTCGACATAGCTGGTCAAGAGATCCGGTGTCCACTCGCTAAGCGGCTCGGAGGGCGTGGTGTCGATGTTATTCACACCGAGCTGGGCGAGCTGCACGAGTTCTTCTTCAACGGGTCGAATGCCCTGGGTACCTATGTACATTTTACACTCTCCTCTTCGCGAGGGGTACACTGCCTGAGTGCCCTGACGAAGGCAGTCCCTGATGAGCGGTCCCGCCGCCGCCGGAGGCTATGGCGGGCAGGCAGGTAAGGGTCGTCGTATGAATGCGGCCTGAAGGCCGCGACTATGCCTCGACGGCCTGCAACATCGCGTGGATGTAACCGAAGGTGTAGGCGATCGCGACTTTGTGCGGCTCCGGACCGCTGATCAGGGGAACGTGGTCTGGCTGGATCATGTAGGGATACCCCACGTCCTTCAGCGTCCGGAGCGCCTTGAGCATATCGACGTCGCCCTCGTCCGGGAAGACCTCGACGAACTTGCGAAGCCCGCCTTTGATGTTCCGGTAGTGAATGTTGAAGATCTTCTTTCGCTCACCGAAGTAGCGGATGATGTCGTAGACGTCCTCTCCTGGATTCTCGAGCTGCTCGGACATACATCCGACGCAGAAGTTGATGCCATTGTACGGGCTGTCGTAGAGGTCGATCAGCTTCTTGAACCCCTCGCTCATGCCCATCACACGATCTACTCCGCGATAGGTCTCGCCGACGCCGATGCCAGGATCGGCAGGATGGCACGCCAGCTGAACTTTGTACTCCTCGGCGACCGGCACCACGCGTTGCAGCCAGTAGTTGATCCGCTCCCACATCTCGTCCGCATCCGCAGGTCCATCCTGGAATTCACTGAACCGCGTTTCTTCCGGTTCGCGGTCCGTTCCCTTGTCGAGCAGTTCATCGTAATCGAACGAGGAGAGACTGGCACCGCCTCGTCCGGTTTTGCGTGACGTACGGAGATGACCGAGGATGGTGATGTTGTAATTGAGTCCCCGGATCCCGGCCTGGCTGGCCGTGCGAATGACGTCACACACGAGGTCGAGTTGTCGCTCCCGCTCGTCGCTGGGCTTCAAGAATATGGCGCCCGTCTCTTCATTTCGGAGCGCGTTGCCCGAACCGATGATGTGCATCATCTCCATGCGGACTCCGACCTTGGCGCAGCGCTCGATGTAGCTGGTCAGCAGGTCGACCGTCCACTCCTTCATCGGTTCTTTCGGATTCGCACCGATGTTGTTGATACCCAGCTGGGTGAGCCGGATGAGATCTTCTTCTTCGTTTGGATTGCCCTGAGTGCCGATATACACGATGACTCCTGGCGGGAGATGATGATCCTGATTTGACTGTGTGGAACGGGTCGGGAAGTCAGGTCACTCTACCTCCGACGTTTCGGTCATGCGCCTTCAACTGCCTTCTTGAGCTCTTCTCCGTTGTTCTGCCACCAGCCGTAGAGGACCGAGATGTCGACGCCCATGTTGAAGTGCCGAACCCCCATGTCGAGATACTCCTTCGCCTGGTCCGGAGTCGTGATTTCCGCACGCGGCTGCACGCCCATCGACAGCGCCGTCTTGAAGACCTCTGCTTTGGCATCGGCGATGGAGGGATCCTCTCGGTTGCCGGCCAGTCCAACGCTCATCGAATAGTCGGACGGACCCCACTGGACCATGTCGACACCCTTGACGGAGAGAATGGCTTCGAGATTCTTGACGGCTTCACCCTTTTCGATCATCAGGTTGACGACCGTGTTCCGCATGGCATCGACGTATGCGGGTCCGCCACCGTAGCCCATGTAACAGTTCCGTCGCATGTAGGAGCTGTAGCGACCGTTGTCTTGAGGTGTGTCGGGACTGGTGATCCGAACGCAGGTCTCCGCATCTTCGGCCGTACGGCAATCGGTGAAGAGGACGGCGCCGAAGCCGGAGCCAATGGCGCGTTGCGAGAGGTAATGCTGATTGGCCTGGTCGATCTTGAACATCATTCCCAGGTCGTAGAGCTCGGCGGCCCGGCACAGGTTGTCCAGGTCGTGAGATGTGAACGTTCCATATTCGCCCACGTACTCGACGTAGTCGTAGAGGCCCGTGTGACCGACGACTTCCACGATCGCGGGCCAATGGGAGTGTATGCGGGTTCCGATGGTGGGCTGTCCCGCGTCGAGCTTTTCGCGGATGATATTGGGCTTCATCGATTCTCCTCGGGGATGGGTGTGATTGGTAAGCGCACAACAGCCTCCATGCTGCCCCCGGCAGGGCCATATGGCAAGCGGAAACATCCGCCGGCCGCCGACTGCCGGCCGCGGGCGGACAGGGCTGTAGGCACCCGCTCACCCCACCCCCGCTCTCCCCCTCAGCCTCTACAGGTGTTTCCCGAACCAGTCTACCATCCACTCGAAGTACTGGACGAGGAATTGGTGGTTTCCCTCGGGCTGACGGACTTCGAAGCGATCCGGGTGGCCGGCGGCTTTGTAGGCCTCCGACACGACGGGAATGAGTTCGTCGACACCGGCCTGGGGCATGTCTTCATCTCTGGTGGGTGAAATCATCAGGAAGGGACGGGGCGGCATGCAGTTGGCGACGATCCGGGCGTGGTCGAAGAAGCGCAACATGCCGGGGATGTAATAGTAGGCGCTGTGCCGTTCAGGGTCTCCGTGGTGGATGACCTGAGCGAGGCTGCCGACACCGCCGCAGACAGGGACGCCGGCGGCGATCCACGGGGCGCAGGCCATACCGTACCACGTGGCATTCCCTCCGAGAGACATCCCGGTGAGCCCGATCCGTTCGGAGTCGATGCCGTCGGTTGCCTGCAGGATTCGGGTGGCAAGTAGCGTCTCTTCGACGAGAACCCCCATCTGCGTCCGACCGTAGGGGGCGAGATGTTTGTTTTCGAGGGCCCAGTCGTTGGCGCTCGTGCGTCGACC
>CEUS01148415.1_pt1 | contig 10285 bp, 10 predicted proteins | sample 427031 | NCBI WGS metagenome assembly CEUS01 (sample SAMEA2622837, study PRJEB7988) | marine metagenome | biome: marine biome (ENVO:00000447); feature: marine epipelagic mixed layer (ENVO:xxxxxxxxx); material: "saline water (ENVO:00002010), including plankton (ENVO:xxxxxxxx)" | depth 140 m | reverse complement strand
ACTCGATCCGGTCATCGTAGCCGCCAGAAAACTTCAGATCCAGCGGCCTGGGCTGGAGTCAATCGCGACCTCTTCGAAGAACTACGCCAGTGCCGCCTCCAAATTGCACGGGCTAGAGGGGTAGCACCTTATGTTGTGCTCCACGACAGCACCCTACGTGATCTGGCCCGCAGACTCCCGACAACGCTAGGCGAACTACTCAAATGCAACGGTATTGGTGCACGTAAGGCCGAAGACCTCGGCCCCATCGTCCTAGAAACCATTCGTAGCTTCTGTGGAGACGAAAACTCCATAGACCCAGACTAAGAGACCCAAGGTTCCTTCGTGAAAAAATAGTGGGTTTGAGTTAGTCGTGACAACCTTGCACCAAGTCAATAATGCACATAAATACCTTTCAATTAAGTAGTTTACTTGAATTCACAGAACCTACGTGTTGATGTGGAAACAAGATAAAGTCAACCGGCGTTGCAGGTCGACAAACCCAAAAATCTCTTGCAATTAACCCTTCGGAAACATATAATTAACACAAATTTAACAGAGCGAGAATTTTCGCATCGGAGGAACGCCGATGAAGTTGATACACCTATCCCTCGTGACCCTCATATTGGTCCCAGGCACAAGCCTGAAAGCTAATGGCTGGCCAGCAGCTGAACAGGCCCCCAACCAGAAGACTGTTACAGCAGCCAACGAGAGTGCTTTTCCTGAACAGGAAGCCGACACGTCGCCTGCACTTCTCCTAGACTCATCGGGTGACGTCGAAATCAGTATCCGCATCACACCAACCGAACATTCAAAAGCACTCCGGCTGGTTGCCGACTCAAGCTTCCACTACCGGAGCACTACAATTAATCTACAGGGTGCAGCATCCGAACCTCTGCACATGTTCGTGTGGCGGGGGTTTCCCCCAGGTGACTACGACATCGTTGGTATTCTGCTGGATAAGAACGGACAAGAAGAAGTTATGGTTCGAACCGAGATGCGCGTTCTAGCAAGGCGATAGTCTGGGCCATTCGCATCTCATCCGACCAACGTAAGCAAAGGTAACGATCTAAGCAAACACGGCAAGTGTCGAAAGATTCTTTCGCCCTTTCTCGATGCAACACACCAACGTCACAACGTTGTAGCATCTTGATCGGGCGAGTGCCGTTCGCTCTCCTCTTTTCAACCGACCTGCGAACCAAGAAACTAACCTGCAGCGTGATCGCTCCCATTCCATCTGGTAATATTTGACCGCAGTTAGTAATGAGTTAGACCGAGACCCCGGTTATGAATTTCTAACCTACCAGACCAAATCGCCACTCAAGATCTGCTAAATTCCCTTAGACCACAATTGGAACTAGTCGCGGGACCCAAATCGGATCTACATTAATGTAGAGAACATAATCAAACTAAGGTTTGGCATCGCCATGGTTCCAAGCGACGAACCATAATGCGGTTCCTCACGACATGGGTGACGCTACTTGATGGAAACGGTATCTGACAACTCGGCCACAACGACACCAACCAAGGCCAGCAATCCGCAGGAAACAGGCCACACCGCCGAAGAACAACGCACGGACTGGCACACAAACCTTCCGTTTCTCGGGGTTCATGCCGGCTGCTTGATAGTCCTTTGGACTGGGATCAGCCCATTTGCCGCCTGCATAGGCCTCACCACTCTCCTAATCCGTATGTTCGGACTTACTGGTGGCTATCACCGCTATTTCTGCCACCGCTCATACAAGACCACACGGGCCTTTCAGTTTGTACTTGCAACAGTCGGTGCGGCAGCTGCTCAGAAGGGACCTCTCTGGTGGGCTGGTCATCATCGACACCACCACAGACATTCAGACACCCCTTCAGACGTACACCCACCTGGGGTCAAAGGATTCTACTGGGCCCACTTTGGTTGGGTAATCTGCCCGGACAACGTTCGTACACGCACTGAGCTGGTACCGGACTTGTCCCGTTTCCCAGAACTCCGTTGGCTAGACCGCCACCACTACACAGCCCCAGTTTGTCTAGCACTTGGATTGTTTGGCCTCGGCGCTTGGCTAGAGAGCAACGCACCACATCTAGAAACCTCCGGATGGGAACTGCTAGCTGTTGGCTTTTTCCTGAGTACTACCCTCCTTTACCACATCACTTTCGCTGTCAACTCTATTGGGCACACCATCGGTCGACAGCGCTACAAAACACAGGATGCCAGTCGCAATGGATTACTGCTTGCACTCATCACCGCAGGAGAAGGGTGGCACAACAACCACCATCGGTACCCAGCCTCTGCGAGACAGGGTTTCTACTGGTGGGAAATCGATGCAACCCACTATGTCATCGTCATGCTGGCCTGGATAGGTGTCGTCTGGAATGTGCGGACACCACCACTAGAAGTTCTGAACGAAGGGCAACAATAATTCGTTTCCAACCTCTCTCCCCTACCAGGCACTACGATCAATCAACTTGGCTTAGTCCTGTTGCAGCTTCATCCACTCACTTACCTGTTCCATAGCGTGCCCTTCCAGCACAACCAGCAGGTTTGTCTCCTGCTCGACACTAGCCTTGTGCAATCAACTATTCCCGCCGATGCATGAATCGTTGTAGCCGCTCAGCCGCCTCACGTACAGACGCCGGAATTTGTTGTTCCGCAATATCACCGTCTTTTGCATAATCATCCAAGCGATGCAGCTCCCCAAGCAGTCGATTGGCGAAGAGCGACCAGGGACGATCCCTCTGCAAAACCAGCGAGCCTTTCGGTGGGCACCCGCGAACCTCAACAGATGGATAATGCTTGGAAAAGGTCGCAAGACATCGTCGACTGGCAAAGGCCTTGGCCACAAGTAATGCAGACCGTGGCCGACATCCTACTGCTCCAAGAGCCGACATGCCAAAATGGACATTTTGCAGTGTGTTTTCCGCAGCAACCTCCGTCGTGATGGCACACTCTGGCACCCTAAGCCGTAACAATTCATCCTTAAAAACAAGTGCCTCCGTCTTAGGAAAAACCTGCTTGGTCATAGGGCCATAGCTCCCCGTCACTAGTATCCGAGACGACCATCCGGCCGCATACAAATCGGCCGCTCTGCGAGGCAGCTCGAGGGCATTGCTACCAAAAACAAAAATGACGTCACTCCGAATAGGAACCTGGGCAACGCAAAGAAATTTCCAGATCGGCTCCAACAAATGTTCGTAGGCGGTCTCGTCTGACTGGTGAATTAGCACGCTCACACCACTCCTCTTTCACGACCGTACACTATGATTCCGATAGCGTGATCATCATTTTCGGACGACGCCCATCTATCTCATGATACGGTAGGCCTTGTCGGCATGGGCGGCAGGTGGCTAAAGCAAGTCGCTCACCCAAGGGTATCCTGCAAAGCTTTGTAAACTTTCCGACAATGCAGTCTCATCTAGTTTGCACAAGTCTTCTGACGTTTAGCCTATTAACGGTCAACCAGGCTGAAAGCCAGACTACCGCTGCTCCTCTCACACTGATAACTGCTGAGAGGCAGGCGCTACTACCAACCGTAACTATCGACGGAGAGCGGATGGTCGCCTTAAGCGACTTAGCCACTCCATTCGGTCTAGCCTTCGGCAGCGAACAGCAGACGAGCCGCTTAACGATCATCAAAGGCGAAACGGTGTTGGTCCTGACTGCAAACGATGGCATTGTGTCAGTCGGTGGCCGCCTAGTTTCCTTGCCCACACCACCAGTAGAACGAGACGGCGCATGGTTTGTCCCGATTGATTTCATTGGACAAGCACTAGCACTTATTCCAAATCAAAGGGCCGAACTGAGGCGACGTTCAGACCTTGTCGTTGTCGGCAACGTTCTTGTCCCCCAAGTAGTAGCTCGCTACAGCCGGGACGGCTCCCAGTCACGACTTCGAATTGTCATTACCCCCACATCCGATTACGACCTCGAACTGGCTGACAACCGTCTCATACTCACGCTCGAAGCCGATGCACTTGACCTCGTTGTTCCAGAGTTTGCCCCAGACGGCAAACTGACTGAGCTACGTCTGGATGAGAACCAGCCGAGATTGACACTCGATCTAGGCGAAGACTTTAGTAGGTACACGACTAGTGACAACCCAGCTCTGGGGGGCAGTACGGAGCTGATCATCGACCTACATACCGCTGAATTGGCAAACTCGGCTAACAGTTCCCCTTCATCGGATCCCGAATCACCGGCAGAAGCTTCTGTCACAGAGACCGACCTCCCATCCTTATCCATTCTCTCTGCACCACCAAGCATTCGCGCGATCGCAATTGACCCAGGTCACGGCGGCGAAGACACAGGCACCCGTGGACCTGGGGGAACTCTTGAAAAGGACATCACCCTAAGCGTGGCACGGCTACTGCAAGGTGCTATCGAACGACAGCTAGGACTCAGAGTCATCTTAACCAGAACCAGTGATACCACAATAGCTCTGGACGAACGAGCCGCGTTTGCCAACAATAACCGAGCCGATCTTTTCATTAGTCTGCACGTCAATGCATCCGTTCGAGAAACTGCAACTGGAGCGGAGGTATTCCACCTTAGCCTCAACGAATATAACGAAGCATCACCAGGATCGTTCGGACTCAGCAGTCAGCCAATTCCGGTGGTAGGAGGCGGTTCACGCTCGTTAGACATCGTCCCCTGGGACTTGGCGCAACTACGCTTTGCCGACCAGTCAGCTCGCTGGGCGGAAATTCTTTCCGATGAACTGAGCCGCAGGATTCCCATGAGTCAACGAGGATTACAGCAAGCCCCGTTCAGAGTGCTGGTCGGCACCAACATGCCGGCAGCCTTGATAGAGATGGGATATATCTCAAATCCAGTCCAAGAAACGCAACTCAATTCAAACACTTTCCAATCCAATGTCGTCCAAGGATTGATTCGTAGCATTGTCCGATATCGCGAGGAAGTGGAGCGGGGAGTTCAGCCCCCAATTCGAAAGCTCAATTTACCAGCCGAGAACAGCCAAACCCGGAGCGTTGTTCGATGAAACGTCCTTACTGGCTTTACAGCCTAATTGGAGTCACCGCCTTTATAGCTGGATGGATAATGTTTGCAGAACTCCCAGCCGGGAGGCCTCCTAGCAGCGGCGAAATGGCAGTAGGTGGAACTACTACCAATCAAGTAGCAAATGATGGGTTAACTGAGGCCACTCTTTTCTATACCTCCGACGACGGTATGCGTCTGGTTGAATTTTCGAGGACAATCGAGCGGCTACCCGAACCTACAGCACAAGCACGAGCAATCCTAGAAGCCCAACTAGCACAACCGCCAGCACCGTTGTTGTCCCCAATCCCTGCGGGCACTAGGCTTCTCGCGATTTATGTCACTGAACGCGGTGACGCTTTCGTTGATTTATCTGAAGAAATCACAACCGGACATTCAGGAGGCTCACTCGACGAATTGTTCACTGTCTATGCAATCGTGAACGCTTTAACTAGTAACCTGTCTGCCATCAATGCAGTTCAAATTTTAGTCAGCGGTCGTGAAGTAGACACACTCGCAGGTCACGTGGATCTACGACGCCCGCTCGAAGCGGACCTGAGCTGGGTGGCCCAACCCATAGCCAAGTCGACGTTGCAATTCAACCACTACTCAGAAAGCGCTAAACCCCGTTCGGTCTAGCTACTACATCATCACTTGCAAACACATAATCCAAAACTCAACCACACCCCTAGACACTGTTGTCTACACTCGGCAACAACAGCCATCTCAGACGACACAGATATTTACCATGACACAAACTGCCCGTAGGGACGCCAGGCCCCCAAACGAACTTAGACCTACTCGACTCACTCCTAACTATTTAAAACATGCCGAAGGATCAATCCTGATCGAAGCGGGGCAAACACGAGTGATCTGCACAGCAAGTATAGAAGACAAAGTACCTCCATTTCTCAGAGGAACTGGTAAAGGATGGGTAACAGCCGAATACGGCATGCTTCCACGAGCTACATCGACACGGACAGTCCGCGAAGCCAGCCGCGGAAAGCTCGGCGGACGCACACAAGAGATTCAAAGACTAATCGGCCGATCGCTCCGAGCGGTCACACAGCTCGACGCACTTGGTGAAAGAACCATATGGATCGATTGCGACGTCATTCAGGCCGACGGTGGAACCAGGACCGCCTCTATTAGCGGCAGCTTTGTAGCGCTCGTCTTGGCTCTTCAGCAGCTCAAACAACGAGGTGTCCTTACACGCGTACCAGTCACCAATCACGTCGCAGCAATCAGTGTTGGAATAGTAAACGCCACTCCTCTACTCGACCTAGCCTACGAGGAAGACTCGAAGGCCGAGGTAGATATGAATGTCGTCATGACTGAAAGTGGTCACTTTATCGAGGTTCAAGGCACTGCCGAAGGGGCACCTTTCTCTCGTGAGTCACATGATGCAATGCTCGCATTGGCCGAATCCGGTATTCGCAAGCTTATTGCGATGCAGAAAGAGTTAATCGGAAACATCACTGTCTGACCATAACAACCATCATCGACAGCTAATGATTCCGAAACCAACTGAGATATCAGAACACCGACCCAGGGTACTCGTCGCTACGACGAACCCCGGCAAACTCCGAGAGATCCACAAAATACTCGGACACCTGCCAATTCAATTGGTAACGCTTGACGCGTACCCATCAATCAGTGACCCCGAGGAAACGGGAACAACATTCGCTGAAAACGCCAAGCTCAAAGCCTGCTATTACGCTCACTCAACCAATGAGCTGACAGTGGCTGAAGACTCCGGTCTTGAAATCGATGCTCTGGATGGTGCCCCTGGGGTGAGATCTGCCCGGTTCAACGGGGAATCGTATCAAGAAAAATTCAGGACGATCTCAAAAATGCTTCATGAACGCGGCAGGACTACAAGTACAGCTCGATTCGTGTGTGCCGTAGCAGTCTGGCTCAAAGATAGCATGATCTGGGAAACCATCAAGACCGTCGAGGGTCGCCTAAAACTGCCACCCCAAGGAGACCACGGCTTCGGATATGACCCGATCTTCTATTACCCTCCTTACGGTCGGACATTGGCTGCAGTCAGCCCAACAGAGAAGGCAGCCATAAGCCACCGGGGACAAGCATTCCGCGCTTTGCGAACGGACCTGAAACACATTTTAGCCAAGACCTGAAAAAAACTTCCTCTACCAAGGAGAGTAAACATTATTCCGGCTATAAAATCTCTGGCTCTTCCGCAAGTCAAACACAAGCTCAACCGTTCCAGACTCTTGTCAATCTAGTTCAGTCGGTTAGATACAACCACAATGAGAGCCTGAACTAATCTCTCATTCGACATTCCGAACTTGAATCGCGGTCACGGTTCTACTTCCTGCTGCAACATCTGACACAACTACCACCGGATCTCCAGGTTCAAGGCGGTCATGGCTTCGCAATCGCTGAAATGCAGCTGCTATTGTGTCATCCGGATCGTCAGACAGATCCATCCTGAAGGGCACAACTGAGTGGCACAACCAGAGTTGTCGGTGAGCTGCTGGACTGTTGGTAAATGCGTAAACTATAGCGGTTTGTGGACGAAAGCTACTAACGAGCTGGCCAAGTACCCCTCGACGCGTTATCACCACGACGGCGGGTGCTCGCAGTGAATCTGCAAGTCGACATGCACTTCGAGCCAGATGATCTCGTAGTGATACAGGTTTTCGGTACTTATAGAATTCCAAATTGTCGGCTTTTTCGATCCGTCTGGCGATGCGATCAAGCACTTCCACGCAACGCACTGGATACTTCCCGGTCGCCGTTTCTCCGCTAAGCATAACGGCGTCCACCTGTTCGTCGACAGCAGTCGCAACATCCGTGACTTCAGCTCGCGTAGGCATCGGGCTATCAATCATCGACTCGAGCAAATGGGTCGCTAGAATGACCGGCTTACCGGCCACTGCGCACTGACGCACCATGTTCCGTTGGGCGACAGGTAGTTCCGCAAACTCGACTTCAACGCCGAGATCTCCTCTTGCAACCATGATTCCGTCAGCCGCCGCCGTGATCTCTTCGAGATTATCGAGGCCTTCCTGGTTTTCAATCTTGGCAATCAGCCTAATGTGATGCCCACCTGCGTCATCAATGACCTGCCTCGCATCACTCAAGGCTTCAGCGTTACGAACAAAAGACAGGGCTAGGAAGTCGGCATCCTGCTCCAGTGCAAAACGGATATCCTCTCGGTCCTGACCCGAGATTGACGGTAAATTAACACGCACCCCAGGAAGATTGATGTGCTTCCTCGAGCCAAGTGTGCCACCGTCAAGGACTCGACACCTAAGCTCGTGTTCGCCAGTGTCGAGGACTTCTAAGTTGATCAGTCCGTTATCGACGGTAACCCGATCACCAATATTGAGTTGGTGAACCATATCCTGGTAATCAACGTGGATGCTTTTTGCTTCTGGATCTTCGATAGGTGCAACCGTAATCGAAAGGACCTGTCCAACTTTCAGATCCAATTGCCCATGCCTTTCTCCGGTTCGGATAGCTGGTCCCTGAAGGTCGATCAGGATCGCGACTGGGTGATTCAGCTGAGGATTGAGATTCTGGATATGGCGGATCACCTGTCGGTGGCTCTCGTGATTACCGTGCGACATATTGAGCCGTGCCACGTTCATACCAGCTCGTGCGAGTGCTTCAATACATTCCGGTGAAGCACTCGCTGGACCCAAGGTGCAGACAATTTTCGTCTGCCTAAAATCACGACGTCTCGTCATATCGGCACTCTCGCCTACAGAGGTCCCCGATCGAGGTCCACCAGAGGGCGAACCGATGGCCGAGAACCATCTGAACTTCTCGAACTAGTTCAGCTGTCTCGTTAATTGAAATCTGGCCGGTCAATCGACAACGAAGCTGAAGACCTTGAACTCATTCCCTCGAACCAATGTTGAACCATAAAGGTGAACTTCGTGCTCTTCACCGTTGTCATCACGGAGATGCAGCCGAGTCTCACGGTGGACACTAAATGTTTCGTAATGTGTTGTCTCGCCGTCATAGGCGGTCCCTAAAAGGGTAAACGCTCGCCCTCCCCACCGGTTCACAAGCCTCTTGAGGGCGTTCCGACTCTTTTGGTTCAGATCATTCCAAGCATAGGACACTGGAAGACCGCGTTCTGGACGGCTCGACGGAAGCTCAGGCCAGACAACGTCTCGAAACTCCTGACCGTTAAGAGCCAATGATCCAAGTTGGTCTATATCTTCAGTTCTGAGGGCATCGAGAACAGCAAGCGCCAGAGCCTCAGACGACGCTTGCGGATTCGTTAGAGACGGCAGGGTCTTAGAATTGCAACCCGCGAGTAACAGGGCGAAAAAGACGAACAAAAGCCCACCCGTCTGGAGACAAAAGGGATTCTGTTGGTAAATTGGGACCAAGATGACAGTTAGTTTACGGCAAAGTCGGTCCAGTTCTGCCACCAAGTATCCTGTCCCCCCCCAGCGGGTCCGACCGCACCAATAAAGTTAGCAATATCGAAGAAGCCATCGCTGGGCGGTACGCTCGGCGCGACAGCCCCGCTCAGAGCTGGAGAAAGGGCCATCGGTTGGAAATTCGGGTTCTTGAGGTTGTATGGGTCCACTAACTGTGGGTCAACGAACGACACATTAGAACTCTCTGTAACAAATGCGGCCGTTGTAACGTGCGCTTCTTGGTCGTCCCTATCTGGACGAAATTGGCCAACACATTTACTAACCAAACAATTGCCATAGATGATGCCACTCCCAAGGGTCAGGTTGCCATTCCTGACCTGCTCAAAGGTTGCCGTGTGGTCAACATCAATGGACGCCTCCTTAAATCCGGTCACGATGAAGTTCCGCACTGTTGCAGAAGTCCCCTCACGAAACAGTATGCCAATATCACTCTCTTTGCCCTCATTCGAGTCAGGATCGCCAACCAACGTGAGATTGTAGAGGGTCGGGTTCGACCTTGGGGTGAGATTATTATTGTCTCCGTTGTTGTCAGCTTCGATCCCCTGGTCGGCGTCATCACCACTCTGTACGACAATAATGAACTGGCCCTTGCCGGTCCAACCATCTGTCCAGTCGATGCTATCATCCGCGATTCCATGGAACACGATGTGTTTCACTTCCACGGTTCCACCGAAAAACTCGAATCCATCGTCCTTATTGAACTTGACCATGACGTGGTCAACTTCTGTTTGATTCCCAACTCCCTGGAAAGCAATACCGTTCAGCTCATTGTCTGGGCTGAACTCAGTTCCAGCAAATTCTACACGTATGTAGCGAAGGTGCCCGCTGTCGTCGGCAGGATTGGTGCCGCCATATACGCCGGTATCTCCCTCACCCACTGACTGGCTCCCTG
>CEUS01284443.1_pt1 | contig 10291 bp, 9 predicted proteins | sample 427031 | NCBI WGS metagenome assembly CEUS01 (sample SAMEA2622837, study PRJEB7988) | marine metagenome | biome: marine biome (ENVO:00000447); feature: marine epipelagic mixed layer (ENVO:xxxxxxxxx); material: "saline water (ENVO:00002010), including plankton (ENVO:xxxxxxxx)" | depth 140 m | reverse complement strand
GCGTGGCATCAACACTGTGGGCGCTGACCCATCACCGTATGGGGACACTGGAGTGGGGTGTAGTGCTCAGTAAAAACAAGGATATTCAGCCTTGTTAGTAGTGAACATCGATATGAGTGTTTCAGGCTTAGGGTAACATAGCGACATGAACCTCAAGGCCATACAGCTAGTTATCCTCACCTCAGCACTTGCGCTCCTGGTTGGTTGTGGTGGAAACCAGAGTGCTGCTACCCCGACCACTATAGCTACTCGGGCGCCATCAATGGCCACCCCAATTCCTAACACTAACCCAGCTGACGCTCCAACTACAGCGCAAGACTCTACGAAGGTCGTTGAAGTGCATTCCACCTCTTCTGAGACGACACCAATAGCTATATCTACCCTAGTACCTAGTACAGTGAAGAAAACTGGCGCTGAGAAAAATGAAGTTGCGAAAGAAGAAGTTGCTCCAACCCCATCATTTCCTGAAAACGTGGGGCGAGAAAGCGACGACTCCTTGCATCTCACCGATGAACAAAACCAATGCTTAGAAAATGCTCTGGGAATTTCAATCATGGAAGAGTTGGCTACGCGCGAACCAACAGAACAGGAACTTATTCATTTCTCCCCTTGTGGCGTGGATATTAATTCGGACTACAGTGATTCAAAACACCACCAAGGAGACAGAAACAGCGAACCCTATGGAATCGGATCCGCCGCATTGGCATTCAATGCCAGTGAATACCCCAAAATGTATAGAGACACAATTAAAGGTATATGGGAACCTGGAGCTTGGGATCAACTGGCTCGTTTCGTAAGTGATACATCCGGGCAAGAACGGCTGGAATCCTTGGGAATTAATACTGTTTCGGTAGTTGCCTCATTCAACGTCCTTGAAGGTGGCGAGCATGAGTTCCCTTTCACCATTGCTTTTATCGAAACTGAGATAGCGCGATACAAGAAACTTGGTTTCGCTGTCTTTTTGAGCGGAAACTCAAGGGGAGCTCCGTCCGACGTAAATCCCGAACAAGCCTTGGAGAATTACCTACTGTCCTGCAAGAGGGCCGCGGTGGAACTTGCTGAAGTGGCGGAGCGATACAATGTTGAGTACTTTTCACCTAATAACGAATTCGAGGGATCATTAGCTGATGAGGCTTTCCCCAGTCGTTTCCGAAGCTATAATCCACCCGAGACACCATTTGAACCAACTGATCCTGGCACAGATATGCGGGTGGAAGCAGCCTCCGGATGGTTTAACGATATATTACCCGATTTAAAGCATGTATTTTCTGGCAAGATAATAGCAAAGGTGGGAGAAGCTCACCCCGCATACAGAGTCGAAGGATACGATTACATAGCATTTACGATTGACCACCATAACCTGACTCAAGCGGATTTCAGAAGACTCATTAGAAAACAATACAAAGATATTGCTGCTTCTGCTGCCATGAGTGGGGTCTCATGGATGGTCGGAGAGGCATACTTCCACTACGGTGACGAGGGATTAGATTTAGATGCTTCAACTAAGAGCTTCCTGAAAGATATGCAACAGCACTATTTTGATATATCACTCGATGAGTATCTGAACTTTGATCATGCCTCGCGACCATCGGGATACATCTTTATTGGGTATTTCATGGATGGCATAGAAATTAAGGACTCAGATTCCGAGACCATAATACGGAATTATTTTACCTTGATGACCTAATCTAGAGGGTATTTATTATTATGAGGGCGCGTCGGCGCTAACTGGAATCTGTGATGTGTATCGTGAGCAGAGGAGGTTGATCGATGAGAAGAGTGATCCACGTGCTTCTTGCGTTGACTTCCCTACTCATACTCGGCTGTTCATCAAGTGATCCTGTTACCACCAGTGAAACCACCACAGTTGTTCCAGAAACCAGCATACCCCCACAATCAAACACCCCAACGCGCCCAACGAAAATAGCGCCTGTCAGGACAATCACTCCTGTCATTGATGGAACCGAAATACCGACGATAAATATATCTCCGATTCCAAAAAATCTCCCTCCTTATAACAGAAAAACTTGGCAGCACTGGATTGATGAAGACAGTGACTGTCAAAATACACGCCACGAGGTGCTCCTAGAGGAATCTACGGAACCAGTACAATTTACCAATTCAAAGGAATGTTCCGTACTAACTGGCTCATGGATTGGCCAATTTACAGGTACTCATTTTACGATCGCCAGAAACCTCGACGTCGACCATATGGTCCCCCTTGCCAACGCACATAGGTCCGGTGGGTGGGCTTGGAATGCTTCCGAAAAGAAAGCGTACGCAAACGATCTGTCTTACACAGGTCATCTCATTGCCGTATCAGCATCAGCGAACAGATCGAAGGGCGACAAGGGGCCCGAACACTGGCGCCCTCCTGATAAAACTTATTGGTGCACCTATGCCCGAGACTGGATCCGCATAAAAGCGGCGTGGAAATTGAGTGCCACGAACGCAGAATGGGACGCACTTCGCGAAATGCTTGAGACCTGTCCCGTTGACTCACAATAGAAAGAAGAGATTTAACTGTAGGTCACGCTCAGTTTGAACAATCAGAAATCAAAGGATTCTTATAATGACTTCTGTTGCCCAAGAGGGATTCAACAGGATGTTTCATGGAAGAGCACATTGAAACGACACATCCGCACGTGAGCACGGATTGTTGATTCTTAGCCCATAGCGGGCTGTGTGCCCGGAACCCATCTTGTCCGTGGAAATCTTTGCTGTATGAAACGCTCTATCTCGCGCCACTTTTTGACGTCATCTGGAATCAAGAACGTAATCGCTTGTCCGCGTCGTCCCATACGACCGGTCCGCCCTGTACGATGTGTGAAGAGTTGAGGAGAATCTGGTATATCAAAATTGATCACCGTGTCTATTTTCTCAATATCGAGACCACGGGCTGCAACATTCGTTGCGACAAGAACCGGCAATTTGCCTGAACGGAATTTATTCATCACATACTCTCGCCCATTTTGGCTAAGATTCCCTTGAATTGCTTCTGCTCGATATCCGCCATCAGCAAGCCGTGAGGCAAGTTTCTTCACTCCATGTTTGGTGCGTCCGAAGACCAGCGTCGGCCCGGATTGCTGTGATAAAACTGCCTTCAGCGCGTTGAATTTATCGGCCTTGTCAACCTCATAAACAATATGTTCTATATCGGGAGATGCATGTATTTCAGCATCAACTGCCACCGTCTTTGGATTTCTAAGATACTTTTGAGCTGTCTTTTTAATCCAATCCGGCACAGTGGCTGAAAAAAGAACTGTTTGTCGCTCGCTTGGTGTCGCTTGTATAATCTTCTCAACATCTCGTGCCATACCCATATCGAGCATTTCGTCAGCCTCGTCAATAACCAGAACCTTGAGATTCTTCGGAACAAGATTCCCCTGGCGCATATGGTCTAACATGCGGCCGGGTGTTCCGATAACGATTTGTGTACCGCGGTTAAGAAGTGTCTTTTCGGGGCCTAGGGATCGCCCTCCATACACAAGAGCTCCCTTCAAAGAACGACGCTCAGCGAGTGGCCTGACAACACTGGCTATTTGTATCGCTAACTCCCGTGTCGGAGCAACGATTATTGCCTGAACCGCTCTCAAATCAGGATTACACTTTTCAATCATCGGAATGGTGAAGGCCAATGTTTTCCCGGACCCTGTCCGCGCTTGCCCGATCACGTCATCACCAGCTTGCAACAATGGGATGGCTTCAGCCTGAATGGGAGTGGGGGTATTGATACCCATCTGCGCAATGGAAGCCCTTGTCGTGGACATCAAATCGATTGTTGAAAAAACATCTGGATGCCTTTCGTTTTCCCCTTTTAACAATCTCTTTGTTAGTAAACCATTTTGCTTGCGATCTTTGAAGCAATCTGAGCAATAGACATCTTTCCCGGAAATGGGAGCAAAGGGTACCACCGCTGTTCCGCCACAAGACGTGCAGTTCGTTGTATAGCTGTCTTTATGTAATTTATTACGGGGTGAATATCGTGAGGTTCTGGATTTTTCTGTTTGCATTAAAGCGCGTACCTCTATATTGAAATTCGCGGAACATAGTAGTCAGCGCGATGCAATAAGCGGGAGTGGTGGAAAGTAGCGGATAAGTGCCAATCTCTGCCTGAACCCGGCCCTACCGGCGGGCTGCCTGAAGTGTACCGTCATCATAATCATATTAAAAGCACGTCTGTTTTGCAACGTAACAGATTTACATCACATTGTCGGGAAAGAATCCATAAGATCCCAAAAAAGCTGGTTGTATAGGTTTAAGTCCTACTGCAATTTCGTTCTCTCAGCCATGGGGGATTTGCACCCGACATCCCGCATCTTCAGAATCCGATCTTCGGATTGACAATAAATCGAATTGAGAGCTTATGGATTGCATCATTACTTGCATTTTATTGAACTTGGTATTATACTTGATATAATTTTTTCCTGTATATTGGAAAAAAAATCGCCGTCGTTTGGGGTTGCTCCGTACCTCGAACAAAGAGAAGAGAGATGGAGGTAGAGGTACATGAGTATCAATAAGTTAACAGCATGGTTGTTAACCATCGGACCCATCGGGATGTTTGTTATTTGGGGCATCATCGACCCAATAGTCCTAGGTGAGGTTGCTGATGGGCTAGCCCCTGTGGAAGAGGCGACAGCCAATGTTCAACGTTATGCGGACAACGAAGTCACCGGCTGGATCCTGAGCTTATCGGGTGGCTTTAGCATGCTAGGAATGATGGTCGGACTCGGACTGCTCGCAAAGTCGATGCAAGCCGGTGGTGCGACCTTGGGATCTCTCTGTGGATATATCTTCCCAGCATTAGTGGCAATGATGGTTTTTGGGTTTGGCTCGGAGATTTCGGGACAAGAGATTTTGGTCGGCGGAAACGGTGTGGCTGGCGATCCCGAGCTCGGAGGAATGCTTTCACTTGTGGGTAACAGTGCCTTTGGCGCTTTCCCAATCTTCTGGGGATTAGGCCTCACATTATTAGGCCTGGGAATCACACGAGAAGATGGTCCTTTACCATCAATCATGGGATGGATTATGACCGTAATGGGCGTTGTCATGTTTAGTATGTCGTTTGGTCTCGGTGACGAAATTGGCTTCTTCGCTTGGATCGGAGCCAGCCTTGTGGTATCGGCCACCGGGGTGTTGTCATTGTTGGCAATCCGAAAAGCGGCAGCGGCGTAAGATCCCACCCTAAAAACTAGACAAAAGATATTGTCGAAATAACGGTTATCTCCCAAAAGATGGGATTTGACAAACCGAAGACGTACGAGAAGGACTCCTAGCGAAACGTTAGGAGTCCTTTGTTTTCATGATGCCTTTTCGGCAGACTCATTCTCACACACAAGAAGGGTCTGTTGACCAATCACAAGTATGCTAAATTGGACTCAAAATCCGAAAACACAGCTAGTTCATAACACTCGCTGAGGAGACGATCTTATGTCCAATCCTATCAAACGTATTTTAATCACAGGCGCAACAGGTTACATTGCCGATCAAATGTTGCCAACTTTCAAGGAAAAATATGCGACAGTTCTGATCGACACCCGCAAAGAAAATCGTCGGGGAGAACCAGTGAGTGATGTCAATATCGTCGATTTGATCGATCCCGATATCAGTGCGTACAAAGATCTTTTCACTAATGTTGATGCCGTGATACACCTCGCGTACAAAAGCAGAGATGGGGATCCGATCGACCACTTTTATGATGAAAAAGAAAATGTCGAGATGGCTTACAACGTTTTCAGGGCAGCGTACGAATCGGGTGTGCCACGCGTCGTCATGGCCAGCTCGAATCATGCAGCTGACTGGTATGAACATGCTTTAATCCATCATCAAAATTTGGACCTGATAGAGCCTTTGGATTTGCCGCTATCAGACAATTTCTATGGATGGGCCAAGGCTTCGTATGAACATCTAGGATTTCTTTTTGCTGCCGGAGGCTTGGGGACCGGAGTTGATGGAGCCGGTCCTGGAAATCTTGTCGAAGGGAATTTGGGGAGTGGAAGGAAAATGGGCGTGGTGATGGTGCGCATTGGCGCTCCCCGTCATCTCGACAAAAATCTTTATGGGGACAATCAGGTCGCATTCAAACGTGACCTTGGGGCTTACATAAGCCCAAGAGATATCACGCAACTATTCACGAAGGCCATGGAAACGGAACCAATCGAAAATGAACATGGAATCCCATGGCAAGTTGTCTACGGGATCAGTAACAATACCCGCGCTTTCTGGTCTCTCAAAAGTGCACGTGAGGTCCTTGGGTATCAGCCCGAAGATGATTCAGAAATCGTTTTTGCCAACGAGATCCGAGAGTTGGGCTTAAATGAAGGAAAATTAGGCCCCCTATGATGCCAAAACTTACACTACCCGTTCAGAAAAACCTTTGGATTTTTCGACAAAAGCCGCAAACAGGCGCTGGAAAACGTCTGGAACTTCGTCAACCCGCTCGGGGTGCCACTGCACACCAACGATCCAATCAAACAATGGACTCTCTAAGCCTTCTATATATCCATCCTCCGGTGAAACAGCGGAAGCGATGAGGGCCGATGCCTTCTGCGGCGCTTTTAAACCCTGATGGTGACGGCTATTCACCTTCAAAGAATTTGAAGAGCCAAGGATACTCGCTAATTTTGTACCAGATTCGATGTCGACCTGGTGATATGCAGATTCCCATGTGCCATCGTGTCCTTCACTCTTATGACCAGGTAGATCCTGAATGAGCTTTCCTCCGAATGCCACATTCATCAGTTGCATCCCCCGGCATATGGCAAGAACCGGCATATCTCTTTCGAGAGCATTTTGGAGAACTGTGAATTCAAGATCATCTCGTTCGCGATGCATTGTGACACCAGCGTCCGGATCCAGTTTTTCTTGATAACGGGTCGGGTCGACGTCGGGTCCTCCTGTTAGCAGCAACCCATCAACCTGTTGCAACGACGTCTCGCTCCCTGGAGTCAGGCGTGTTGGAATCGCACCGAGTTTCTCGATGACCTCGAGATATCGATTCGCTCCATCATCGTTACCAGTCGTAACAGCAATAATCGTCACCGAAAAGCTCCTGTACTTGAATGATCGGGAGTGTACCACAGGGATGCAGACGTAAATCTAACCGAACAAACCGTCCGACCACCCCAATTTCCAAACGACAATGGCGATAAGAACCGCGATCGTTTCCATAATTACGTACATCAACCATTTGTTAATCAATCTATTTTACAAGACGAATTCTCTGGCAATCAGGATGGATCTTTTTGAAGATCGACAAATAAATTCTGTAGATCGCCGCGGACACCACTTTCGGCATAAACGACCTCGAACGTCACATCCTTTGCATCCTCATGATCAAGAGCGCGAACACAAATCTCAGCGACATCTTCCCGGCTAATACTTCCCGTAATCCGATCACCTTGATCAAAAGAAAAGGCCTGTTCACTGCCCTGCTCATCAGTCAACGCGCCAGGGCGAATGATTGTATGAGGAATGTCACTAGCCCGCAGCACATCTTCCCCGCGCAATTTCCAAACAAGGATGTTATCAAACATTTTGTTGAGGCGATGATCGGGCTGCGTCGCGCCAATCGAAGAAACGAGAACGAACTGCCGAATCTCAGCTGTCTTTGCTGCCTGAACAAGGTTCTCCACTCCCCGATATTCGACCTCCTCAGGAATTCCGCCCTCAGCAGTTTGCGCTCCGGTGGTGCAAATAACAGTCTCGCAACCCTGTATTGCGGATGCGAAGGTATGAAGCTCGCGTGTATCTCCCACGACAAGATCAATGCGATCACCGAAGGTATCGACACCCTTCGTACCACGCACAAGACCACGAACCGGAATCCCGTGAGAAACGAGTTTGTTCACAACATGAATCCCGGTACGACCCGTGGAACCTGCGACAAAAACTGGAAGCCGTGTGTTCATGATGAATCATCCCTCCTCTTACATATCAGGACTGATTCTAACATTGGCGCCTCGATCCACGCTTCATTAGGAGATCTATAAAAAGGTTGGAACACGAAGTGGTAGACAAGCGTCATGCCTGTTAGCATGAACCTACCATGAAGAAGAAAGATGGGAAAAGGACGCATATGATACCTTTGGCGCGCGTGCAACCGGTAACAGTTGCCTTGATGATCTTGTTATTGGTGCTTGCTGCATCCGTCGCCTGTGCAGGAGCTGCTGAACTTTCGGAAGCTGGAGGCAGAGAGTCGGCCCCCCCAATGGGAATAGGTGCTCCTGTGTCGATGGACGGTGGCCCAGCCTTTTCAAAAGAAATGACGCGCGCAAGTGCTCCGCAAAGCAGTGATCAAATCGCCATCGATGTGGACCGACTCATTATTCAAAACGTCTCAATGCGACTTGCTGTGAACTCTATTTCTGACACCATTGATACGATTTCTTCTTTGGCAACAGAATTAGGAGGCTTCGTCGTCTCCAGCTATGTACGTGGAAACGGCAGCGACGAGTATGGATTTGTTTCCTTCAGAATCCCTGTTCAGCAAACAGATATCGTTCGTTCTCGCCTGCGGGATACCGCCGTACGTATCGAAGAAGAATCAACCCAAAGCACAGATGTCACTGAAGAGTACGTCGATATCCAAGGGAGGTTGAGCAATCTCAAACGGACTGAAGAGCAATATCTGCTTCTTTTCGACAAAGCAAAATCTGTGGAAGACATGCTCAGAATCCAACGAGAATTATCCACCGTACGCAGTCAGATCGAACAAACGACCGGTCGCATGCAATACCTAGAACGCACATCCGCAATGGCCCTCATATCGGTTGATCTGCGACTGGCGACAAGTAGTGATCCCTTAGTGCCTGCCGGATGGAGCTTTCAGGAAACAGTCAAAGATGCGTTACGCAGCGTCTCCCTTTTTGGCCAGTGGCTCGCGGGAGCGATTATATGGGTGATCATTTATTCCCCGATATGGGGAGCCTTGTTAATCGCCACGTATTTCGCCAGCCGTTGGATCCGCCGACGGACACGCAATTCTTCATAAAACCCCTTCTTTCAACAATGAAGCAGATGTCATGTTTGACAAGATATGACAACACTGGTAGTTTTCAACCTAACATGAAAAAAGCACCTGTAATGTCCCTATCTTGTTGTTGCCACATCGCGTTGGGGTCCCTACATCTGCGACAAAATACATGTTGAATCGAATGATCGCTGAATTGTAGAAAACCCCACATCTGTGGGGTTTTTTTTTGGTGATCACATACATTGGCATGTGCCTGAATAAACGAGAGGGGATGTTGGTTTGAAACTGAATGATGTGCAATCTCAGCTGAACGAAAGTGATGTCCTTTCTGTCCGCCAACCTGAAAACCTGGACGAAGCAACGAATACCGTTCGTGAAGCCAGCCAAGCCAAAACCGCCATGAGCATCGCGGGCGCCCGACACTCGATGGGCGGGCAGCAGTTTGCCTCGGGTGCGCTTTGCATCGACACAACATCTCTGGACAACGTCATTGCATTGAATCCGGACACTCAGACCGTGGAGGTCGAAGCGGGAATTACGTGGCCAAAGCTTGTCGCATGGTTGCAAGCAAATCAAGACGATAACGGCCTCACAATCATCCAAAAACAAACCGGGGCAGATGAACTCACCCTCGGTGGTGCTCTCTCCTCGAACGCCCATGGCCGGGGGCTAAATTACCAACCGATTGTCCAAGACATCGAATCCTTCACCTTATGTGATGCATCAGGAACAGTGAAAACATGTAGCCGAGATGAAAATGCCGACTTGTTCCATCTCGCGATTGGCGGATATGGTTTGTTCGGCCTGATACAAACAGTAACGCTCCGCCTGCAACCGCGACAGAAGCTCATGCGTTCCGTCACACTGACAGATACCAATCGAGCGATCGGCATCTTAGAAGAAAGAGCAACCGAGGGCCATATCTATGGAGATTTCCAATATGTGACAGATGAATCATCGCCTGATTTTCTCCAGCAAGGGGTTCTTTCGACGTACAAACCCGTTGCAAACTCCACTCCCATTGCCACAAACCAGTTAGGTTTCAGCACAGAAGATTGGATGAACCTCTATTACTTGGCACACATGAACAAGCCGGCAGCACGGCAACTGTATTCCGAACATTATCTGCAAACCAATGGACAGATTTACTGGTCGGATGATCACCAATTCAGCCCCTATCTGAGTAATGCCGGTCAAATGCTCCACGAAAAGCTAGGGAACCAGGATTATTCATCTCTCATGATTTCTGAATTGTATGTCCCGAGAGCAGAATTCGTAAGTTTCATGACATCGGTCCGTGAGAGAATCGGCAAT
>CEUS01185784.1_pt1 | contig 10292 bp, 14 predicted proteins | sample 427031 | NCBI WGS metagenome assembly CEUS01 (sample SAMEA2622837, study PRJEB7988) | marine metagenome | biome: marine biome (ENVO:00000447); feature: marine epipelagic mixed layer (ENVO:xxxxxxxxx); material: "saline water (ENVO:00002010), including plankton (ENVO:xxxxxxxx)" | depth 140 m | reverse complement strand
GCGAACAGGCATCACCAAAACCATCCGAGCTCCCAACCGACAGCCTGGATGTTCCGACATATCGCAAGAACCAAGGCGAGCACGAATCTGCCACGAGGCAGCTTGATTTCGTCTTTGCGTCTTCATCTCTGAGGGACCGGATGCGAGTCCGGGCACTGAACCGCCCCGAGGAATGGGGGCCGAGCGACCACTGCCGGATACAGATAGATCTGGAGACAGCCTCGAACTAACCTGGTTTAGAACATCTCCTAGAGGAACCAATGGCGATACACTTTGGACATATCGACGGTGTTACAATTGGCTCGACCTTTGGAACATACAAAGATCTCAATGTAGCCGGTATTCATCGTCCGACGCAAGCCGGGATCGGTGGAACAGAAGCTGAGGGTGCAGATTCCATCGTAATGTCGGGTGGCTATGAGGACGATGAGGACTGGGGAGATGAGATCATATACACTGGCCAAGGGGGCAACGATTCCGCGACTAAGAAGCAGGTAGCGGATCAAACCTGGACACGGGGCAACCTCGCACTCGTCCGCAGTCAGAACGTCTGACTGCCTATTAGGGTGGTTCGTGGTGCCAACACAGACTCAGAACATGCTCCCGTCAGCGGTTACCGGTATGACGGACTATATGGAGTCAACAAGCACTGGCAGGAGAAAGGCAAATCGGGCTTCACGATATGTAGACTTCGGCTGAACAAGATCCCTGACGACGCTGCTGGATTGGGAGACGATTCCAGCCCAGAGCCCACGAGGAACAGAAGACCCTCCCCCAGGATAGAAACAACGACACTGCGCATCATACGCGACACTAAGATCGGTAGACATGTGAAGGCACTATACGGCTACAGGTGTCAGATCTGCGGAGTGCGATTGGAAGGTATCGGAGGTGGATACGCTGAGGCATCTTACATCAAGCCGCTTGGGGAACCATACCACGGACCTGACACGACCGACAACATCCTGTGCTTGTGCCCCAACCATCACTGGCTCCTCGACAATGGCGCGATCACCATCAACGATGACATGACCTTAAATGGCGTCGATGCCAGCTTGACCACGGCCCCGAATCACAACATCAATATGGAGTACACAGGCTACCACAGGCAGTTATTCCCCGAACCAAAACGGGTATAATTATCACTGGCATACGAGCCAGTTCTTTTGTATATTTATACCAGTTACAACAGTGGCGATTTGAGACTATTGCGGCCACGTTAAACAACAGCTAAAACGTCATCGGACACCGAATATCGGCCCGGGCTTTAGCTCGGGCTTTTTTGGTTCCTGCCCCGGCGTTTTGCGCGTCGGGGCTTTTTTGTTTGGTCGTCCATCGGCTTTCACCAGGATCCTCCTGGAGAAAACCGTGGGCAGACACGGGGGGCTCGAATCCCCCAGAAGGAGGTACTATAATGAGTTCAAACGCGTGGCGATCGGAGGGATGAAGGGGCCCGCCCCGAAGGTGATTGTATCCAACTTCGTCATCAAGGGCGATTACAGGTATCGACGGCCGGCATCATCAGAGGGTTACACCGATGTCGACCGTATCTACATCCAGATGCATGACGGGTCAGATGTTTTCCTCACGCTCAACGAGAAGGCCGACTCGATCGTGGTCACGGGCGTCCGGAAAACTATGGCAGACAGTCGGCCGTTGGTTTCTTTGAGTTCTGATGGGATAGGGGCCTCTACCGAAAACGCCCATGAGACGCAGTATATTAATATTAGCGAGGGCCAACCAACCGACGAGCCTTTCGATATCGCAGAATGGATCTTCCGGTTTGAAACCGCGCAGCTCGGAAGCAGGGAGGCCATAGTAGAGGGCTTCCAGCATATCATCAACAATGGCATTGTATGGAAACTCCGGGGAGCTTACCGTCGCAAGGCATACGAGTTGATCGAATCCGGGCAATGCACTATGCCACAAGGGGAGGAGGACAAATGATGGATGTATGGAATAGCCAGGGGAGCTAATTTCATACAGGAACAATGAGGATAACTTTTAATTTATTTTCCGAAGGATGGCGGACACGAGCTAGGGCCGTCAGCTATTACCCGGGGGTATAACGTCACTGGGATAGTTTTCACACGCCCCACCGGAGAATGGGCGGTCTTGAGGGGGGGCCAGGGGGTGGGCGCCGCAAGGCGTGATGCCCCCCGCTGCCCCGAAATCAGGGAGGAGTAAATATGTCGACGAAGAGACAGCCACAGACGCGCTCCGAAGTTTTGCGGCAGGTGGAGGAGATGGCGGCACACCTGGGGGTCGAGGTGCCGGGGCCGGACGATCCAATATATCAGGACAAGAGTATTACAATGCGTTCGGTAAACATTTCAACGAGCAGGTCGAAACCTACGTCTCCAGGGGAGAGTTCCCCTCCGAAATAAACAGCTGGCCGGCGATGGCGGACTATCTCGCCAACAAGGCTGACCCGAACTAGGTGCCGCACGGGAAGTTTGAGAGGTGGACGCCCAACCCTCGCAGACAGAAGGCTGGACGTGAGGCGCACAGATCGGGCAAGAGGAAAAGGTAGGTCAAGGACGAGTCGGATCCGGTTCCCAACACCAGTTTGGCTCCTAACCCTTACACCGGGAGATCGTCCATCCAAGAGTCTGTATGTCGCCCCTGGAAGCACCGCGATTACAGGGATACTGTCCATTTGGAGTTCACCCGCCTGAATCACCAATATCGCTCACTGCACCCCCAGCGCCTTAAAAACAGCATCCGTCGGATCGGCGTAGAAACCCGTCTGGAACTTGGCGAAGAGCTCACCAGGTATTGTCGGAATATCCCCGACGCTGGTCATCGGAAGGAGCAAACGTTTCGCCCCTGCATCCGCCGCAACCTGCAGTGACTCAGCGAGGTTCTCTACAGGGACTCACACATTGGAGTTCAACTCGTTATTATGTGTCCGCGACTGCTTGAGCGGAGCAACCGGTCTTCGCAAAGTACACGCGTGAATTGATCACTTGCTGATCCTGGGGATTGCGGCTGGGGCCGGAAAAGAAGATCCAGTATGGATCTCTGCCTTCGATCGGACGGTTCACCGAACAACGCTCTATGTTCAGCTCCTTGATGCCTCCTCCTTCCCGTGGTGGATCCAGTGGTAGCACTGACCATGTCGCCCCGAAATCAAGGGAAGTGAGTTTCACAACACGGACCTGATCGTCGTCGAACTTCGCGTCCTTGATGGGTTTGCCATCTGTCCACCCGTGATCGTTGAACGGGTAGAGGGTGAGGAGCAGATGCATTCCGTCATCGCCTGTCATGACGAAGCACCCCCGGCACTCGCCCCTAGGTCGGTGCATCGGTAGACCCATTGTGGCCGGGTCAATGGTACGCTTGTGCCATGCCCCGTTGGCGTCAGGCGTGGCCAGTATCATTTCACCGGGCAGTCGGAGGTGTGACAAGTAGAAGATGTGTGGAACATTGTGGCTGTCAACGCAGATGCACCCGTGGCTCAGAACGAGGGGCGCAGGGTGGTCGAATCCTTCGTCGTTGTGAATTTCGAGCAGATCCATGTCCTCCGCCCTGGCCGGAATCTGCACCGGTGTCCCATCCGCCCGTTGCCAGGAGCGGCCGCCGTCCGGACTACGCATGGCAGCCACCGCCTGTTTCACACCACGATGATTGTGGAAGCCGTTGCTTTCGAAGAAATCGCTGACAAAGTGCAACACGCCGTCACCACCCACGGCCAAACCGCAAGCGAAGGCACCGTATCCCGTATACGCCGGGTCCCGCGCGACCAACAAACCCTCATTGGTCCAGGCGCCACTGGGACGTCGAATGAAAAGATCGGTGCCCAGGCAGTTCTCGTCGTGGCGTGCCAGGAGATAGAACGTGTCGTCAAGACCAGTCACAATGACCGGATACGTGTTCTTCCCAAATTCCTGAAGCAGTTCCCACGAAGCGGTGTCATTGGCCTCAACGCTGCGGTAGTGGCGCATAGGGGTATGATGGCCACCCAGGATTACATGCAAGTGACCCGCCCTGTCCGCAACGATGGTCGGACGGCCGTGGTTGTCCTGTCCCATTCCGATCGTTACAGTCGGCAGCCATTTGCCGGTGCTTAAATCCAGGGACCGCACCTGCGCCGGATAATCCGCATAAGGCTTGTTGTGGAGGACATCCTCGACACCGGACGTTGGTTCTGGCGCACACGAGTCCTGCCATGCGACATGGACCTTGCCTTCCAGGGACACGATTCGGTTTCCGAAACTGGACGTGGCTCTTTCACTTCCATATTCGGAGATGCAGGTGTATTGATAGTTAACCATGTCCTGTCCTTACTCCTAGCCGTAACCCGCTGTCGTGGGCGAACATCGAATTGAGTTGTTGAATGACCTGTTGTCGTCACGGTGGCGCTATGAACTCGGCGCAGCGTCAGTCTCGATGACGAAGCTAAACGTCTTCACGGTTCGGAACCTGTTTGGGAACGCCGGGCGGCTGAAGGAAGTGATTCCCGATCTCAAGGTCCGCAAGGTACTTTCGCGAGATGCAGTACCCAATGCCGATCATCTGGGGTAGGTTCTTGAAGACGGAGAATGCAGGTCTCTAGTCGAGGCGGCATACAGATACGCCGCATACACCGCAGGTGTGACCACGGTCATGTGCGGTACAGTCGACCAGAGCGAGATGGTGCAGGATATCGCATTTATGGAGAAAGGCCCATTGTCGGAGGACACACTTCGCCGCCTTCAAGGGGCCTTCTGCCGCATTGCCGAACCAGTTGGAAACTAGCCAGTACCGTGTTTCAGTAGTCAGTTTGAGTTTTCTAACGCTGGCTGCAAAGAGATGGCGTGGTGAATCACTCCGCCATATGGCTACCCCATCCAAAAGAAATACCGTAAACCTCTCGTTTTCACCGCGGCTAATCCACTCAAATGGTCTGATAAACACAGACCTTGCACTGGGAGCCTTCCCGTTCAATATAATTCGCAGTGTCAGCTTTTAAACGCTTCCATCGTCCCTCTCTTTCAAGAACAGTCATCTTAAGATGATACTGATCCTCCTCCCAGGACGAATTGCGAACAGAAAAGCATATATATCCTCCAGGCTTTGTGATTCTAAGCAATTCATTAAACGCCTCTGGTCCCACGTGTGCGCAAGTGAAGGCGCCAACACTGATAACAGCGTCGTACTGATTGTCAGGAAGGTCCAGTGAAGCAGTTAAATCTGCCTGAATGAGATCTCGATAGACCTGCTTTTCCTTCGCTTTTTCCAGCATTTCGGGGGAAAGGTCCAAGCCATCGATAACCTGGTATCCCTTTTCATTTAGAAGTGCACCGACCAGACCGGTTCCGCATCCTGCGTCCAGGATTGTAGCCTGAGTGTTTGGCAGGAAGGATTGAAATTCGTTGACAGTAGTTGCTGGAGCGACGTAACCCAATTCGTTAATCAGGTCGTGGTCATAAGCATCTGCCCAGTCTTTGTATATTTCTTTCAGTTCGTCTATGTTGGCTGCGTTTAACACCCTGTAGTGGATCTCTTCGAGATTACTCATATACTCTCTTCTTTTTGGAGTTTAGAGTTGCCAAGAAAGTAGCACAGATCATTGGCGTCTTGTTCCCATTGGGGATGGGTTACGCGTCATTCAAGGCCAGTCAAAATCAGCCATCATCGGGTAATAATCTGAAAGATAATCGGTCGCAGGATCCTTCATGACCCGAGCTGATGTGCACTTCCTGGCCAGTTGGGCAGAACCTGAGGGCCTGACCCTGTAGACACCTGGACTCTTGGGGATGGCACGGAATCCGCTGGAAGATGGGCTGAATGGCACCCAGACCGTCCAGTCAAGATCGCACCACGACCTGCCGAACCATCTCATTCCCTACCTGCCTCAACCGCCTCCTGCAGCCTCCACAAGACCTCACCCATATCGCTCAAGCATTTCTCTCTGTGCTTGTGGTCAATGAAAGCATACCCATAGTTTCCGCTGATCATCATACCTTCCCAGTAGACCCGCCGGACCTTAATGCAGGGATGTTCCTTCGCAACTATCTCGTTGATGTACTCTCCAAGCCCTTCAGGTGACTGGCTCTCCCAGAAAGTGATGCCCTCAAATAGCCGATCATGCTCTTTGTCCCAAAGTCCTTCTTTACTTACGGTGCTGATTTCATCAAGAACCGAAAATTCACTCTCCCACTCAATCCTGTCGTCACCGTAACCAATGAGGTATTCACACTCGTCTGGATGGCATCCAGACTCTTGAGTGCAGAAAGGACACTTAACAGCAAGTCCATCGCCGTTAACGAATGCCTTTTCATAGGCTCGGTCAAACTCAGCGGCTTCCTTCTTCGTAAATTCCGCCATAGGGCTCAGCTCCTAGACGCACTCTCGGTAAAGTGTTTTCAGTTCACAAATTGCCAACGGCAAAAACATCACGGACCACCTGCACCCGAAACGGTCTCCGGACCGTTATCAGCAACCGCATCCTAACTCTGGATGTGGACACACTGATGGGGGCAGGTCAACCCTATACCTTAATCCCATGATATCGTTGGCTTACCTTTCTGTATTCTGCTATTACATTTGGGGCATGGATAAGATTTTGGCCATCTTTTTACATTTGCCCCCTTACACTCTGGACATTTGCCGATCAATTGCATTAAATCATCTTCCAACGGCATGTAGGGCATTGGTGGACCAACGACAACGTCTACCAATGCTCTGCAATCACCACACGTCATCGTGCAAATACGCACGGAGAAGCCGACGTCTTCTCCGCCAGATACCTCGGCTTCATAACCACAATGACATTTAAAGTGATAGCACGTCCCCAACTCGAAACTCCCATTCATAGATATTTCGACGCAATCTAAAACATGCAACTCTGAAATGCCTCATTGGGCCCCATCAGCCCCAATGAACTCCAACATGATATATGTTACGCCGATCTAAGCAATTGTTTATAAATGATCAACGCCTGCCTTACAAGCAGGAAGTCACTGGCTCGAGTCTAGTGTCGCCGACCGCTCATCCGCCCGGCTAAGGGGAAACAGCTTCTCGTAATCCCTCTTGTAATCCGGGTCTCGTCGCATAAACTCCAGCCGGACTAGATGAACTCGATCAAGCAGATCAAGACTTTCCTTCTGTGATTTCTTCCGTGCCATGACACCCTCTGCTTTTAGGTATAGCGGCTGGTGATCCACCGAAACGCCACTGATGGGCGCTGCGGCTACAAGTTCTGAAATCGATGGACACTATATGGACACCAAGAAAACCGGAAACAAAAATAGGCGTCCACCATCTCTCGGGAGAGACAACATAAACGCCTATTTTATAATAAATTAATTTATGGTGCCGAAGGCGAGACTCGAACTCGCACGGGCCGAAGCCCACTGCGCCCTGAACGCAGCGCGTCTACCAATTCCACCACTTCGGCACCTGGTATTCAGGTGTCCGCAAGTTGTTGAGCGGACGGAGAATAAATATATACAATGCCATTTTCCTTGTCAAGAAACCCCGGGATTCAAGAGGATTGCCTTTTCGAACGCCTCGGGAATCCGCACCGGCCGCTTCTTGACGTAGTCGTAAAAGACCACACGAGTCCTCGCACGGGCTACCTCCCGTTTGCTTTCCCTGTCGGTTAGCTTATACAAAAGATCGCAACTGGTTCGTCCGGCTTCTCCCGCAGTGATCTCCACGATCAGGATCTCACCATAGAACGCCTCCGAGGCATACACAATCGCAGCATCAGACATGATGATTCCGCACCCGCCAACATCGGACTCGGTGAATCCGTGCACGCCCAGGAATTGAACCCGCGACTCATGAACCACAGAAAGCACCGCGTCATTACCAAAGTGCCCACCATAGTTGATATCTGAAATCCGAATAGGAATCTCGGTCTGAAACTGAAACTCATCCGGTATTTCAATCTTGAGTTTTGGCATAGCTCCCAATCAGATATCGCTCGGTGAATTCTAGCGCGCATTGGGTTGGGAGGCCCAACATGGCTGCTAAATCCGATGTTCGTAATAGCTGCAGATGCCCGGACACAGGACTCGGGACCCAGAACGCTCTTTTTACTCGCCTTTCACAATATGCCTATCTTTATACTCGCCTCTCGGAAACATCTCCGGATTCAGCTCACCGGGAATGTAATGCCAGGCCGTACTGTATCTGGTCCGGTCACTGTGGTTGTCGTGCGCACCATGGAGGATGTTTGCGGAGAAGAGGACCACCGTGCCGGCGGGGATGACGATGTCAACGGCCTTAGACTCGTTTACGTTGGCCCAGCTGCCGTGGTCTTTGGGGTCCTTTGTATGTTCGATAATGATCCGGTCCCGGTGGCTGCCCGGTATGACGCGGAGACACCCATTTTCTACATCGGTATCTTCCAGATAGATGCCACAGCTCAAAATCTGTTCGGAAATTGTCCCGAAGTAATAGGTGTCCTGGTGCCAATGTGTTGAGGTGCCGCCATTCGGAAACTTCGGAAAGAATTTGGTCCCGAAGATGTCCAGATTGGGACCAAGCAATGCCTCCACACGGTCTAGGATAGCGGGCTCCTTGGCAAGGTCGAGGACGCGAGGTTCCACAACACAAACGCCCTGTACTTTGTGCACCCGTCCCTTGATGGGTACTTTGTTTTCATCGTATTCCAATGTCCAGTGGGGAACTTCCTTTGTGAGGTCGCTGCCGCGCTCTACAATTTTGTCGAAGAGAGATTTATAGCGTGCGAGTCTCTCACCTTGAATGAGGGACTCGAAAATAAGGTACCCTTGGTTGTTGAATTGTTCGATCTCAGCTTCGGTGAGCATTGGGCCTCCATTTATAGTTCCGCTTCTGCCGGCAAGTGGTTTAGATTTCCTGTCATGTTGGACGGCTTATTTTACGGTTTCACCGGTCGCATGTCAACGTCGGATGTCGAGAGGACATTTTGGAGAAGGTTTTCCGAGATGAGGTTTGTTAAAGAGGGGGTTACATTCGGATCAGCACTGGCAATGGTAATCTCTTTCAGCACGCACGAGTCGATACTCTGGGCGATTCTCCACGGGATCTTTTCCTAGTTCTATGTGATTTACTTCGCCATCGTTCGATGAGGCGGTCAGGGCCTTTCCGGTCGGGCGACGAGGAGCCCGTCTTCACATTTGATCTTGATGGCGAATGGGACGCTGTCGATGTCTAGTGCTCTGTCGCGATCCCCAGGATGGAAATGCGGCTTGTCCGGATTATCGAATTTCTGTGACTCTTTGCACCCGAGTACAAGTGAATGCACAGCTTCTCTGTCGGGCTGGAGTCCTTGCAGCAAATTGCACAGGTAAATACCACATAGTTCGTCCTCGTCGGTGCGATTCTTACCTTCCCAACCCATTGCTACCAGGGAAACCATGTCAGGTTGATCTCTGAGGATCACCTCTGCAGTTGCTCGTGCTACAGCCAGTGAGCCACCGTATATGAGGTCGGCATTTGCAGCGGCTTCCACACCAACAGTGCCGGCACGAGTCGATTGGATCAGCGTTTTTCCTTCGAGGTCGCTGTTGCTCAATTCGAAGGGAGAGTTGCCCAGATCGAACCCCTCCGGTTTGATGCCGCCGACCTCACCCACGCATATTTCTCCTGCGCCCCGGGCCTTGAGATCGAGGGCGTTCTCAATCTCACCCACGAGTATGATTTTCTCGGCACCCTTCTGAAATGCAATGGCAGCGGTAGTGAATGCACGGTAAACGTCAATGATGACGGTCGTTCCGGTTGCCGCTGTGGCGCCATCGAGTAAACTGGATAAGACGATCTTCATTTGGTAGGGTTCCATTTCTGAGGTTTTGGGTCGCCCTGACTCGAGGGGTAGATGATTGGGAAGGAATCTGGACCGGTTATCAGGTAGGCGATGTGAACGAATACCCACGCGAGCCAGGCCGCGAAGCCGCTGAATCTCAGCCGGTACAGGCCGGCCACCGCTGTATTGCGCCCGATTACGGCAAGGTTGCCCTTGTTGACGTATTTGAAAGGTGGCAATCTTGTTCCCTTCAGCCGGGACAGGATGAGTTTGGCTGCGTAGCGACCCATCTGCATCGCCACCGGGGCCACACAGGGGAGAGGACGCTCGACCTGATGAGTGAAGCAGGCCAGGTCACCGATGACGATAACTTCGGGGTGATCCTGAACGGTCTGGTTCGGATCGACAGTCACCTGTCCTCTGGGACTCAGTTCCACTCCGGTTTCTCGGGCAAGCAAGTCACCCAGGGAAGAGGCCTGCATTCCACTGCCCAGAGTAATGTGTGTGTAGGAATTAGGTGATCGTTGTCGTTTTTCCGGTAGGAAATGCTGTTCGCCCCAACGTGGGTGAC
>CEUS01197108.1_pt1 | contig 10297 bp, 5 predicted proteins | sample 427031 | NCBI WGS metagenome assembly CEUS01 (sample SAMEA2622837, study PRJEB7988) | marine metagenome | biome: marine biome (ENVO:00000447); feature: marine epipelagic mixed layer (ENVO:xxxxxxxxx); material: "saline water (ENVO:00002010), including plankton (ENVO:xxxxxxxx)" | depth 140 m | reverse complement strand
TCGCGTTACTCTACAACCTCACTGACAGTACCGGCACCGATCGTACGACTTCCCTCACGGATAGCAAAACGTAAGCCCTTATCCATCGCCACCGGCGAGATTAGTTCGATATCCATCTGCACGTTATCGCCCGGCATGACCATCTCTGTCCCTTCGGGTAATGTCGCTACTCCCGTGACATCCGTTGTCCGGAAATAAAATTGTGGCCTATACCCACTGAAGAACGGCGTATGTCTCCCGCCCTCTTCCTTCTTCAGTACATAAACCTCGCCCTTGAACTTTGTATGCCCCGTGATCGATCCTGGTTTTGCCACCACTTGACCGCGTTCGACTTCGTCCTTTTCCAAGCCGCGAACGAGCAAACCTACGTTGTCACCCGCTTCGCCCTGGTCAAGCAGCTTCTTGAACATCTCCACACCCGTAATTACACGCTTTTGGGTTTCTCGGAAGCCGACGATCTCCATTTCTTCGCCGACTTTTACCATTCCTCGCTCAACACGACCAGTCACCACTGTCCCTCGTCCTGAAATCGAAAAGATATCCTCTATCGGCATCAGGAACGGTTTATCCTTTTCTCGTTCCGGCGTCGGAATGTAGTCATCCACCGCTGCCATCAGCTTGTCGATATGCTCTTCCGCGCCTTCGACTCCATCCAATGCATTCAAAGCAGAACCCTGGACCACTGGGATGTCGTCACCCGGAAAATCGTAACTCGATAGCAGCTCTCGCACCTCAAGCTCCACTAATTCCAATAGCTCCGGATCATCTACTGCGTCACATTTGTTTAGGAAAACTACGATGTAGGGAACTCCTACCTGTCTCGCCAACAAAATGTGTTCTCTCGTCTGCGGCATAGGACCGTCAGTCGCCGCTACTACCAATATCGCTCCGTCCATCTGCGCCGCACCCGTAATCATGTTTTTGATGTAGTCAGCGTGACCTGGACAATCAACATGGGCATAGTGACGATTTCCGGTCTGATACTCCACGTGCGCTACCGCAATCGTGATTCCACGTTCCTTTTCTTCTGGTGCGTTATCAATGGAATCAAACGAACGAAAATCCACCGATGAATCGTGCTTCTGTAGCACCTTCGTGATGGCCGCCGTTAATGTCGTCTTGCCGTGATCAATGTGACCAATTGTCCCCACGTTCACGTGCGGCTTACTGCGATCAAATTTCTCCTTCGCCATTTTTTTTCTCCGCTTGCTACTAAAATGTCTACTCGTCTCTCGTTAAGTCTTCTATCAACCAAACTAGCTTAATACGCCTCCTCGAACACGGCCGACTATCTCTTCGGCCACTTGAGCAGGAGTCTCTTCATAACCCTTCAAGTGCATCGTATGAGTGCCACGCCCTTGCGTGCGTGAACGTAAGTCTGTGGCATAACCGAACATCTCCGCCAAAGGCACTGTAGCTTTTACAATCTGAGAGCCGCCATGAAGCTCCATACCTTCCACCCGACCTCGTCGGCTGCTAACGTCACTCATGACATCTCCCATGTACTCCTCTGGGACAACAACCTCAACCGCCATAACGGGTTCGAGTAAAACTGGAGAAGCCTTCTGGGCGCCATTCTTGTAGGCCATTGAACCAGCTATCTTAAATGCCACTTCAGAGCTGTCAACCTCGTGAAAGCTGCCGTCCTCAAGAGTAACTTTTACATCGACAGTTTCATACCCTGCCAGTACGCCCGTCTCCATCGCTTCCCGTACACCGCGCTCAACAGCCGGGATAAAATCGCGCGGTATCGATCCGCCCGTAATACTATTCACAAATTCGAAGCCGCTCGCTGGATTTGGCTCGAGAACAATACAACAATGCCCATACTGGCCACGACCACCCGATTGCTTCACGAAACGCCCTTCAGCTGAAACCCTCTTGCGAATTGTCTCCCTGTAGGCAACTTGAGGCTTGCCAACATTGGCGGAAACCTGAAACTCCCGCAGCAGGCGATCGACCAGGATCTCCAAATGCAACTCACCCATCCCGGACAAGATCGTCTGACCCGTATCCGGATCCGTAATCACACGAAAAGTTGGATCCTCTTGGGCTAACTTCCCTAAAGCCATACCGATTTTCTGCTGATCAGCTTTAGTGCGTGGCTCGACAGCAAGTGAAATCACTGGCGTAGGAAATTCAATTCTCTCCAGAACTATCGGTGCGTCTGAATCACAAATGGTGTCACCTGTTTGAACTGTCTTAAGGCCCACAACCGCAACTATGTCCCCAGCGCTAACTGACTCAACATCCTCTCTCTTGTTGGCATGCATCTCAAGCAGACGCCCTACTCGCTCACTGCGCTGCTTGGCAACGTTGTACACTGAACCGCCAGCCTGCAACGTCCCTGAGTAGACCCTCACAAAGGCCAACTGCCCGACATAAGGGTCAGTCATAATCTTGAATACTAGCGCTGAAAAGGGTGCCTCGTTGTCGGCGGACCGTGTGAGAGATTTCTCACCTGCTATGTCGGTGCCATCCACAGCCGGAACTTCAAGCGGCGAGGGAAGATACTCAACAACGGCGTCAAGCAGTCGTTGTACACCCTTGTACTTGAAGGCCGAGCCACAAAGCACCGGCGTGATCTTCATGGCAATAGTTGCCCGGCGGACACCTTGGCGCAAGTCGTCATTTGAGATTGTCTCACCCTCAACGAACTTCGCAAACAGAGCATCGTCCTGTTCCGATACCTGTTCGATCAATTTGGCGTGACGTTCCGCTGCAAGTTCTTGCAGGTCTTCGGGGATCTCAGCAGTATCGTACTTCGCTCCAAGCGTATCGTCCCGCCACAGTATTGCCTTCATGTCGACCAAATCTACAACACCACGCAGCTCTGCTTCGCTGCCAATCGGTATCTGAATTGGAATCGGATTGGCCTTAAGCCGTTCACGAATGGTACCAACAGCGAAGTCAAAGTTGGCTCCGACTCGATCCATCTTATTAATGAAACAAATACGCGGCACATTGTACTTATCAGCCTGCCGCCAGACTGTCTCCGACTGTGGCTGCACTCCTGCGACAGCATCAAAAACTGCAATTACGCCATCTAAAACGCGCAGACTCCTCTCAACCTCAGCAGTGAAGTCGACATGGCCTGGCGTATCGATGATATTAACCTGGCAGTCCCGCCAGTAACAGGTTGTCGCGGCAGATGTAATCGTGATACCTCGTTCCTGTTCCTGCTCCATGAAATCCATGGTCGCAGTGCCGTCGTGGACTTCTCCCATTCGATGCAAACGTCCGGTGTAATACAGAACCCTCTCAGTCGTCGTCGTCTTTCCGGCGTCGATGTGGGCCGCTATACCTATGTTGCGGTACTTTTCTAATGAGACATTTGCAGACATAACTCAATCCACACTCAGCATCTTTAACTCTTCAACCATTTACCAGCGATAGTGTGCGAAAGCTTTATTCGCCTCCGCCATACGATGCACATCTTCCCGTTTCTTGATGGCAGACCCTCGACTGGATGCAGCCTCCATAAATTCGGCAGCCAGGCGATCTGCCATGTTATTCTCCGAGCGTCCGCGCGCATATCCGATCAACCAACGTATCGCCAAGCTAGTCCTCCGACTCGACGAAACCTCAATCGGAACTTGGTAGTTTGCTCCACCTACCCGACGTGACTTCACTTCTACGACCGGCTTGCAGTTTTCCACTGCTTTCTTGAAAACTTTCAATGGGTCATCATCAGAGCTTTCACGCAACTGGTCCATCGAAGCATAGAAAAGCCGCTCAGAAACTGACTTCTTGCCGTCTACCATCAAACAGTTGATAAATTTCGACACCAACGTCGAATTGTAAATCGCATCAGGCTGTGGCGTTCTTTTGGGGACTTCTCTACGGCGTGGCATATCTTTCTCACTTAGGGCGCTTTGCGCCGTACTTACTACGCGCCTGGCGACGATCATTAACTCCAGCCGCATCCAAAGTACCTCGTATCACGTGGTACCTTACACCAGGCAAATCCTTTACACGTCCGCCACGAATCAATACGATCGAGTGTTCCTGTAGGTTGTGCCCCACTCCCGGTATATAGGTGGTCACCTCTATACCGTTTGTTAAACGAACACGTGCCACCTTGCGTAGTGCCGAATTCGGTTTTTTCGGCGTCACGGTATACACTCGAGTACAAACACCCCGCTTCTGCGGACAAGCTTGCAGGGCCGGGCTCGCAGTCCCATACTTAGGGACTTTTCTGCCTTTACGAACTAACTGATTAAATGTCGGCACCGTTGCTAAACGCTCCTAAATACCACACCCAACACACGTCAAAACCGCCCTGACCCTCATCATCTGCACTACACAATCTCTCTGTCCAGCACAGCAAGCGGGGGAAGACGCATCACGCCAAATAACCCATACTTAAAGAGGCACCGCCCCCACAACGAGCCCTATGGCACGAGCTCTCTGACGATACCAAATCAGGACCTTCTAACTTTGCCGAAAGATCCTGCCCCTTCAACAAGTTACGTCCCTGGGATCGGCCTACATAGTGGCCAGCCCTTATACTACCTCAAACCAGCTGCGAAACCAACTCGCTATACAGATAAAATCTGTATCCACAACGTGGTACCAACAGCTCCCCTCGAGCTATGTTATCCAAGCAGAATCCCAAGTGTCAACCACTGAACGGTGGTTGCTCGTTGAATTTCCCTTTTAAAGTGGTTAAAACCTCTTCTGCAGGGGATTAAGGGCTCGAAACTGTTGAAATATGGCTTAACTCTTTCCGCTCACGTTCCAATTCCACCTTTACCTTCAATAACCGCAGAGCCTCCTCACGATTGCTCGATTTTTCTGCCTCTTCTATTTTCTTTCTCACCGCACGATATCGTTTTTCCCAACTGCTCCGCCTGAGGGCTCCTAACGCCTTACGCGCATCCTCGAGTGAAATTTCGCCTCCCGTCCGTTCAAACATAATCAGAGAAAGCCTATCTCGATCCTTTTCCTCTAGGCGCCCCTCGACTCCACTGAATTGAAACACATCATCTGTTGACGTCGCAGCAATTGCCTCGAAAATGCTCGCTGAGGTAAGGCTTTCACTCAAAACTAACTCGGTTGACACGGTCAACATTTCCTGTCGCGCTTCTTCTGATGCGAGCAATGTGCGTATTAAAAGCTTCTCACTCTGTGACAGCCCTTCAAGTAATGAGACGGGGAATTTGACTGGCTTGCGATCGATAGCTGCACGACGGAATTGTTCCAGCACCAAGCCAGGATCAATTCCAAGGCAAGCGGCCGCTTCATCAGCCTGCGCAACCCGTCGAATCTTATCTGGAGCAAGATTGATGGCAGGCATCAGTAATTCAAGAGCCATTAATCGTCCTTCACTTGTGCGCAAATCAAATTGTGCACGCGCTCTCTCAGCCAGCCAGACATGGTAGCTCGGTGCCTTTTCGAGTAGTATGCGATACTCTTCTCCACCTTTCTGGCGAATAAATTCTGCTGGGTCAAACCCTTCAGGTAACGACAACACACGTACATCTAGGCTCTCCTGCAGGAGTAGATCGATCGAGCGATGTGCAGCACTTTGTCCAGCCAAATCTGGATCGAAATTCACAACAACCGATCCGACGTGGCGCCTTAAGATTCGCACTTGCGGCGGCGTAAGAGCTGTCCCACAAGTTGCTACCACCGCCATACAATCTGCCATATAGGTGCCAATGACGTCCATGTAACCCTCAACCAGAACAGCACAATTCTCTTTGCGCATTGCTGGCCGTGCCTTGTTGAGGTTATAGAGGACTGAGCTTTTGTGATAGATCTGAGTTTCCGGTGAATTCAAATACTTTGGCTGCTGACCCTGCAGAACGGCGCGCCCTCCAAAGGCAACAATCCTGCCAGTTTCATTCCTGATGGGAAACGTCAGACGATCTCTAAAACGGTCGTAGAAGCCCGAACGTTCACGACTCTTCGCTATCAGTCCCGAGCCCTCGTAGTACTCTTCACTGATTCCTTCCTTTGTGAATTGCTGTCGTAGTTGATTGCCTCCAGCCGCAAAACCTAATCCAAACTCTTTGATCATCTCGTGACTCACTCCGCGTCCGGCAAGGTAGTCACGAACTATCGACCCTGCAGGAGATGCAAACTGCTTTTCAAAAAGTGCTTGTGCAATCTCATGCATCCGAACAAACATCTCGCGTCGACGACTCTCTGCATCAGACAAATCACTTGCTGTGCGTTCGGGCAACGGAATGCCTTGTTGTTCAGCTAGCGTCTTAAGAGCCTCGAAGAAACTCAGGCCACTCAATTCCATTAGAAAATTGAAAACATCTCCACCCTTACCGCACCCAAAGCATTTGTAAAATTGCATGCCCTGATGAACTGAGAAAGATGGCGTTTTCTCAGAATGGAACGGACACAGACCTATCCATCTTTCAGGTCCCTGTTTCCGTAATCTAACCGACTCGCCGATTACTGCGACGATATCGACCGACGACTTAACATGTTGAGCAAAATCCACCGTATCTGAGTCCCGTGCGCACCCTAATCCTAGCGTGTCGTAGGGCCAATTGTCCTACAATCCGACCCTCCCACTACAACGAGCTCTGATTGGCGCACAAAAAGAAAACCCCCGCAATAGCTGTCAAGCCATCGCGGGGGTAGCAGACAGAAAACCTATTCACTGGTTAGTTCAGTTGACGATTGCTGATCCTCGGGGACTGCCACAGCTTCTTGAGTCACCTCTTCGGCTGGATATTCCAGAGGAGTGTCTTCCCCATAACCGGGAATGCTATTAAGAAACTCGACTTCGGGAACATTTTCCTCTACCTCATCCTCGCCGGCAATCTTAACATTCCCGTAAATATCAAGTCCGGTGCCTGCTGGAATCAGTCGCCCAACAATCACATTTTCCTTGAGACCACGCAGATGGTCCACTTTGCCGGAAATCGCAGCCTCCGTCAAAACACGTGTAGTTTCCTGGAATGAAGCTGCCGATATGAACGAATCTGTTGCCAGCGAGGCCTTCGTGATACCCATCAACAACGGTCGCCCCACGGCTGGCTGTTCATCTTTAGCGACCAACTCATCGTTGACACGCCGGAATTTGAACTTATCGACGATCTGCTCGAGAAGAAACTCAGAATCACCCACACTTTCAACCTTGATCCAACGCATCATCTGCCGCACTATCACCTCTAAATGCTTGTCATTGATGTTAACACCCTGCAGTCGATAGACTTCTTGAATTTCATTTACCAAGTACTTTTGCAGTTCGTTTTCTCCTAGCACGGCAAGTATGTCGTGTGGATCACGTGGGCCATCCATCAACGGCTCTCCCGCTTTCACACGCTCCCCTTCTTGAACGTTAATATGAACACCTCGAGGTATCGAGTATTCACACTCAGTACCGTTCTCAGCCATAACATATATTTTCCGTTGTCCCTTGCTGATCTCACCGTACCGGACCCCTCCGTCTATTTCAGAGATCACAGCAGTTTCTTTCGGACGTCTGCCTTCAAACAGTTCGACTACGCGAGGCAGCCCACCCGTAATATCCTTTGTCTTGGTTGTTTCACGTGGAATCTTTGCCAGTACATCACCATCATGAATCGCATCTCCATCACGAACCATCAGGTGAGCATTGGTTGGAATGAGATATTTCCTCAGAGTCTTACCCTTTTTATCCCGCAATTCAATTCTCGGCTGTTTCTTTTCATCGGGTGAATCGGTAACCACCCATTGCGACATTCCCGTTATTTCATCTACTTGCTCCTGAAGAGTGAGACCCTCTTGTAAGTCGAGGAAGTGGCACTGGCCTCCAACTTCAGTCAGAATCGAGAAAGTGTACGGATCCCACTCGAGCAAGACCTGCCCAGATGACACGGCATCCCCATCGGTAACCAGCAAATGCGCACCGTAGACAACCTGGTATCGCTCTTTATCTCGGCCCTTCTCATCGACGATCGCCACGATGCCATTGCGATTCATCGCGACCATATGCCCCTCTTTGTTGCGCACCGTCAACACATCGATAAATTTTGCAAATCCGTCCGACTTTGCGTCTTGTGTCGACTGTTCTGAGACCCTGGAAGCGGTTCCACCTATGTGAAAGGTACGCATCGTTAATTGTGTGCCAGGTTCACCTATCGACTGGGCCGCAATGACACCAACCGCTTCTCCGCGCTCTACTAGACGCCCTGTCGCCAAGTTGCGCCCGTAGCACATTTTACAAACTCCCCGTTCGGCCTCACACGTCAAAACCGAGCGAATCCTTACCCGTTCTATACCGGCAGCTTGAATTGCTGCTGCCAAGTCTTCAGTGATTTCTTGGTTGACTGCAACAATAGTTGCCCCTTCGTAGTCGCGGATTTTCTCTAGCGATACACGACCAACAATCCGATCGCGCAATGGTTCAATTATTTCTCCCGATTCAACAATGGATTCTACGAAAATCCCCTGAGAGGTGTCACAGTCGGACTCTGTAATAATGACGTCTTGCGCCACGTCAACTAGGCGCCGCGTCAAATAGCCTGAATCGGCTGTCTTCAGTGCCGTATCAGCCAAGCCCTTGCGGGCACCGTGGGTTGAAATGAAGTACTGCAACACATTCAGACCTTCACGGAAATTGGCAGTAATGGGTGTCTCTATGATTTCACCACTCGGCTTGGCCATCAGGCCTCGCATGCCGGACAACTGTCGAATTTGCTGCTTCGAGCCACGAGCACCCGAGTCAGCCATAATATAAATTGGGTTGATTACCTCTCCGCTTTCGTCCTGTGACTCCATACCGTCAAACATTTCATCAGAGACACGCTCAGTAAGCTTCGACCAAATTTCTATGATCTTGTTGTAGCGTTCACCATGCGTAATCGCACCATCGAGGTATTGCTGCTCGACTGACATAACCTCCTTTTGAGCTCCTTTGACTAATCGCTCCTTTTCCTCCGGAACAACCATGTCATCGATACCAACCGAAAGCCCGGCTTTCGTGGCAGACTGGAATCCCAAATCCTTCAGCTTGTCGACCGCCTCAACAGTCTTCTCACGACCGAAATGCAAATAGCAATACTGGACTAACTGCCCTAGGCCCTTCTTCTTGAGAAGACCATTTATGAAAGGCATTTCTTCTGGTAACTGGTCATTGAGAATTACCCGGCCCACTGTCGTCTCTAAATACTGCTTAGTGAAATCGAGAGACTCAGCGTGTAAGACATCTTGATCATCAAAAGAGTTGGTCAAGTCTATAACTGTGCCGGTGTAGTAGAGTTTAATCGGCGTTAGCATTTCAACTTCTTCCATGTCCAACGCCAAAAGCACTTCTTCAACACTGCCGAACGTGCGACCCGCACCAGACGCCTTAGTTCGCTGCTTGGTCAAGTAGTAAACCCCAAGAACCATATCCTGGGTCGGTGTTGAAATTGGAGCTCCATTCGCAGGAGAAAGGATATTGTTCGCCGAAAGCATCAGAACCTGTGCCTCGACCTGTGCCTCAGGTGAAAGCGGAACGTGCACCGCCATTTGGTCACCATCAAAATCAGCATTGAATGCCGTACATACTAGCGGGTGAATCTTAATAGCCTTGCCTTCTACCAGGACTGGCTCAAAAGACTGAATTCCCAAACGGTGCAAAGTGGGTGCACGGTTCAGAAGAACCGGGTGGTCCTTAATGACCTCTTCGAGAATATCCCAAACAACGGTATCTCGCTGTTCGACCAATTCCTTGGCCTGCTTAATCGTCGTACAGTGGCCACGCTGCTCTAATCGTTGATAGATAAAGGGTTTAAACAGCTCGAGCGCCATCTGTTTCGGAAGGCCGCATTGATGCAGTTTTAACTCTGGGCCAACGACAATCACGGAACGACCTGAGTAATCGACTCGTTTCCCGAGAAGATTTTGGCGAAAACGACCCTGTTTACCTTTGAGTGTATCCGATAGAGATTTTAACGGCCTATTGTTGGCACCACGCAGAACATGCCCCCTGCGACCATTGTCAAACAATGCATCCACGGCCTCCTGAAGCATGCGTTTTTCATTCCGAACAATCACCTCGGGGGCCGTCAGCTCCATTAACTTCCTCAAACGGTTATTGCGATTAATAACGCGACGATAAAGATCATTCAGGTCGGATGTGGCGAAACGGCCTCCGTCCAATGGAACGAGCGGCCTTAACTCCGGGGGGATCACGGGAACAACATCTAAAATCATCCACTCCGGCTTATTGCCAGACTTGCGGAAAGCGTCTACCACCTTAAGACGGCGTGAAAACTTCAGCTTCTTCTGTAGTGATGTCTCTTCCTTCATCTTCACACGAAGATCCGACGCCAACACGGGTAAATCGATCTTCCTGAGTAAC
>CEUS01114980.1_pt1 | contig 10298 bp, 10 predicted proteins | sample 427031 | NCBI WGS metagenome assembly CEUS01 (sample SAMEA2622837, study PRJEB7988) | marine metagenome | biome: marine biome (ENVO:00000447); feature: marine epipelagic mixed layer (ENVO:xxxxxxxxx); material: "saline water (ENVO:00002010), including plankton (ENVO:xxxxxxxx)" | depth 140 m | reverse complement strand
TTTTTTTGACATAAGTTTCCCCCTTAATTGTCATTAGTTAATTAACTCGTTGGAATTTAACCACATTAGGTTTTTAGAGTCTTTCTAAATTTTTAAAAATAATACAATCATTAATTGAATCTAATTTACTTTATTCTTGCATTTTCCGAGGTTTAAAAAATCATCAATGTTTTTTATGGCTAAATTTGCCATAGCTATTCTCGTCTTTATTGTAGAGCTGCCCAAATGAGGTAAGACAAAAACATTAGGCAAACTTAAGTAGTCTGGATGAATATCAGGTTCTCCATTATAAACATCAATACCCAAAGAGAAAATTTTTTTGCTTTTTAATGCATCAACCATATCATCATCGTTGATCATATCTCCTCTAGCGCTATTTGAAATTACGGCTCCATCTGGAAAATATTGAATAGTTTTTTTATTTATAATATTTTTTGTTTCTTGGGTTGCTGGACAATTAATTGAAAAGAAATCAGAAACTGATAGTAAACTTTCTAATGATTTATGATAAATTGCATCTTTTTCTAAGTTTTTATTTAGCCTAGATCTGTTGTGATAATGAATTTTCATTCCAAATGCTCTTGCTCTGTCTGCAACAGCTCTGCCTATTCTGCCCATACCTAAAATTCCTAGTCTTGATTTGGTGAGCTGTTTTCCCATCAAAAAATCAGCAGTCCATTTCCAATTTTTTTTTTTTGCCCACTCTATTCCTTCTTTAGCTCGTCTTGCCGCTCCCAAGAGAATAAGTATAGCTATTTCTGCCGTTGCATCAGTTAAAACATCAGGAGTATTAGTTACAGCAATATTTCTTTTTTTTGCAGCATTAATATCAATATTTCCAAAACCAACAGCAAAATTAGAAATGATCTTCACTTTTTCTGAAAGCTTGAAAATGATATCTTCGTCAAGCTTATCCGTTATAGAAGATAATATTCCATCACAATCATTGCTTTGACTTATTAATTCTTCTTTTGTTAATGAGTTGTCCTCTTTATTTAATTTTACATTAAAAATTTCTGAAGCATATTTTTCACTTGTATTTATCAATTTTCTAGTAATCAAAATTTTCTTCATAGTTTTCTCAAAACCTGGGGTTTCGGTCCACCTGTATACCAATCAATAATTTCAACGGTATGTAAAATTGGAATTTTAGTTGCTCTAGCTATTTGTGTTATGCAACCAATATTACCCGTCGAAATTATTTGAGGTTTAATTTTCTCAATATTTGCAATTTTGTTTTTTAGCAATTTATTTGCAATATCATTTTGTAGTAAATTATATGTTCCAGCTGAACCACAACAAATATGCCCATCGGGAATTTCGAGAACTTCGTTTCCAGTTTTTTTAATTAAATTTATGGGTCCTTTATGTACTTTTTGTCCATGTTGCATTGAGCAAGCAGAATGATATGCAATTTTGTATATTTTTTCTTGTTTTGACTTTGTTATAAAATTAAGTTTAATATTTTCATCAATATACTCTGTGATATCTTTTGTTATATCAGAAATCTTTTTAGCCTTTTTTTTTAGATCTGCGTCGGCTCTAAAAACAAATCCATAATCTTTTATAGTGGTGCCGCAACCAGATGTGTTAGATATTATAGCATCCAAACCATTCTTTATGTATTCTTCATACCAAATTGTGATATTTTTCCTGTAAGTTTTAATTGCCAAATCATCCTTGCCTAAATGGTGATTTAAAGAACCACAACAATCGACATTTTTTGGTACAACTACTTCAATACTATGACGATTTAATAATCTTATGGTCGCCTCATTAATTTGTGGTGAGATTACTTTCTGAACACATCCTGTTAATAAGGCAACACGTGCAACTGGTTTTTTTCTATTATGAACTGGATATACTCTCATATTAGAAAGAGTTCTTCTTGGAAATTTTGTTGGCATAAAACTAATCATATTTCTAATTTTTTTTGGGAAAAAAAATTGAAATGGTTTTACAAATTGGGTTAAAACTGCAATGATTCTGAAATTGAATGACTTTGAAAGTACTATCGATAAAAAATTTCTAATAAATCTATCTTTAAAAGGCCTTTTATAAGTTTTTTCAATATGGTTTCTACCGTGATCTATAAGATGCATATAATTAACTCCAGAGGGGCAAGTGGTCATGCAGCTATAACAAGAAAGACACCTATCTATATGCTTTACAATTTTTTCGTTAGGAGGTTTATTGTTTTCCAGCATATCTTTGATTAAATATATTCTACCTCTAGGGCCATCCAACTCATTTCCTAACAGTTGGTATGTTGGGCAAGTAGCATTGCACATTCCACAATGAACACATTGCCTGAAAATTTTTTCACTTGATTTATTGTCTTTATCTTTAAGTTGTTGTTGAGAAAAGTTAGTTTCCATTTATATTCCTGTGTACATTTTTCCTGGGTTTAATATTCTTTTTGGATCAAAACTTTTTTTAATATTTTGAGAGATATTGAATCTATCTCTAGTAATAGTAAATACATCCTCTACATATGGAAGATAACCTGAATTTTTTATCATTGTCACATATCCACCATGCATAACTACTTTTTTTCTTATTGACTCAAACATTTCTTCTGTAAGTTCATATGCTTCCATCCACAATAAAGCTCCTCCCCAATCTAAATAGTATTTGAATTTATTAGAAAATTGGTAAACCAATTGAACACATTTAGAAGGTGGAATTACTATTCTAAGAATATTATTTTTTGAAGATGAAAAAAATTCTAAACTTTTAACTTTGTCCCAAAAAATCTCTGACTGATATGTTTCAAGAATTGATATAGCAGGATTTTCAATTCGCAATTCATCTAATAAATTGTGCATTCTTTGATCGATAGAACTTTTTGATCCTTCAAATCTAATTGCGGTAAGTGATCCCTTATATTTTAAATCATTTAATTTAAAAGTTTTTTCAATATTCATTACACATCCGTTGCATGTCGGTTCCGTAGGTAAAAATATTGCTCCAGAAATATCATTAGAAGAACTCATGGCAATATCCAATAAATTAGTAGCTGATTCTACTTTTTGGTTATGAATTACTAGTGTTTTAGTTTCTTCTGGAGCGGGTAAAACTTTAAAAGTAATTTCCGTCATAGCTACTAGAGTTCCATAAGAACCGCAAATTAATTTACTCAAATCATATCCTGTAACATTTTTTACTACCGTCCCTCCTGATTTAATGATTTCACCTTTTCCATTAACTCCTCTAAAACCCAAAACGTGATCTCTTATACTACCAACTTTAAATCTTCTTGGCCCCGAAATGTTACACGCAACCTGGCCTGCAGCAGTACCTTTGTCGCTTTTACCGTTAAATAAATATCCAAAATCAATTGGCTCGAAAGCTAATAGCTGCTTATTTTTTTTTAATACTTCTTCTATAAGTTTTATTGGAGTGCAAGCTTTTACTTTTATATATAGCTCCTCAGGCAAATATTCTATTATTCCACTGAGTTTCAGTAAGCTTAAAGTTTTTCCACATTGAAGTTTTTTGCCTAAATTTTTTTTTGAACCAGAACCAATTAATTCTATAGGAGTATTAGATTTATAAAACTGTTTTATATTCTCTGAAACTTCTTTTTCGCTTCCAGGATAAATTATTGTATCAGAATCTTGGAATGTCAGAAAATTTTGTTTTTCCTCTGTGGACATGCACTCTCCCTTCTTCAGCACATTTTCTTAGAATTGGATAAACTTTTCCTGGGTTTAATAATGAGCTAGCATCTAAAGCTTTTTTAATTTTTAACTGCTGCTGAATGTCGTTATTATTAAACATTTCACACATTAACTCTCTCTTTTCCACTCCGACGCCATGTTCTCCAGTTAAAACCCCACCCACCTTTACACAATATTTTAAAATTTCTGCTCCAAATTTCTCAGTTTTTTCTAAAGATTTTTTTTCGTTTGCATCATACATGATTAGAGGATGAAGATTTCCATCTCCTGCGTGAAATGCATTAGCAACTGGTAGATTATATTTTTTGGATAATCTTCCTATTTCTTTTAATACCTTAGCCAATTTTCCTCTGGGAATTGTTCCATCCATGCAATAATAATCTGGTGCCATGTCCCCGCAGGCCGGAAAAGCTGCCTTGCGGCCAGCCCAAAATTTTAATCTTTGTTTTTCGTTTTTGCTAACTTTAATACTTGAAGATTTATTTTTTTTTGCTATTTGGCTAACTTTTTCTATAAGTTCTTCAACTTCTGTTTCGGTTCCATCTAGTTCTACTATTAGCATAGATTCAGCATCTCTAGGATATCCCGCTTTTACAAAATTATCGGTAGCGTGAATCAATGCTTTATCCATCATTTCCATGCCCGCGGGTATAATTCCATTTGCTATGATGTCTGAAACACATTGACCTCCATCCTCAATAGTTGGAAATCCTATTAGAGCTGCTTTAACTGCTTGTGGTTTTTTTAAAATCTTGACGGTAACTTCTGTAACTACGCACAACAAACCTTCGGAACCAGTTATTAATCCGAGCAAATCATATCCTTCTGAATCATAAGTTTTGCCTCCTAACCTAGTTATAGTTCCATCCATAAAAACAACTTCAACACCCAGAACGTTATTTGTTGTTGTTCCATATTTAAGCGAATGAACTCCTCCAGAATTTTCCGCAACGTTTCCCCCTATTGTGCAAGCTATTTGACTGGATGGATCTGGTGCATAATAATAACCGTTGTCTTCAACTGCTTGTGTTATTGATAAATTAGTTACTCCTGGTTGAGCAACAACACATCTATTTTTATAATCGATTTCTAAAATTTTATTAAATTTTCCTAAGCATAAAAGTATGCTATCGGCTAAAGGCAGTGCTCCTCCAGATAATCCTGTACCTCCTCCTCTTGGAACTACTTTTATTCTTTCTTGGCTACAAAAAGAAAGAATTTTACTAACTTCATTAGTATTTTCCGGAAAAACTGCAATTAATGGTTTTTGTTTATAAGCTGTAAGCGCGTCAGTTTCAAATGGTCTTGTTTGATCTTCATGATCTAAGATATTTTCTTCTTTTACAATTTTTTTTAGACTTTGTATAATTTGTGCCTTCTTAGATAAAAGCTTTCGATCTATTTTGGGCATAGCTAATTTACTCATTAAAATATACTACAGCCTAAAAGCTTGATGGTCAAAAAGGTTAGAATGTGTTATTTAAGTATTTTATCTATTTTTTCTATTGCTTTGCTTATATTTTCCTTTGAAGTGGCAAAATTAAATCTAACATTGTCTGTGGCAAATTTTCCGAATGCTGTCCCTGGTATCATAGCCACTCCAGCTTTTTCTAGACAAACCCTAGTAAATTCTTCACCATTCATTCCGGTTTTTTTAACATTTGGAAATGCAAAAAAAGAACCACCAGGTAAAGTACACTCAACACCCTTTAGGCTTCTAAGACCTTCAACTATAAGTTTTCTTCTTTTGCTAAATTCTTTCATCATATTATTTAAATGATCTTCAGTTCCATCCAATGCTGCAATTGCCCCATACTGCGCTGGTGTATTTACACATGAGTGACTATTTACACAAAATTTAAATACGTGTTCAATTAATTTTTTTGGCCATACGCTCCAACCCAATCTCCAGCCCGTCATTGCATAAGTTTTACTCCACCCGTTTAAAACAATTAATCTTTCATATAAATCAGGATAATGTAAAAAAGTTGGAATTTCCTTTTTATCAAAAATAAGTCTATCGTAAATTTCATCGCTTAAAATTGCTAAGTTTGGAAAACTTTTTAAACCTTTAGCAAGTTTATCAATAACGTTTTTTTCTGTAAAACCACCTGTTGGATTATGAGGGTTGTTCAAAATTAATAAACGAGTATTTTTATTAATTAATGAAAAAATTTTATCAGGATTGATTGAAAAATCTTTATTTTCTATCATATTATAGGGAATCGCCTTAGCACCAGTAAAATTAATCATTGATTCATAAATAGGAAAACCTGGATCTGGATATATAATTTCTGCACCCGTTTCTCCAAAAAAAGAAATAGCATAGTGCATTGTGGGTTTTCCACCAGGCATTATAACTATTCTTTCAGGTTCAATGGAGGCACTATACAAACTTTTTATTTTACGACTAACAGCCTCTCTACATTGAATTATTCCGTTTGGAAGAGTGTATCCATGATGACCATCTTTTAAAGCTTTTATTGCACCATCGACTGCATGCTTGGGAGATTTGAAATCAGATTGACCCAAACTTAGATCTATAATTGATCTTCCTTCCTTTACTAACTGTTTTGTTTTCGCAAAAATATTGTATACGGCTTCTGTACCAAGTCTATTTACACTTTTTGCAATTTTCATATTTAATCTTTTCTAAACACAACTTTTGATCTATTAAGATCTTTAATGGACTTGCAACCCATTAATACCATATCACGATTTATTTCTGCTTTCATTTTTTGCAAAAGTAGCTCAACACCTTGTTGACCTGCAGCACCCAAAGCAAACAAATAACCTTTTCCAAAGCTACAAGCTTTAGCTCCAAGTGCTAATGCTTTCAAAACATGCGTTCCTCTTCTAACCCCACTATCAAGAATTACTTCTATTTTATCTCCTACAGCATCTACAATTTCAATTAATTGATCAAAGGGTGTTCTTGAACCATCAAGTTGTCTTCCTCCATGATTTGATATTATTATTGCGGTGCAGCCTATATCGATTGCTTTTTTTGCATCCTCTACTGACATCACTCCTTTGAGAGCAAATGGACCTGCCCATTTTTTTACACAATATTCTGCGTCACTCCAGTTTATTTCAGTTTTAAATTGTTCATTCATATAATTCATGACTGATTGATCTATTTTACTACCTTTTTCCGTTGTGTGAATTACGTTTGATAATTCAAATTTTTTCCTAAACAAATAATTTAAACTCCAGGTTGGATGTAAGGCAAAACTCATTAAGCTGCCCAATTTTAATTTGGGTGGAGTTGAAAAACCTGTTCTGTGATCTCTTTCTCTATTTCCAGCTACAACAGCATCTACTGTTAGACACATACTATTGAATCCAGATTTTTTACATCTCTCAATTAAATTATCGGTTAATCCTTTGTCTTTGTGAATGTAAAGTTGAAATAATTTAGGACCATTAGTTAACTGGCCTATCTCTTCAATACTGGTTGTTGACATAGTTGATATACCAAACATTGTACCCATTTTATCAGCAGCTCTTGCTGTAGCTCTTTCTCCTAGATGATGATAAAGGCGATGCATAGCCGTAGCTGATAAAAAAAGAGGAAAATCAATTTTTTGACCTAAAACAGTAGTTGATAGATCAATTTTACTTGCTCCAGTTAATACATTAGGAATTAAGTCACATTTATTAAATGAGTCAGTATTCCTTTTTAAAGTTACCTCATCATCTGCTCCACCGTCTATATAATGGAAAATTGGAGATGGTAATTTTTTTTTAGCCAATTTTCTAAAATCTTCTACGTTGTGACAGTCTTTGAGATTCATTTAATAGTACCTTTTTGATCTTATTAAATTTTAATTAAAATTGCTTGAGAAAATTTATCATATAGCTATTTGCTCCAGGATTTTTATCCCCAAGACTTGCGTTCGATATATGATTATAGGACATTCCAAATTGTGTACTATCAGAAAGATTAACTGACATCTGAACTTCGGTTTTGAATTCTAGAGCAGAGCCTAAATCTTTCCCATCTCCAGCATTATAATATCCAGGAGCAAAACTTGGTGTAAATGTAAATGATCCAATTTCATATTCTGCTTGAGCTCCAGTATAAAAATAAAATGCACTTTTTTCCGTTAAAAAACCTCCTGTGATAGGAGATAATCTTCCTAAAAAACTTTCTCTAAATAAATCGTCATTTTGATGTTGTATACCTAAAATACCTGATGCTTGTTTTGTATCACTGAAGTCAAACATTCCTGTAAAAAAATTTAATTCTGTCTCGCTTATTTTCTTTTCTTCAGCATTTGCAAAATTTAAAAAAGAAAAACTAATTAAAGCTATTATAGTATTTAAAGTAAATTTTCTCATAAACTAAACATATAACCTTAGATTTAAAAAATAAATAGACTTTGTTGTTTGAAAAATGCTGAATGGACGTCAAATTATGCCTAATTAAGAGAACAAGAGGGAGATGAAGATTGTTATATGTCCTCCTAACTAGACATTAATCACTTGTTACATTCACAATTTGTCTAACTTTTGAAAGAATAATGTTTAATTTGAGGCAAAAATTTTTAAATTAATTTGATGGCTTGAAGTAGCCAGATCCTTTTTTCCCTGTAAAAATTTCTTCAATTAATGGATGTTTTATTGGTTCATCAGAGTCGTCATTTACTAAATTTTGTTCAGATACATAAGCTTCATAGGTAATTTCATTGTTTTCGGCCAGCAAATGATAAAAGGGTTGATCCTTTTTGGGTCTCACTTCTTTGGGTATTGATTGATACCATTCTTCAGAATTATTAAATTCAAAATCAACATCATAAATCACACCTCTAAAATTAAAATGCTTATGCTTTACAACATCACCGATTGAAAATTTAGCTGTATTTACTGCCATTTGACAACTCAAAGAGTATTTATATTTAAAAAAAAATCAATATAAAAAATACACCTTCGTTGCCACATGTGTTAACATTTTGTAATGTATAGGCCTATAATTAAATTTGTTGCAGATTTTGGTCCTCTTCTAATTTTTTTTACCATATATTTCACCGATGAGAACGATTTAAAAGCAGCAATACCTCCTTTTATCATAGCAACTCTTATTGCATTAATAGTAATCTATATTTTGGAAAAAAGATTGCCAATTGTCCCTCTAGCTAGTGGTGTGCTAGTCACTTTATTTGGCGGACTAACATTATATTTTGATAATAAAATATTTTTCTATATGAAGCCAACTATTATCAATCTACTTTTTGCTGGTATTTTATTCTTTGGCAAATATTTTACTAAAAAACCATTAATAAAATTTTTATTTCAAACAGCAATGTCTTTAGAAGACGAGGGATGGAAAAAATTGAATAATCGTTGGATAGGTTTTTTCATTTTTGTGGCAATGTTAAATGAAATTGTATGGAGAACACAATCAGAGGCTTTTTGGGTTAATTTTAAAGTTTGGGGTTTATTACCAATTACTTTTTTATTTGTTGCTGCTCAAATATCTTTAATAAATAAACATAAATTGAAAGAATAATGAAACATTTAAAATTAATAGTTAGTAATGAAATTAAAAAAAAAGATATCTTTTTTAATAAAAAGGAACTTAAATTAATATTAAATTTATATGGAAAAATGGTTTCAAGCGGGGAATGGAAAGATTATGGTTTAAGCATTTCAAAAAGAGAGATTAGTTTTAATGTTTATCATAGAACATCTGAATTTCCTGCCTATAAAATAACAAAAAACCTAAAACCTAATAACAAACATGAAAAGTATTTAATTAAAGATGCAAAAAATAAAACGATTAGGAATGCGGAAGACTTGGAAATTTTGATTAAAAAAATAATTTGGAAAAAATTTAAGTTAGTTAACTGAGTTTATCTTCTCTGACCGAACAATCTTAAAAGCATAATAAACAAATTAATAAAATCTAAGTAAAGCGTAAGGGCACCCATCACAGCTTTTTTTCCCATGATTTCACCTGAGTCACTTGCTAAGTACATATTTTTAATTTTTTGAGTATCGTAAGCTGTTAATCCTACAAATATTAAAACCCCTAAGATCGAAATAACAAAATACATCATCGTAGACTTCATGAATATATTTACTATTGATGCAATTATAATTCCGATCAGACCCATCATAAGAAAAGAACCTAGTTTGGTTAGATCTCTTTTTGTAGTGTAACCATAAATACTCATTGCGCCAAAAGTACCAGCGGTAATAAAAAACACACGGGTTATGCTTGCGCCGGTATAAACCAAAAATATTGAAGATAGAGAAGCACCCATTAATGCCGCAAAAATCCAAAAAGTCATTTGAGCTTTAGATGCACTCATTTTTCTAATACCAAAACTCATATAAAAAACTACTCCTAAAGGCGCTAACATCACGACCCACATTAATGCAGAATTATATAAGGCATTACCTACGGAAGTTAGTCCAGTTATAGATCCATCAGGAGCCATAACGACTGACATTTTAAAAAGTATTAAAGAAATTATACCCGTTAAAAAAATTCCTGATGCCATATAATTGTAAACCTTAAGCATATATGCTCTAAGGCCCTCATCTATTACATGCGTCTCAGCAGTTGTTGTTTTTGATTGAATATTTTGTTTATTAAATTCCATAATA
>CEUS01103247.1_pt1 | contig 10300 bp, 8 predicted proteins | sample 427031 | NCBI WGS metagenome assembly CEUS01 (sample SAMEA2622837, study PRJEB7988) | marine metagenome | biome: marine biome (ENVO:00000447); feature: marine epipelagic mixed layer (ENVO:xxxxxxxxx); material: "saline water (ENVO:00002010), including plankton (ENVO:xxxxxxxx)" | depth 140 m | reverse complement strand
AAGGGGCTGGATCTGGGGCTGTGGTTAATGCGATCGCCGATGCCCTGGCCCACGAAGGTGGTGATTTCTTCCGGTCCCCAATCACGAGAGATATGATACTGACGGCATTAGAGCAGGCGCCTATCGGCCACGACCGATTGTCGGCTCACGTTTAGTATTTCTTGTCGAAAGTGATCGATGGAGCAGACGGCTATTGCTCGGGCCGAGTCGGTGCATGGGGATTGCTGACCATCGGGTCATGCGATAGCGCAGCTCACTTTCGTCCCCAAGGCGGTAGCAATCGGTTGGGTCTGACAGCGGCCTTCCCGTGGTGGGTGCGCAGATTAGTGAGCTGGGCTTCAAGAGCAAGTATTGGTAGACAGTTAGCCTCGCTCCAACTGCGGGAGTTACACGCCCATCAGTGACTGTGGTTCAAGCAGGGAGGCGCGCTAAAGCCCCTTGCAGTGCACGGGTAGTAAAAACCTGGATCATCGCTCGGCGATAAGCCTCGCTCGCATGAAGGTCGGCGTTGATATCGTCGATCTTGGCTCCGGCTCCCTGTGCCGCTTGGGCCATCGCTTCAGCGGTTGCCGCTTGGCCAGCAACTGCTTCTTCAACGCTCGTAAGACGTAGCGCATGGGAGGCTGCTCCTGTGAGTCCGATCCGGCTCGAGCGAATGGTAGGCTTTCGCAGCATTGAGCCTTGGTTGATCACTAGCGCTGCTGCGACGCCTACGATGGCAAACCGTGACGCCCGCTGATACAACTTTGCATAGGCTGCCACCTGGACTGGTGTAAACCGGACGGCGGTGATTATTTCGTTGTCGGCTAAGTCAACTGTGAAGAGGCCCTGGAAGAAGTCTGTTGCTGCAACTTCCCTGGTCCCACTTGGTCCCTGTAGTTGAATCTGAGCATCCAGTGCTAGTAAGGCCGCTGGGTAGTCAGCTGCCGGGTCGGCGTGAGCGAGGCTTCCCCCCAACGTGCCGCGATTGCGCACTTGCGGGTCTCCGATCATTCCAGCCGTTTCGGCGATGATAGGGCAGTTGTTACGTAACAAACTTGAGGTCGCGACGTCATGGTGGACAGTGTTGGCACCAATCTCGATCAGGCCATCTTGCTCTCGGATTCCCGAGAGCTCACCAATACGGGCGATGTCGATGAGCGTGGTCGGTTCGTGTAGACGTAGCTTCATCATGGGCACCAGACTATGGCCGCCTGCGATCACTTTGCCGGTTCCACCACTGGCAGCCAACTTGGTCAATGCGTCGTCAACCGACTGTGCACGCTGATAGTCGAAATTGGACGGAATCACGATTGGCCTCCGTTAATGATTTGCCATAGTTTTTCGGGACGTAGCATCATGTCGATATGGGTGACCCCAAACTGACTGAGTGCGTCAACTGCAGCTGACACAACACACGGGGTCGAGCCTAGTGTGCCTGCTTCTCCAACGCCCTTTGCGCCTAGCGGATTTACCGGCGTTGGAGTGACTGTATTGTCGAGCTCGAATCTGGGGAGGTCTGCAGCGCGAGGAATGGCATAGTCCATGAACGTGCTTGTCAGGGGTTGCCCGTCGTCGCCGTACTGTACTTCTTCAATCATGGCTTGGCCGACACCCTGAGCGAGTCCTCCGTGGATTTGCCCTTCGACAATCAACGGGTTGATTAGGTTACCAGCGTCATCGACAGCGATCAGACGGCGTAGCGTGGGTTCGCCGGTGTCTCGATCGATCTCAATCAGCGCGATGTGACACCCGAATGGATAAGTGTTGTTACTCGGTTCGAAGAAGGCCTCTTCACTTAGTCCGGGTTCGAGTCCCTCGGGAAGTGGAACTGGAACGTATGCGTAGGCGGCTACTTCTTCGAATGACTTGCCAGAGTCAGGTGCGCCTTTGACTGAGATGCGACCATTCTCAAAAACGAGGTCATCTTCATGGGCTTCAAGGAGTGCTGCGGCAAATTTGGCCATTTTCTTCCTGACCTTGCCACCGGCCAAGTGAAGTGCCGCCCCGCCGACGGCTTGGGAGCGACTGCCAAACGTCCCTATGCCTTGTTTTGCAATTGCAGTGTCGCCGTGATGGATAGTGATGTGATCAAGCGGGACTCCAAATTGGTCAGCTAACATTTGGCCAAAGGTTGTTTCGTTGCCCTGTCCGTGTGGAGAGGCCCCTGTGGTTGCGTTGATGCGACCGTCTCGCTCGATAGTCACCTGCGAGTGTTCCCATCCTCCCGTTGGTAACACGGCGGATGGACCAAGACCGCAGACTTCCACATACATCGATAGCCCGATTCCGACCAACCGGCCTTCAGCTTGAGCTTGGTCTCGCTCTGCCTTTAATTTGTCCCAGCCGGCATTTTGCAAGGCGAGGTCCAGTGCCGCTGCATAGTCGCCTGAGTCGTAGACGGCGCCCATCTGAGTTGTATAGGGAAATTGATTGGGCTGAATGAAATTCCGACGCCGCACTTCGGCTGGGTCCATGGCTAACTTACGGGCCAGCATGTCCAGGCCTCGCTCGACGAAATATGTTGCCTCTGGCCGTCCGGCCCCTCGGTATGCGTCGGTCGGGGTCTTGTTGGTGAAAACCTCGGTGATCGTTGTACGGATGGCTGGAATATCGTAGGTGGCATTGGCCATCAACGTTGTAAATGTTGGGATTGCCGCGGTAAACAGCGTGTTATAGGCTCCGATGTCTGCGATTAGTCGCAGTTTCATGCCGAGAACCTTGCCAGTGTTTGTTGCTGCGATATCGATGTAGCCGATGATGCCGCGTCCATGGGTCGTGGCTAGGAAAGCTTCGGATCGGTCTTCGGTCCATTTCAGAGCTATTCCAAGTTTCTTCGAAAGCCCTGCCACGACGTAGTCCTCCGCATAGGCTTGGACCTTGGCCCCGAAACCGCCACCGACCTCTGGCGCGATCGCGCGCACTTGGTCTTCGCCCATGCCAAACATGCTGGCGATGGCTCCACGCAGCAGATGAGGGGCTTGGTTGGATGACCAGATTGTCATCTTGTTGTGTCCTGGTTCGTAGTGGGCGACGGTCCCCCTGGGTTCCATGGCGCTGGGAGCGAGCCGATGGTTCACCATGCGCTGGGACACAACTACCTCGGCATCGGCAAACGCTTGATCGAGGGCAGTGTCGTCGACCGTCTGACCGTCTGGTGATACTCCAGTGCCAGATGGAAGCAACGCCACTGAGAGGTTGTTCTCGAAGTCTTTGTGTAGTTGCGCCGGCTGTCCGGTCATTGCCTTTTCGGTGTCTACGACAGCCGGCAGCATTTCATAGTCAACCGTGATCGCGTCTGCTGCATCCTTGGCGATGTAGCGGTTAGTGGCGACGACAACGGCGACCGGTTCACCGACGTAGCGAACCGTATCTACAACCACGGCACGATGGTCAGGAGATGGGAAGGGCGTGATGATCGGCACCGGTTTCACAAATTCGGCTATTTGTGCACCGGTGAATACTGCGGTTACCCCATCCATCGCCTCAGCGACGCTGGTGTCGACCGACTTGATTCGCCCGTGGGCAATGTCACTTCGGGCGAACGCTACGTGCTCCATGCCCACGATCTTTAGGTCGTCTACGTAGGTTCCCTGGCCTTGTATGAGACGAGGGTCCTCGCGTCGTTTGACACGTTGGCCAACCATCTTCGGAAGCATTGGTGACTCTGCCATGGTCTACCCCTTCGTGGCGGCGTGTTGAACCGCATTAACGATGTGCTGATAGCCGGTACAGCGACAGAGATTGCCATCGAGGCCCTCGCGGATCTCCTGCTCGCTTGGTTTTGGATTGTCATTCAGTAGGTTTACGCAGGACATGATCATGCCAGGAGTGCAGTAGCCGCACTGTAGCCCATGTTCTTCCCAAAAGCCCGTCTGCAGAGGATGGAGTTGCTCGCCCTCGGCCAACCCTTCAATCGTCGTCACTTCGGAACCATCAGCTTGGACGGCGAAAACGGTGCATGCCTTGGCGCTACGGCCATCAATGAGCACCGTGCAGGCGCCACACTGGCTAGTGTCGCAGCCGACGTGGGTGCCGGTGAGATTGAGCTGCTCCCGCAGAAAATGAACCAGCAGCGTCCTCGGTTCGACTTCGGAGCTGCGCTGCTTTCCGTTTACTGTAATGGAAACCTGAGCCATTTGTTCCCTCTTAAAGTTCTAAGGGTAAGAGGCTAGACTGCACCCTCGATGGTGCTGGCGGGGTGTCGTCATCCTCGATCTCGCGAATGCTGCTTATCTTGTGCCGGGAAGGCTGTTGGGTGCAAGGACTGGGACGCAGAGCGTAACCCTCGTTTCAGTTTGTCGGGGTCTTCAGGTTTTGTTTTGACACTGACATCGAGAGATGTTGCGTTTCGTCGGGTCCCGCTTCTTGTGCCGGTGGCGTTTGACGATAGGTCCAATTCGACAATCGGCGATTGCAGCGCCACTTGGGGGCGCTTACAATTCACCTAGTCCCTGAAATTGAATGCATCACTTTGTTTTGGGCCGTGACTGCACGGGTCGAGAGCTTTCGGTGTTGGTAGGGACATCTGGGGAAATGCCATGCCGTATAGCTGACCAAAATCTGATTTTGTCCAAAATGGGTGTCGAAGATGATGACCCGTGGGCTGTACATTCAAGCGTGAGCTGAGATTGGAGAACCGATGCGAAAGACACAACCAGCTTTAGCCATCACCAAGATATTGATTTTCATCACACTGATCGTTTTAGGGTCGCCAGGTTTTGCTCAGGAGACTATCCGACTAAATAAAGTTATTGAAGCTATTGAGGAGGGTCGACCTGCGGTTGCCACCCAGGATTGGAGCTTTATTGACATGGAGCATTCGCCCTTTTCGGGTGAACGGATACAGCGGGTGCTGACAGAGATGGGCAACGATCGAGATGCAGACGGTCGACTAAGTCTCACTCCGATGATTCGGATACCGCAGGAGGGTGATGAAGACTTTAAGTGGGCGATCAAGCAAGTCCTGGATCTAGGGGGATTTGGCGTGATTGTGCCTCACGTGGATACCAAGGCAGAGGCTGTTAGGATGGTTCAGGCCATGCGATATCCACCGACTAGAGATTCGGAACAGCCGGAACCCCGAGGTGAGCGAGGCTGGGGCCCTGGTGGAGCCGTGCGTTTGTGGCAAGTTGACACCACGGAGTACCACCGAAAAGCTGATGTGTGGCCACTCAATCCGGATGGAGAGCTTTTTGGGGTGGCGATGATCGAATCTCAGGAGGCGGTCGGGAATATACACGAAATCCTTGAAGCTCCGGTCAGCGCTATTATGGTCGTGCCTGGCGATATGGCGATCGATCTTGGGCTGGGGCCGAACCCAGGTGATGCCAATCATCCTGAAGTCGATGCCGCTTTTCAGACGGTGCTTGAAGCCTGTCAGGCTCAAGACCGGGTAATTTGCGGCTGTGGGGACTCGCGGAGTCGCCTGCAACAGCGCATTGATGAAGGTTGGGAGTTCGTGTTGCCCCTAGGTGGGTAACGTCGTCCGTGTTCGTTCGTTGGATTCCGTAGTGGTAGTTTTTGGTGGGGAGGCCTACTTTTACTACGGTTGACGTCATGATGTCGACTTGAGTTGAGACCACACCACTAGTGAGTCTCCGTAATATAACGATGCCTGTGTCACTGATGACCAGGTTTGTGCTGGCGCAAGGGGATGGGGAAGAGCGTCACAGATCCAGGTTAGTCGGGAGTCAGGACCTTCAGGCTCGGTCTGCATCTCGTGGAGTCAACTGGTCAGGTTGAGGATGATTATGCACCGTTCTGCTTTGGCGTCTGTCGCTGGGCTACTGCTAGCTGTTGGTCTGATTAGTTGTGCCGTGGAGCCTGATCTAGAGGTTGGCGATGGCACCCCCTTGGACGATCTGGAGGTCGTGACCATGGACAACCTCGGTGCAGCACTAACGTTTCATGCATCCTTTGACCAGGGGTTGCCGGCAGATTTCGCGGTGGGTGACGACCAAATCTATACGGCGGAATCCTACGCTGAACAGGACCAGGCGGTTCCAGGGCTTGGGAACTCTGCAGTGTCGATCGTGGAGTCCGGCGGTCGATTTGGGCACGGGTTGCAGTTTCACGAGCGTAACGAGCATGCCATTTTTTATCCGGCTGCAGAGAATGTTGCTTATTCCGAACTGAACTGGAATGGGACGGTGTCGTTCTGGTTGAGTTTGGACCCCGATACCGAACTTGCACCTGGGTTTTGCGATCCGGTTCAGATTACCGATGCCGCCTATAACGATGCAGCCATCTGGGTGGATTTTACGGCGGAGTCTCCGAGGCAGTTTCGGCTTGGGCTATTTGGAGACTCGTTGAACTGGAATCCCGACGAACTGTCACCGGATGCTAATCCGGGCTTCTTGGAGCGCTTGACGGTGGTGAATGACCCGCCGTTTGAGATCGGTCGGTGGACACATGTGGTCATTACCTATGCAGGTTTGAATCAGGCGGCTGGCCGGGCGGCTCTGTATTTGGATGGTGAGAGGGTTGGTCAAGGACCGGAAGGTATCGACGAACCATTTACCTGGGACACGGACAAAGCATCTATTCGTTTGGGTGTGAACTACGTGGGATTATTCGACGAACTATCTCTATTCGGTCGCGCTCTAAGCGATGATGAAGTTCGCGCTCTGCACCGTTTCAATGGCGGCATTGCGGGGTTGTATCGGAGGTAACCGTGGACGCAATTACTCGTTTTATTGACTTTTTGGTGGTTGCCGCGACCGTGAGTTTGCTGATGGCGGGGAGCGGAGTGGCTCGGGCGCAACCAGGTCAAGGCGTAGTCGAGCTTCAAGCGACGCTTCAGTCACTGACCGAGGGTGGAGAGCCGGCGCTGGTGAGCGCGGCGGGAATGACTCGAAACAATACGCCTCTGCTGACTCTGGAGAATCTTGGGCCGTTCGATTCCGGATCGGCTGCGCATCGCTTGGTGCTCGTGGGTGGTCTAGACGGGGATGTTGATAGTGCGCGGATGGTTCTCGATGCTATTCGTTGGTTTAAGACTTCGGCATCTGAGATAGATAAGCAGGACTGGGTGGTTAGCGCCCTTCCGCTTGCTGTGCCTGTGACAGAGGGTAACGACTTGGTGGCAGGTTTCCCACCGGTGGAGGGTTTCTTTGACCACGCCGAACGGCCAGAGGTCCGGTATCTGTGGCGGTGGATCACTTACCAAGCGCCGGATTTGGTTGTTGTGTTTAGGTCGGGGTCTGAATTCAGTTTGCAAACAGTCAGTGCTGGAACCGGGTTGGCCGATGGGTCTTTGGCGGTGGCTCTTACGGATAGAGATGAAGACGAAGGGTTGGGTTCGGTTGACACCTTGGTGGTGACCGCTCGCCCAGAGGAAGGTGCAGCCGTGATGCGTGAGGTGTTGGCTCGTGCCCAGGCCAGGCAGTCGCCTCTACGGTTGGCTCTAGCTGAACGGGTCGGGCGGGACCCGCTAGAAGTTGCCCGGGTTCTGGCCCAACGCTACCCTGAGAGGGTAGGCATTGCCTATATCCCAGCTGTTGCATGGGTCCACACATTGCGGCTAGCTGCCTTAACCGGAGACAATTCGCTACGAGACAAGGTCTTACTTGAAGTGAGTCCATGGCTGACGGGTGAACAGCCTTTATTTGGCGATCGAATAGGGCTTGGTGCAGTCGCCGGGACGATGGTATTTAGTGAGCTCGCAGCTGTCGAGGGCGCGAATCTGGAGAACGTTTCTCGGTTGGCGGCTGAGGGGGTCAAGCAGGGAATGGTTGAACGCTCGCCTGGAGTGCCAGAGTACGGTTCTGGGTGGAGCGATGATCTGTTTCTAGGAACGATTGCGGCAGTTCGGGCAGGAGATGCTGCAGGTCTATCGGCTGCGACTCGGCTAATTACGAACTATGCTGCACGTTTACAACAACCTGATGGGCTCTTTCACCATGCGGCCGATGCCCGGGTGGCATGGGGTCGAGGAAATGGATTTTCGGCACTAGGCCTCGCCGAAGTACTTACGTCGTTATCCGAGGACCATGCTGCTCGTAGCTCGATAGATGGAATTTATCGCCGCCTCATGGCCGGATTGAAGGCCCAGCAGGCTCCTGATGGGATGTGGCGGGAGGTCGTGGATGTGGCTGGTAGCTATCGAGAATTGAGCGTTACTTCTATGGTGACAACAGCGGTTGCCAGAGGGGTACGCCTAGGTTGGCTTGACGAATCCTACCGGGTCGTTGCTGAGCGAGGGTGGCGCGCTGTGCTTGCCCACGTCTTGAGTGATGGCCGCTTGGTTGATGTTTGCATTAGCACCGGCGCTGGACCTTCACAGCGTTATTACCTCGATCGACCCGCTGTCAATGGGGCGGACGATCGCGGAGGGGCAATGGTGCTTGGTGCAGCTTTGGAGATGTACGCTCTATCTCGGGTAGGCCTATGATGTGGCGTGGAAACACCTGACAATGTGGCTGTGTCTGGATCAAAGAATCCGTAGCCGAGGAGGACCAATGCAGGTCAAGCGACCCAGTAGACGGCGATTCCTGAAAAAAAGTGTAGCGGTAGCGGGTTTAGCGGCATCTCCACCGGCGTTGGAGGTCAGTGCTTCGGCCGTGGAGGCTCCTCCTCCAGCTGTCATCGACAACAATTCCCTCGATGCTGTGCTTTATGGTCGGCGATCTCGTTTTGTGACGATAACTCGAGAAATCGAAGGTCGTAGTCATAGCACAACGCCGAGGATTCGACCCACGCCACAGCGGCCGAGTGCTAGGACTCCGCTAGCTGAGTTGGTGGGTGGGATAACGCCAACTTCCCTGCACTTTACAACCCAACACTACTACGGAATTCCAGACATTAATCCTGATGAACACACGTTGATGATTGAGGGTTTGGTCGAACGACCCTTGGTCTTCACCATGAACGAGTTGCGACGGTTCCCTGTCGTTTCTCGCATTTGTTTTCTCGAGTGCATCGGGAATCGACCGAGTCCTCGGGCCGAGACTGTGACCGGAACACACGGACGAATGGGATGTAGTGAATGGACCGGGGTCCCGTTGTCACTTCTGCTTAAAGCTGCGGGGATTAAGAATAGTGCGCAGTGGGTAATTGCTGAAGCGGCGTCCGGCGGTCGACATACTAAAAGTGTGCCCATGGCGAAGGCGCTGGACGATGTGTTGGTGGCGTATGGGCAGAATGGGGAGCCGGTTCGTCCTGACCACGGCTTTCCGCTGCGTCTTGTGGTGCCGGGCTTCGAGGGTATTTACAATGTGAAGTGGTTGCGGCGTATTAAGGTTGTTGACCAGCCCTATTTGTCATTCCAAGAGCATTCCAGGTTCTTGACGCCCAATCAAAAGACTCAGCAGGATAGCTACGAATTTGGTCCTAGCTCGGTCATCACGACTCCTTCCGGCGGGCAGCGATTATCTGGGTCTGGGCCTCAGGTCATTTCTGGGTTGGCTTGGTCAGGGGCGGGAGTCGTCACAGGAGTAGAAGTATCTACTGATGGGGGTAGGACCTACCACCAGGCAGAACTGGCGGGTCCTGTCCTGCCGAAGGCCCACACTCGATTTGTGTTGCCTTGGCACTGGAATGGTGAAGAAGCCACACTGCAATCGCGTTGTCTCGATGAGAAGGGGCAACTGCAGCCGAGCGAAGCCGAATACGCTCGCTACTGGGACTTAACACGCGGACAGTTATACGGGACGATTCAGAGTCAGCTCGGACACTGTAACTGGGTTCAACCCTGGAAGGTGGGACGTGATGGGAAGGTTACGAATGGTTTGGCTCCGGTCGACGTGGTGGTTGACGTGCACGGCTAGTGTAGTGTTGCTGAGTGTTGCTGCCGATGCCTGGGGGCAAGAGGCGAGGCCGTTCGCCGGCTTAGGGCGGACCCCGAGTGATGCTGAGCGGCGTGACGTGTTGGTTGACCCTGACGGTAGGGAATTGCCGATAGGGAGCGGTACTGCTGCAGAAGGTGTAACTGTTTACGCGAGACGGGGGTGCACGGCCTGCCATGGTCCTACCGGAAGCGAGGGTCCTGCGGTGGCGCTGGTCGGAGGACAAGTTACAACCCGCACCAATTACTGGCCGATTCGCCACTGGCCCTTCGCTCCTAGCATATGGGATTACATCCGTCGGGCGATGCCCTACGACAGGCCCGGGACACTGACCGTGGATGAAGTCTACGCGGTAACCGCGTTCTTGCTCTATCGCAATGACTTGATCGCCGAAGACTACGTGCTCGATGAGCAGACCTTGCCGATGGTTGAGATGCCGGCGCGGGCGGCCTACCAGGTACCACAGGCTTGGACGTTAGAGACGCCGCGCGGATTTGAGATAGTGCCGGAACATTGAGATTAAGGAAGAGAAT